>Ga0307981_1002449_pt1 | contig 15053 bp, 14 predicted proteins | sample OrgLakmetagen987_FD_201849 | JGI IMG/M metagenome (GOLD analysis project Ga0307981, IMG submission 201849) | Saline water microbial communities from Organic Lake, Antarctica - #987 | ecosystem: Environmental > Aquatic > Non-marine Saline and Alkaline > Saline | place: Antarctica: Organic Lake... | reverse complement strand
ATCGATGCTAAATGCGGTCAAGCAGCCGGTGTAAACGGCGTCACAATCAACTGCAAAAAAAGCTCAAACTTTAAAAATTTCTCTAGTTTAACTGAGTTTGCTAATTTTCTTTAGGGTATTAAAGGCTCAAGGTTTTTAGCTATAATCCGATACAAACATATGAAATTACTCAGTTTGATTCTATTTACTACATGTTTTCAAGCTTTTAGCGCCAAAGTTGAAAAGTTCGACCTCAACAAAGACAAGAAAATTGACCGCATCAAGACCTTCAATGAAGATAAGCTTATAAAAATTGAAGAAGACAGGAATTTCGACGGCAATATAGATTTCACAACTGAATTTACTGTCAAAGGCTTCTCATCAGTTGAAAAACAAGACAGCAATTTTGATGGGCGCATCGACAGAGTTAAAAAAATACAAATCCCAATAAATAAAAAAGTTAAAATTTTTACCCAGGTGGATAAAGACTTCGATGGAAAGTTTGAAATTCAATACACAAGTACTATTGATAGTGATCAAAAAAAAGATAATCATTCATGCTCTTTTAAAGCTCAAAGTTTGAATCAACTTAATGCTCTTGCCGATCTTTCTTTAATGGCCGCTGCTGACCCGGATGGATTCATAGCAACAGATTTTGGTTATAAAATTGATGCAAGCTGTGTAGACAAATGGAGTAATGACTTTATAAAAAACATGAAGGAATCAATAACGACAGGGATGAGTTGTCTCGATAAATTATCAAAAGTTAAAACTGTAAACCTCTCTGGAGCTCAAAAAAACTCTAGTGATCTTCAAGCACTACTCGATTCAAAATCAATAAAAATATTATGCTCAGAAGAAAGTGACTACGAATGGGAGGGAACAGCAGGACACGCTTCAACTGATTCTTCCAGTGAAGCTATAGCCTCACCAAAGGCTTCACATCCCTTTATATCACTCAATCCTTTTGATCCTGAAAATAAAGAAAATATAACAGCAGAAGAGATTTCAGAATTAAAAAAGACTGTATTCCACGAGCAACTTCACAATCTTGGCCATAGGCACTCACACTCAATAGAATACCCCTATGCTTGTGAAGACTGTTGTTTTGATGGTAACGACCCCGGTTCGATATCGTGTAAAATATGTATCGGAGATTATAAAAGTGAAGTCGATCTAAGTTATATGAAAGATCTTGCAACTTACTCTAAAGAAAACTCTTCAGTAAATGCTAAAGGAGCACTCTTTAATTACTTTAAAGAAAATCCAAAAGATATAACTGGACTTAGTCTTTTAGCAAATATGCAAAATGATATTTTTAATCCAATGGGACCAGCACTTGCAAAGGTCATCCAGGATAGAATGATAACTCTCGACCCTCAGGACTCAATATATATTAGTCAAGCTAGTGAATGGAGTGGAATCGATCTATTTAATCCATCAAAAGTAACAGCCAGCACTATAGCAAATGCAACAGTTGATCTCTACTACGAAAAAGATGCAAGTAAAGCTATTGCATTACTTGAAAAGTCTAAGGATATAATTATTAAGGAGTTTAGTGACTTAGATGCAAAAGGTGTTACAGAACCAGACTATCTATATATAAAATATGAATTAAAACAAAGTCTTGATAGTTTAATTTATGAAATGTGGATTAATGATTATCCTGACGACAAAAACTCAGACAAGGCTTATGAGCTGTTTCTAGTATTTGACGCCCTATAAAGCAACTACCATAACCCAGGATTTAAAATCAGATTTATTGAGGTTGAACTGATAACAGAAATAATTAAATAAAGCATCGCAATTACCTCTAGAAATTCCCTGCAAACTTTCAATTTCACTGAACTTCATTTGCAATACAAATAAAAAAGCTGAGCGAAGCTTCTTGGTGTCCTTCATTTCTTCAAATACATTCTTACCAAGACTAGAATCTTCCTTACTCATAAGGCATTCAGAACAAGAGAATCCACCGTTTTGTGGCTCAAATTTTAAATACTCAAAATCATCCAGACTCTCGTGACAATAGAGACATGTTTTTAAATCTGGCAAGATACCAAGTTCTAGAGATAGCTTTCCAAGCATAGCGAAGAGATGATCAAAGATATTAACTTTAAGATCTATACTTGTTCTATCGAGTTGAAAAATACTATTACTGATTATTTTAAAGAGACCTACTTGATCATCTAAATGTTCATCACTATCTTCATCAAAACTTATTGCTATTTTGGCCGTTAGCTCAAATATTAAGTTGAGTAAATAAAAAGCGTGAAAGTTCTTTCTTATATTTTTTGATTCCCATATAAGCGACCACTCTTTTGCAATATCCATTGCAGTGATTCCCTTTTTTCTTTTTGGAGCAAAGGTAACCTTGAGCATGTAACCAATTTCTAAAATGCTTCCTTTTTGAAGTTTTCCACCTCCACGTCCACCATAAAAATAAACGTCAATGACTTTTCCAGAACGCAACAGGAGCTTGCCGATGATATCTCTATCTCGGTAATTAGTTTTGCGAATTAAAATACCTTCTAAGTTCATAGGGGTAGATCATATTTTTTAATTTGATAAAGAGCAAATAGACAAGTGAGAATATTTTCTCCGAATGGTCCAAAAAGCTAGAATCACAAGTATAAACCTCAAAAGCTTCGTCTCTTCTGCCTGCGCGTCCAATCATTTGGATCCAAAAGTCATAGTTATTTACAGGATAGTTAATATAAACAATAGAAATACGGGGTAGATTAACTCCATGACTGATGGCTGTAGTCCCAATGATATAGTCTGGCTGATTACAGGCTTGGAGTTTTAGCCCAAAGGTAGATGTTTCTCCGCCAATGACGCTAATAACACTATATCCTTCCTCCATCAGCTCTTTCTCCAACATATGAACTTCATTTTTATAGGCACAAAATATTAGTTTTGAAAAAGGGACACGTCTGGACTTAAGTTCCTCCCATACATCTTTTTTAAAGATGCTAGGAACTGAATACCTTCTGTCGGGATCATTCTTTAAGGTGTGATTCTTTAAATTTATAATATAGTTGTTTTCCGCGTTTCGCTGACAGTCGTCTTTCCACTTTTCAATCAGTGACTCATTCATAGTTGCACTTAATGAGAGAGTACTCATCTGGGATACTAATACCTCTTCAAAACTCTCCCTTAGTCGTGGACGAAAAGTTTCTCCCCAATAGCTAAACAGATGAATTTCATCAAACACAACGATCGAATTTGATTCAAAGATTCTAATAATTTTTGAATTTAGAAGTTCAGGAGTAATAATAATTAGTTTTAATTTTAAACCAACCTTTGATAACTCCTTTGCCTCTTTAGCAGATTTTATATTGACCACTTTTCCCAAGGAACTTGTTCTGAGATAGAACTCATTGGCCAAAGCCCTAAGAGGCGCTAAGTATATCCAGCACTTATCTGACTTTTCAATCAGCTCCAAAAGTAAGGTTGTTTTGCCCCACCCAGTAGGTGCAATCATGAGAATATTTGAGTTTTGTTCAAGCAGAGTGTTGATTTCATTCATTCAGACATCATTGCAAGCCCCTATCCAAGTAATGTCGCATTGCAAATAATTGGCAAAGAGGATAAAATCAGTTAAATCTGTATAAAAATATTAAGGACATATCATGCTTAGAAAAATTGAAAAAGTACTCGACGATCAAATTAGACCAGCTCTTGCAAGTCACGGCGGGGATATTGAAGTTATCGATTTTGATAACTCTAAGCTCTTTGTAAAACTCACAGGTGGCTGCCAAGGTTGTTCTTCTTCAAAAGCTACTCTTAAAGATGGAATTGAAAGGTTACTTATTGGAAAATTTCCAGACTTCATTCATGAAGTTGTAGACCTAACTGATCACGCCGCTGGCGATCAGCCGTTTATGTAATTAAAAGAATCCAATTGGCTTCTCATTAGAATCAACGACAACATTGTTTAGTTTTTTAACTTTATATTTATGATTTTAATAAGGTCCTTGACAACCATTTTGACGAATGTCTGATCTGTACTCTTCACCTTTAGAGTTAATACACTTATAAAACACTTTATAAAGAGCTTCAAAATCAAGACCTTCGACCTGCTTTAGTTTTCCATTACTGTTAAAGGTTATATTAGCTGCATTTTCATTTTTAAATTAGAACGAAGAAGGTATCTTTCCATAAAAGAATTTATTCTTTTGTCCGAAATTTTCGCAGGCATGGTAATCGTTCTTAAAGCAGAGTTAGTAGAACAAACATCTGTAAAGTTCACCTTTGCAAGACCTCTATGCCAAGCTCAAGTAAGAGTGAGTTTCTTAATATTTGCTCTGATTGTAATTCCATCAGTACAAACTTCTTCATTATTAAACACAAAGTTACTTGTTTTTAGATCGAGCTTTAAACTTCTATCAAAGATGAGTGAGCTATTGTTTTCAATTATGTAGTTTTTCTTTTCTGTTTACTATAGCGGTACATCCAAGTTCTGGAATTTGAACTTCCCATTTTGCTCTATATTATTGTCTGCAACTGTGAGCTGGTTCGCTGTTAGGTCCTTCTGTAAAAGCAAGAGTTTCCTTCTTGGAAATATATTCTCTCAAATAGGCTGGAATAATATTTGATTAATTTAACTTCACAAGCTTTTGCGTTAAAAACTTTATCGATGAGTTTTTTTGTTTGTTCAATTGAACTCGGTGTTTTTTAGACAAGGCTTTCATCGAAACTCCAATCACAGCTGCAAGCTCAGGCGTTAAAAGATACAATTGTAATCATAGCGATAAATAGTGTTTTCATTTCTTCTCCTTTAGGTTTTTTTAGTATAGAGAATTGAAATTAATAAGGCTTTTAACTTGGAAACAAAGTGGTCTCGATTTGAGATCGTCACAGAATTAATTACAAAGCAGATATTAGTGAATATTTGCACAAATAAATACAGTCACTTAAGGCTTATCGTGGGTGTTAGTATCTTAACACCCCATAAAATTCTTTCAAATCAGAAAATTCAAATCGAATGTATTGGTAGAATTAAAGAAAATATTAGTCAGGAGTTTTAATGAAAAATCTTATGCTATTAACCTTCTCTATAGCTTTCTGCTTTCAGGGAATGGCCTCAACAAATAATTTCTGCGATTCAGCCTATGAGGCAAAAATGAATCGCATTGATGATAAGTACGTCATGAGATCAATCGGAGGATTCGTCACTTCCGCCTCAATTGGATATGTTGCACTAGTATCTGGAATGGGTTTGCCGGCACTTGCATTTGGAGCAGTTGGAGGGTCTGTAGGACTTTTAACGACTTTGGGTACTGGAGCGGTTGTGCTTCATTACGTAAATGACGAAGACAAATTGAGTAATCGCTTCTTACCAGCAATAAATCTAGACCGAGAAAAAGGGTTAAGAGCTGCAATAAATCTTTTTAGAATATTAGATCAGAGTAAAGACGAATTAAAAACAGATGCGTTTGAGAGGTATCAGCAGGTAAATCCAAATGTTCTATATGAGAATTTTACACACGTGACACTAATGGATGTTATGCTGAAAAAAGTAAATAGAAAGAGATCAAGAAGAAATAAAGATAAACTCAGTTATGACGAACTTCGAGAAAAAATATCAGAACTAAGTAAATCTGATGCTTTTTGTCCTATGATAGCGGGTAAGAATAGACCAAGAACTATACTTCAAATTAAAAAGATTATTGATAAAGAGATCTAAGGTACTTTTTTTTGAGACTTGAGGTAACGATGTAGAGCTAGTGTCTTATTAACTGAGCCGATACTTGCATTAACAGTGAGTGTCGCACCACTTAGTGCATCAATCTCCTCTCTCGCTCTCAATACTTTTTTACCTTCAGCTCCTTCAAATTGGGCATACCATTTTTTCGGAGCAATATACTCTCTAGGCTCATTAAATGAACTCACTATAAAGCTCTTCAATTTATCATTATGTATTGTCAGAATTACAGTCTCATTAAGAGTTCTTACAATATGTGAATCTACGTAATGGTATGATTTTTCTTTTGTATTAGGGCAAGTGGTTACATATCGAAGAGCAAGACCACCATAGATTTTTGTCGAAGACATCTCCTCTATGGCAACCCTATCTTTTTGACTTAAATAAATATTTTCTTTAACTTGAGTACATTCTGTTGGAGCCAATTCTTTAAGCACATCATTGTACGGACGATTAGCTCCAAAAGAGAGTTGAAAAAAACAAATTGAAATAGTTAAAATATTTTTTTTCATACTCAAACCTTTTACTACTAAAAGTTATAACCCATACCTAAAGCGAATACATCTCTTCCAAGTTCAGCTTCATTGGTATTCATTGTATAGTCTGCTTTTAATACTACTTGTTCGTGTGGGAAGTAACTTACACCAACAGTGGTATGTGTGCGCTCAAGCTTTTCATCATCTGCATTACCATCCGCTCTATCAGCTTGTAAGTTAATCATCTCGTGACGAATAAATGGCACAATACGACCTCCACTTTTTTGAGAAATAGAGTAATTGTATTCAAGGTATCCACCTTGTTGAGCATTGTTAACTCTATTATTAGCATCATCAGTCTGGTCATTCCACTCATCAGCATTTGAGAAACGGTTCTCAACCATTAAGAATCTAATCTTATGGGCTTTTTTAACATACTCACCTTGCAAAGTTAGCATTCTTTGGTCTAAGTCTTCTGTATCACCACTTGCTCCACCAATAAGTCCACTTGTTCCAAGAGTAAGGTTATTGCTGACTTGGTAGTCGTACCTAAAAACTAAAGCACCTGTCGACGTTCTTTGGTTGTCTTCTTTACTATTAGGTTCCGTTGCAGTGGCACCACTAGAATAATGACCACCTCTTTTTCTTCCGCCTCTATTTGAACCTAGCGTAAAACCTTCGGCGTTCATTCCGTTCATTGCGTATACTTTATAACTAGATTTTCCAGAGTTACCAAAGATACCAACACCTAGTTCTCTCCAGGTAGTAGGAATGATTACAGACTCTACTTGTGGTCTAAGAACACCTTGAAATACAGTTGGCTCATGTAATTCATTTAAGAAACCTATTGGATGAAGTAGTAGTCCACCTCTAAAGTTTAATTCTTGAGAATGAAGATAATCCAGGTACATAAATTCTGTATAGACTTGAGATACATGTTCTATTTCAAGTTCCATATTTACAAGCCACTTATCGTTAAACTTATAACCAACATAGAGAATATTTCTTAAAACTTCTGAAGTTGGATCACTACTTGTACCATCTCCACTTTCGTTTTCAGCTCTTTGGTTTAAATATGTAATTTCACCATAACCACCTACCGATAGACCTCTAGGTATGTGATAAACCTTTGAAGCTGAAGGACTTAGCCCATATGCTGATTCATTTTTACTAACTGACATCTGATAAGCTTTCAGTTGATTTATCTCATCAGCTAAAATTTCGACTCTTTTCGAGACCTCTTCACTACTTAACGTTTCTGCATATGTGCCCTGAGACAATATGAGTAATATTACAGAAAGAAGGATACTTGCTCTGTTTTGCATTTGTTTGTCCTTTTATTGGTATGTATAACTTATGTTCTATATATCAAACAAAGGTAGGTTTGCCAATGATTTTTCTTTAGACCCCTTGATTTTAGTTATATAAATAGCTAAAACTAGACTCTATGACTAAAGGCCAATACAAGTTCATTCATTTCACAAGCTATCTGACAATTATCCACGGAGTCTTGTATTGGATCATTAAAGAGTTTTTTCAAATTCAATCTGAGTACGGACTTAGACCTCATTACTTTCAAACATATATTCAAGCAGCACATATTTTATTAAGTCCTCTACTTGTCGTATCGTTTGGACTTTTATGGCAGAAACATATTGTTCACTTCTTTAAAAAGAAATCCAGAAAGTTAATTACAGGATCTGTAGTAACCATTTCTTTGGTGATAATTATTATTTCAGGCTACTTAATCCAAGTAATTTATGCTCAACCTGGAAAATCAATAATCACGTGGGTTCATCTAATCTTTAGTGGACTGTATCTTTTAGCTTACCTGGGACATCACTTTCTTAGTTTAAAAAAGAATTCGAAAAAGAAGGCATAAAAAAACCCAAGGGCTGGCCTTGGGTCTTTCAGTTTATTTTGATCTATTTATTTCACTCTATGGTCTCTCCACTTAGTAGAAATTTTGGGAGCGAATACTTTTAAAGCTCTTAGGTAGTGCTTATCAAGCCCTCTAATTCTCGCCGATCCTTTGTTATTTACTTTCTTAGCTAGCAAAAGAGCAAGATTGTGATATTCCTCTTGAGTTCCAGAGTTGATGAAGCCACCAGCTTTAGATGCTCTGTACTCAGTTTGAAGATCACCGATGATTGTATTAGACACTTCATTTTGTCTCTTCCAAGAGATTCTATCGTTAGTTAAAGAGCTTTGAACTGACTCATCAATTTTCTTAACTAGTTCAGAAATTCTCTGTGCCATTGATGTCCCAGCAGTGTTTTGATTCTTACCAGTGATGATTGAATCAAAGTACTTAGCGTAAGCTTTTCTTGCATCACCGCGTGTGGAGATTTCGAAGTCTTTCTTATCAACAACTCTTGCGTCATTTGTTCCTAGAGTTACGTAAACTGTTCCTCTTACTGAACCTTTCTCGATAAGATCGATTGGATCAAGTCCTGAAAAGTTAACTGGTACAGATACCGTATCTCCAGAAGAGATTTTCATCATATTCTTTTCTTGTTGAACATTTACGTTGTGAAGAACGACTCTTACTTTCGGAAGAGCCGGAGTGTCTACACTTGAAGGGTTTGTGATATCAACTTTAATATCAATCTCTCCATCGAGAAGTCTAACAGTTGAATTTACTCTTCCTACTTCAGTGTAATCATTGATCATTAAACCTTCAGACTTTGTCACATCAAGTTCACGAGAAACTTCATTTAAAAAGCTTGGATTTTCTACATTCATACTTACTCTAACTTCATTTCTAAGTGGTGCATCAAGAGAGATTTGACCAATTAAAGATGAGTTATATTGTGATCTTTTTAGTGGTGCCGGAGTAAATGTATATCCTAACTGGTTGCCAATAACATTTTGGTTACTACCGATTCTCATTGTAACAGGAGCTGATACTTCTCCTAGGTTAGTTACTGAGAAATCAACTCTTACTTGCTCACCTGGGCGGAAGATATTGTCGTTTGTGTTACCAATAACATCTACAGCATTAAGTTCAACAACTGGATTGTTTTCAAAAACATTTATAAGGTTTGCAAAACTAGTAAGGTAGAGTTCTTTAGCAAGTTTATCGTATGCGCTTCTTGACTCTACTTTATATTTATCGTCGTAAGCTTTTTTCTTAGCAAGTGAGTCAGCAACATCTTCACCGATAAATTGACCAATTGTTTTTGCATGAGCGTATTTAGCTAGACCTTCAGTATGATACTCAAGTGATGCATACTGTTTTGCATAGTATCTGTTATAAGCTTCCTTAAAAGCTGTGTTATACATTCCTTGAAGTTGACTTGCTTCTGCAGCCGTAATTTTTACTCTTTTAGTTTCTGTATTGTGACCAGTAATTCTCTCTTCCATTTGAAATTGAGGTTTACCATTTACAACAACCTGAACACCGGCGGCATCAAGAAGTGGAACAGGGTTCCCAGCTGCATCAAGAACAAGTTCTGAGACAGTGATAGGAGTTGTTATAGTAACTGATTTTTCTAAATTTTTAATTTGCTCGTAGTTTTGGTATTGAGCAATAGTTGCTTCTTCACCATGATATAGTTCATTTGCCCAATCACCATTTTTCCAACCATAATTTTGAAAGTTTGCTTGTCTTCTAGCTTTAAAATAGTCCCAAATACTTAGTTGAGGCATTCCACGTCGACCAAAGATTGTTTGGTTTATATCACAAAGGCTTTTAGCGTGTTGACCTTGAAGATAATAAGCTTTTCTTGCAGCTAATTTATCTTCGAATGAAGAGTTAGAATCAATATAACCATCGTTTATTGCTCCGTTAAAATCTCCACCTTCGATGTTCCCACTCATGATGTCGTGCTCGTATCCATCCTCGTAACCGTTGAAGTTTGGAATCTTAGTTAGGTCAGGAGTTTTATTAGGAAGCACCTGAACACCATTATCTCTTTGTCTTAGTACATCTCTATATCTGTTAATAATTTCATCTGCTGATTCAGTTACTGCGTTAGTTGAGGCACGGCCTTCACCTCTTTGAACTGCTGAGGTCATAGTTGCTTGAGCTAGGTAGCTTTCAGCTTCTGCGATCATTTCAGCTGTTGGGTTTTTACCTTGTAGATAACCATCCCAAATACCTTGATAGAAACCATCTACACAACCAAGATACTTACCAGCTCTTTTAGCGTATTTTTCTGCCATCCATCTTGAAGCACTTACACCATCACGACAAACATCACCTGAGTGCTCATTACCATCATTTTTAGTGTGGGCACAAAGCGTTCCTTGAATCTCAGCTGGAGGGTCAAAGATTGTATTAAGATCGCCTACAGTTCCATTATAAGACTGAGCGAATACAGTTGGTGATAATGACATAATTGCCAAAAGTAGAAGGCTTTTTTTCATGATAATCTCCTCGATTATTTTTTTCTCTTTTCTTAATAATTTTTCTAATACTAACAATCTGCAATTTTTCTGCCACTAAAGTAGAAGTATTTACATTGGTGTCCAAAAACTAGACACTTTTAATGTGAACTAAAAAGTACGCCTTCTTTGAATTACTTTGAGGAGATATCTTCAAAAAATGAAACAGATATTGAAAGTAGAAAGTTTATTTCAGATTAGAGATTTTTAAATAGGAATTGAATACTATGACTACTTTATATACACATGTATATTTGTAGGTCAGATCGATTTGAGAGTTTGGGTATTATTTAGTTAGTGCAAAGAAGTGAACGTTAAGTTGATAGGTCTCATCCCCTTCTCCTTCACCCACTTCGTATTCTTGGATGACTTGATCAGATAGTTCCCTTAGAGATTTTTTGATTTTAGGGATATCTGATTTTCTTATATTAAAGCAGACCCCGTTGTATTCTCGAGTTTCGACAGATTGATTTTCTATCTGTTCAGAAGCCAATAGACATAGTTTCTTATGATACTCTCTAACTGCTAAATTCATCACATCTTTCGTTGTATAGATATGTTGAACTTTTTTGACTAACTTATTTCCCTCTTTAATAAGTAGACCCAAGCTTTCAAGTCGAGCGAGAGTGTCTTCAATACTTTTCAAATTTGTATTTTGAATTAATTTAGATTTGATATAACCCAATGTTGATTTAAAACCTTTTTGCTGGCTTAGCTCTAATATAAATCCGTGCATTGGCTCAGAGAAGAACTTATAAGCTTCAACTTCAGATACTTCTCGAGTCTCTTTAGGACCCATGGCCCTAAGCCTTTCGCTATACATCTCTTTTTCTTCAATTGACTTAGATCGCTGAAGATCAACCAGTGCTTCAAAGTAGTTCGCTTCTTTTTTTTCCATCTTAAAGCTCTTAATAAGAAGTGGAACATACTTTTTTGGAATGTTTCTTTGTCCTTTAAGCATTGCGTGGAGTGGTCCATGGGACTTCATGCCCAATTGCATGGCCCAAGATCTAAGAGAGAACGCTGGGTTCTTTAGCCTCTTTTGTTCGAAAGCATCACTGAGATACTTTGCTGGATCTTGGTAATTAAAGATAGTTAACATAAAGACTTATCGGCGAAGTCAGGAATAACTTGAGACCGAGTTCAAGTGAAAAAGAGACCGGCGCGTTGCCGGTCGTATGATTAAAGCTGAAATCTTGGAATTATTGTATCTAGTTTTACAGGTTCAAAGCATTCTTTATTATTTGTTTGATCGGGGATGGGTATTGAAGTACTTCCTCTACAAATTGTACCTGTTAAAATTTCCTCAAAAACCATATTATTTAATATTTTTGATGATAGTAGTAGGCTTTCCTCTAACATTAAAAGATTTGATGTTTCAAAAGCACTCTCAATGAAGAAACCAAACCTCATGACAATACTTTTTTTCTCAGTTTCTGACGCAGCAGATTCGGTCTCTAGGGTTCCAGCAAGATATTTTTGATAGTCAGTTGCCTCCTGTGAAATCTTTTTAAAAAGCTCTTCTTGAGAATATAGACCTTCTTTAAAGTCACTGTGCCAATCAATCACAGCATCTTTGAAAGATTGGACATGATATCCGATGTACATCATTGCTGCTGAATATGAATACTCTATTACAAACGGAGTATCCACTTGAGTTTTGTCATAGAAACCTAACTTGTAGAGAGAACTCGAAATAAAACCTTCAGTTAAAGTAGTATCGTATGAGATAAAGTATCTTACAACATTCCTAGTTGCGGCCGATGACTTATGATCAAAGAACTTTCTCGCTAATCCATACACCAACTCATGCATTACTAATGTTGCTCTAGACTGATTTGAATGTTTAGGATGGTCATATAGTCTTTGGTCAATGTGAACCTCGTAGAAGCCATTTTCTCTACTTTCTAAAAATACTTGAGCTGCCATAGTTGCAATAACACAGTTTTTACTAGGCAATGTAACTGATCCCAAATCATTTTGGTACTTAACTGCGTACTCATGAAATATTAGCTGTGAGTCTGGAATAAGTTTCTTAGCTTCACCAATCATATAATGCATCATTGGAATAATATTTTTAAATCTATTTCCAAGCCTATCAAGATAGTCGTAAATATGTTCGTCATCTTGAATTTCTAAGATTTCTGGTTTCTTAGAGTTAAGTCCCCTTCTCTTTTTAGCCTCATACAAATCAAACATCTCTATTGATTCGATAAATGGTAAAAATTTATCTGGAATTGTGTTTTGATTTTTCTTAATCTCAGAAACCACATCAAAGCTTTCTTCACCAATTGCAATTTGTCCTGCTGGAAAACAAACTAATGCATTTCCTCCACCACTTCCCCATTCACCTTTATCGTAATTGATAAACGCGTGAGTATTGAAAGATGCCAAAAGCATGATTGATAGTATTAGTTTCATAGGTTTCTCCTTGTTATTTTATACCTAGGAACAGTTAATCTTTAAATTGGACTTTGGTAAATTAAAAGGATATTAATTAATTAGATTCTGTTCACTTTTTATCAACTAAACATGGTAACTGCATGAAAGTATACGAGAATAAGACCTATCAAGATGCGATTGAAAGCTATATTAGTTTTCAAAAGTCTCTTGGGCTCAAGGTTACTTTCCAGAAAATTGCTGAAATAATGAGAATTCAAAAATCTTACCTCTCAAAGGTGATGTCGAGGAATGCTAGTTTAAGCCGTGATCAGCTGTTTCTTTTTGCCAAAGATATAGGGTTAGACTCCGAGCAGATGGAATACCTCTTTCTTCTTCTCGATCATGAAAAATGTGCAGTTGAAGATTACAAAGTTCATCTTCAAAAAAAAATAGATGAAGTTTCATCTCTTCATACCCAAAGCGATAAATATATTAATAAAGAAAGTATTCAGATCAGTGATGCTCAGATGAACAAGTACTATCTCAACTGTGAGAATCAATTAATTCATCTCTCACTCTCTATACCTAAATATCAAGAGAATGTAGAAGCGCTAAGAGATGCTTTAAGACTGAGTTCTAAGCAGTTTTCAGATTCCCTTGCTCTACTTCAAGAGCTTGGTCTCATTGAGATTTCAGAGGGTAGAATTAAACTCATAAAATCTAATCTTCACCTCCAACATGACTCTCCCTATTTTCATCAATGGAAAAATCAATTAAGTTTGAAGGCCATGGAATGGGAGAAGGGACTTGAACAAAGTGATAAGTACAACTTCACAGTGAGTTTCACAGCTAACGATGAAGCCAAAGAGAGAATTAGATTAGAGTTTCTAAATATGTTGAATTTCATAGAAAAAGAAGTGACTAAAGCCCCCTCAGACAACCTCTATCAAATGAACTTCGACCTTTTCAAATGGCTATAGATCAACTGGTCGATGACTTCAGGCATCAAAGACAAAGTGATTGTCATTATGTAGAAGATTATTATGAAAATGACTCTATCCGTAATTATACTATTATTAGCTGCTAACTGCTTTGCAAGTGCCACTAAGGTTTATACCGTAAAGTTCAAGGCTTACCTCTATACAGTTAATGACGATATCTCTGCAGCTATCAATGATCACATTAACCATTCTCTAGGCCCTGCGATTACAAATAAGAATGTCGGAGATAGATCTTCACTAACTGAAGGATTTAAATTCGAAATATTAAATAGATTAGATCTCAATCATGGATTGAAAAAGATTGATTATTCATTCGAGGGTCGATTAGCAGTTGAAGCAAATACGGAGAATTTTTGGATAGTTGGTACCTAAGTTGATTTCTTAAGATGCTTCTTTTATATCAATATCTCTACTTTTTTGTAAATGATTTAAATAAACTTTTTCTTCTCTGTCCCAATTTCTAATGTTTTTACTATTCCATCTCGAAGGATTTTTCATTTTAGCTTTCGAGTAAACTTCTTTTCTGTTTTCTAGAATCTGCACATCAAGTCCACTATGACGTTCAAGCGGAGTCACAAACTTAATTCCACTATGTGGATTATTATTGTACCAGTCCATGAATTTGATCATCCACTGCTTGGCCTCAGATAAAGTTTCAAATCGATCTGGATATTTCGGACAGTACTTTAAAGTTTTAAATAAAGACTCTGAATAAGGATTATCATTGCTCACTCGTGGTCGGCTGAATGAAGCTGCAACTCCAAGCATATCAAGTGTTGCAAGCATCGTAGCTCCTTTCATCGGTCCTCCATTATCTGCATGAAGTGTGAGTTGATCTTTTTCAATTCCTTCATTCTCACAAAGCTTATTCATTAAAACTGATGAATGCAACATTGATTCCTCTTCGTGAATATCAAATCCAACTATCTTTCGACTCCAAATATCCAACATCAAATAAACATAATAAAACTGACCTCTAACCATTGTTTTTAAATATGTAATGTCCCAACTCCAGATCTCATTAGGACCTTCAGCAACAAGAGGTGCCGGTCTATATCGATTAGCAGCTTTAGATTTTCCTCTATGAGTTAACATTTTATTTTCTTTTAAAATCTTATA
>Ga0307981_1002448_pt1 | contig 15055 bp, 9 predicted proteins | sample OrgLakmetagen987_FD_201849 | JGI IMG/M metagenome (GOLD analysis project Ga0307981, IMG submission 201849) | Saline water microbial communities from Organic Lake, Antarctica - #987 | ecosystem: Environmental > Aquatic > Non-marine Saline and Alkaline > Saline | place: Antarctica: Organic Lake... | reverse complement strand
CTGGACCGAGGATACTCCATCACTCAACGAGTCCAATGCAAATGAAACTGTTGCAGATCGTGGAACCGTTTCATCGGAGTTGGAGCAAACGTGACTCTTTCCCGGGACTCCACTCGGATTCCCGACAGTGACCCTGCGTATCAGGCGTGGGCCGGCCAAGGGCCAATAGCCTGTCAGTGTGTCTGTGGCTGTGTTTGTGCAAATTTGTTGAAAAAAGGAAATGTCGCTTTTGAGATTCGATCTACATCTCAAAAGCGAATACGAGTACCGGTAGACGTTCACTACTTGTGCTGGAACACAATCGTCACACCGTCGTCCGCCCCCGGCCTGAGCTGTTGTATGCTACGAAGGGTGGTTACAGCTTCAGTACTGTACGATCCGGCGGGACCCGCATGATTGGTGATTGGCTTGTTAAGCGTCCGAAGCAAGCATGTCGCCGATTGAACTTCGGGGCGCGGCCGCCAGCCGCTGCTATCTGTACCGTATGTACTCGTATATAATACAGCAGTATTCATAGGGGCGGGGGGGGGGCTTCTCCTCCTTTTCCTCGCGCGCGTCGCTCATCGCTCTTTTCCTGGCTCGTTCTTCCGCCGTCAGCTGTCTCATCAAGCTCCTCCAAATTTTCTTTCTGAGAATCGCATCGAAGAACGACGGCGGACGGCGGAGCTTTCGGAACTTTCCCACAAAAACCAACGAGAAGCAACACTATCAGTAGACTAACAACCCCCCCTGATGACCTTGGAGCTGGCCACCCAAGTGGGAGCTGTGATTGTGACCAGTCTTTTGCTGTTTTTTGTGACAAAACCGCGAACGGATCTGCTCAAGCAAGAGGAAGAACCTCGAATGATTCAAGGTGTCAGAAAGTACTCAAACTACCATCGCCAGAGATTCTATTCGATGAGTTCCAGAACCTCTTCGATCGATTCATAATGGAACGATTGAGCTTTTACGACACACAGATTCTATCCCTCCTGCATTGTGTTGCTAGTGTACCTGCCTGCGTTCCCCTGAAGCGCTCTAGAGAATATTTATTCGTTTAGCTAGAGTCGTCTACTTACCTACATGGTACATAATCTTGTCTTTAGAGATACAAATTGTTTAACCATCGCAAATGAGTTTAGTATATAGTTGCTCCTGCTGGAGATTCTCTCTTCCTCCAAATTACCGCCATCATTGTACGATAGACTATTCGTCGGTACCGCTTGAGGTGCCTACTAGACTTGAGAGTTGTCGTTGCTGCTTCAAACGTGACCGAGAAAGAAGCAACCGCTACACAAGTAGAATCGTCAGAAGATTGGCTTCGTTGACACTCTGGGAATGCGATTGAACGTTCCATTGTCTACTAGCTGGGAGATCTATAATTGAACAAGAGATAAGGGAGTTATAGCATTCGTTGTTCTGTTTTGCAGCAACAGTCAATAGTCAACAACTCTCCTTCCAGAATCGTTGTTGAAAATAGCGATACCCCGCCATGCGATGTTGCGCATACGCCACATAGTCAAAGTCAATGGCAGAGAGACGGTGCTGGACCAAAGACCAAATGGCCCAGCCGGCATGGGAGACCAACGTATGCCGACCAATCTCTTGCTTGAGCGCGTCGACAAAGGTTTGTCGTTCGGCATCCGTCCACGTGGGTGACAGAGGCGAGGGTTGAACTGCCTGTACATAGGCTTGCAGAAACACATCTTGGGCCGCATCGCTTGGATATTCGTTGGCAAAGTCGGCTTGGCAATTGTTCATGTCGCAGTATTCAGAAAAGGTATTGGCAATATCGACCGCTCGGGCGTTCCATCCAGAGTATTCAAAGTCAATGAGTTTCAATAGCGGCTGCTGCTGTTCTTGTTCTTGCTGCTGATGATGTGGTTCATTACTGCCCGCGGGTCGTAGCAAGTTGAGGGATTGGCAGTCCATGTGTGCCAACACAATTTGACTCGCAAACGCCTTGGCTTGGTTGGCAATGGAGCTGTCCGATAAAGAGGTTCGGTTCTCATGCAAGGCCGCCTGAAGCCACTTCCATTCCGTCTCGAGCTCTGGCAACAAGTTGGAAAAGTTTTGCGTCTGCGCCGCAGTCTCCACCTTGAGACTAGCAGGTTCCAAGGTTGCAGCCAACTGCAACCATGTATCAATGACTGAAAAGACGTCGCCGGGACAATCTGTCCGGGGCATTACGTCGTTGGGAACATCTTGGTTGTGCATACGCGCCAATAGAGTGGCAGTCTGCGCACCGTACTCGGGCATGTCGCCAAAGGAAAGCGTTTCGTGGCCCACGTAAAATTCCTCGACGCGGCCATTGGCAAAGCGACCGTAATACGCCGGAGCAATGGCATCCTTTGAGTCGTTGTTGTTGCTGTTGTTGCTGCTGTGGTTGCTGCTGTGGTTGCTGCTGTGGTTGCTACTGCTCCTTTGATCCGTTGCAATACTACTCAACCACGCCACTAGCTTGTTTTCCTTTTCTCGGTCGACAATGGCGCATCCGCATCCGTCAGCTGTATCCTCTGGTGGATGTATTCTCACCAAGACAGTCTGTTGAGCCGCAGTGGAACCAGCAGGACTGCTCTCAATGACAAAAAGTTCATTGGAAAGACCTCCTTCCAGAGGTTTAACTTGAAGATCCGAGCGCGAGAGAGAGGCGTTCTTCGTTTCGTCTCTCAAGAGAAAAGGACAGAGCGCGACGGCGACATCGAGCAGTTGGTCGTTGCGCGTTTCAGTGTCCAGCGACGTGTCGACTTTCAAAGGTATCGTTCGAACGGAGGCATCGGAATGATGATATCGAGAAGCAGCTTCGGAAGCTCCTTCGAGCTTGGATTTTCCAGATCCCATGTACAGCGTATCTAGATTCTTAAAGCGAGGTAATGAAGGAACTTGCAGCCGCAATCTATCTCATGGTGCCAAAGGCAAGAGAATGTGAAACAGAGAACAATGAAGAACACAAAACTCGGCCGTCGGACTCACTCGGAAGTCGGATGGAAGCGATTGATGGTCGGCGGAGGACCCCGGGAGGTGAGTGATATTACAGTATGTTTGAACGTTTGCCATGAAAGCGCGCGAAGTAAGAGGCAAAGCTAGTCCTACATAGACTACTAGGGTTAGAGTTGATGTATGAATGAAAATATCAAGAGTTCAAAGATACAAGATACAGTACGCACGTCAGTCTTCAACTGCCTCCGATCTCCGATGCCGGTATTATGGACGACGCAGTCGCATCCATCGGCGATATCGTAGCGTACCGTACCGTACCGTACCGTCTCTAGCGACCAAGCAAGAGACCTCTCGACGATTACCTTACTTTACTGTTAACCATGAGATTCACCAAGTTTGCCGTTCTCGCCATTGTGGCTCCCGTCGCCTCGGCCTTTGTTGTGCCTAGATCGGCGAATGTCAACCACAAGATCGCTATTCACCAGCCGGTCGCTCCTCTCTCCATGGCCCTTGAAGACTTGGAAAGCAAGCTTCTTGGAACTACCCCAGAGCCAAAGAAGGCAGCTCCTCCAGCAAAACAAGCTCCCAACAAGATGGCTCCTCCAACTAAACAAGCTCCCAAGAAACCGGAATCGGACAACCTAGCCATGTCCTTGTCCGACATCAAGTACGAATCCACTCCTCCCAAAAAGCTTGTCAAGGCAGGAAAACCTCCTCCCAAACCAAAGGCTGTTCGGGAAAAACCTCCTCCCAAGCCAAAGGCTGTTCGGGAAAAACCTCCTCCCAAGCCAAAGGTCGTTCGGGAAAAACCTCCTCCCAAGCCAAAGGTCGTTCGGGAAAAGAAGGTGGTGGTCGAACGGAAAAAGGTCGTTCGCCCGCCTCCTCCTCCCAAGCCTGTCAAGCCATCGGACGCCAACACGGTCGTGCAAGGTGTTGCGATTGGTGCGGTGCCTCTGGTTGCCCTACCGGCCATTGCCTTGTTGGCTGGTCGCGACTTTTTGTCCAAGACGGCCGGTCGTCGTCAGGCCATTCAGGAGGAGATTGCAGTCCGCGCTCTCGAGAAGGAACGCAAGAATGCGGAAGTCGATGCCGGTGGTCTTGTCAAAGCTGTGGTACGTTACGTTCTTGAGAAAGTGGCGGTAGCGTCAATCGTTGCGTCGGTTCCTTTCTTGACTCACACTTGCACTGTTCTATTCTCGTTCTTGTAGGCATTCTTGGGTGCCGGTGGTCTCGCCTTGGGCTTGATTATTACCAACCCCTTTGCCGGGATCGGTACCCCGGGCTTTTCCTTGCCTTCGCTTCCAACGGTTCCGACGGTCAGTATTGGCACCAGGACCGCCAAGGTGGTCAAGGTCGACGAGGGTCGCGCCAAGGTGGTTGCTCTGCAAAAGGAACGAACGGCGGCTAAATTGGCTGAAAATCAAGCCAAGAAGACGACCAAGGCCGCTCCTCCTCGTGTCGCCGCCAAGGCGACCAAGGCAATCACTGCCACCTCCACAAGCGAGGATCCCTCTTACGAATCTCTCTTCAAGAGAGCCAAGGAATCTGGACCCAAAGTGTCCAAGGCTGCCAAGATCGAAAAGGCGAAGGAAAAGGAAGCCCGCAAGGAAGTCGTATCCAAGGCAACCTTCGCCGAGGGTGAAGCCAAAAAGGCTTTGGCCGAAGCCAAGGCTGCTGATAAGGCGGCCAAAGCTGCTGCCAAGCAAGAAGCGACTGATAAGGCTGCTGCTGCAAGAGCGGAAGCCAAGGCCGCCGCCGAGGACAAAGAGTCGCTCGAGAAAGAAGCTGCTGCATTGAAGAAGGGGGATTTTGTGGCTGTGCAGAAGGCTGCAGAAGAACGCGTCAAGGTGGACGATGCTGCAAAGAAGGCAGAGCTAAAGGTCAAGGAGGATGTTCGCAAGGAAGCGCAGGCTGCCGAGAAGAGAGCGGAAGCTGATGCTGCCGCGAAAAAGGCTGAACTCAAGGCAAAGCAAGAGGAAGCCACGGCAAAGCAAGCGGCTACAAAGGCCGCCGCTGCTAAGCAAGACGAAGCAAAGGCCGCCGCTGCCAAGCAAGACGAAGCAAAGGCCGCTGCTGCCAAGCAAGACGAAGCCAAGGCCGCTACTGCCAAGCAAGACGAAGCTAAGGCCGCTGCTGCCAAGCAAGACGAAGCCAAGGCCGCTGCTGCCAAACAAGACGAAGCCAAGGCGGCCGCTGCCAAGCAAGATGCCGTGAAGGTCGCCTCGCCTGCTCCGGCACCCAAGGCGGCCCCCGCTCCACCGGCCCCTGCTCCTGCTGCTCCCGCCCCAGCTCCGGCACCCAAGCCTGCTCCAGCACCTAAGGCGGCGCCTGCTCCTGTCCCAGCTCCGGCGCCCGTTGTTAAGGGCAGTGGTCTTGGTGTTGTCTCCGGCGGTGAAGCGGGAGGTAAGGTGTTGCCAAAAGAAGAGGTCAGCGATGATGTTAAGGCTTTCATCAAGAACTACCAAAAATAGACGACTCGCGCAAGCTAAAGAGGAGATGTTGACGACACTACTACTTCATACGAATAACTGTTGCACGAGTGCGCGAAGGCAGATAAAATCTTTTGAATGCGATGCGTACTTTTAACATGCACTCTAGTAGAGTTTCAGTAGTTATTGCAATCTACTAGCTAGCAGAAGGTATTTTGGATCACTGCATCCAATTGCCTATTATCCGCATTGACGCTCGCACTTTACATGGCGTTCGTAGGTCTTCATAACGGCTCGTCGTCTTCAAATTGATCTTCCGTGGGCGCTATTTGCGTAAACTCGATTGAACGAATGTTCATCTCCTGCTCTGCCGGATACGAGTATCGTGACCGCCCGCGTTTCGTACCCCTTCGCCGCACAACGTTTTCGCTTCCGTGGTACACAAAGAACCCCGCAATCCCAAGTAAGCAGACAATGAGAATGATAATAAATATCATGATTGGATTGTGATCCGATCGTGCCATGAATTCACCCAGGGCATCCTCGGGCACCTCACAGTGGCTGCAAAGAAATTTGAATGAGTTGAAGGATAAACAGTGAGTTGGTTGCGTTTAAGTGATAGTTCTATGAAGGCATCACCCCTGCTGTCGTCACATGATGCACGATGGACACACTGATCTAAAAAATACGAAGACTTACTGTCCAGCCCACCCCGGTGGACAGTCACAGCCGGCATGATACTTGCTCTTGACCTTCTTGTCTTTGCACACCCCACCGTTGGTACAAAATGACTTTGTCTTTTGCGTAATGGTTTCCCCGGGAGCCGTACAGAACTCCGTCCAAATGCTTTGACAAAACTGATGAGCTTCCGTGGTGGACAGATCGGATCCTCTCGCATCACACTGACAATGGTAAAAGCTCTTTCCTCGGTCGTCAATCTCTCTTATACATTCGGAACCATTAAAACATATCTTTTGTTCTCCTTCACAAACGTCGTACTTAATTTCGCAAAATGAACCAGCGTATCCCGTTGGACATGAACAGTGATGACCGCGGATGACGCCGCGATCGTCCTCCTGAGGAATATCTCCAGTTGCCTTTTTTGAGCCACCACCACCAAAGCCACTGTCTAAGCTACATTCTCCCCCGTTTCGACATTGAATGGGACAAGTAACGTCGCCTTGAGACAGCACAGAAGCGACGGCAAAGAGCAGAAGGATAGTGAATGACCGCATCATGGTTGGTAGTTTCCTTGGAATGAGTTGGAATGTGCTATTTTCGTTCAGATTTCGAGTATAAGAAGCCAGCTATCGGTTCTTATGTTGATATACAAGCCCTTTGTTCGTAGCTAATGAGTTATATTCTCGAATGAATGCGCCAGGAGGTCGAGAATGGATCGATCAGTGATGCCCAAATGTGATGACAGCCATCGTCGAAACTATCGACCACAAAAATATCAATCACGAAGAAAACTGATTGGGTATGTTGCTCATTTTTTTCTGAATGCCGCGATAAAATACCAGTCTACTTTAGTCTAGTCTGGAGCATCGTCGCCTCATCTATCTCGGCATTACTCGGATAAAGACTTCGGCTCCTTTCTGGTTCACCACACGCTCCTTAGCTTTGTACTCGTCGCCGCTGTCTTTCAAGAGAGGGATCCAAGAGCTGTCGGTATCGGCATCATCCCCCAAGTTCTCTCCCAAATCACTTTCAATGCGACGCTTAGCAATCACGTACGCCAAGCTCAGCTCTTCCAAGTTGCGACTATCGCCCCAAAACAAGTGTTCGTCGTACCAATCACACCGCAACTGACGACTTTCTTCCATGGTAAAGTCGTGAATGAGAATGGACAAGCGCGTCCACTGATACGGAAAGGAGTTGTAAACCGTTTGTCGAATCTCGTGCTCGGGACGCTGGTCGTTGATTTGGACCAAATGCGCCGCTTGTTGATAAAAGGTCAGCTGCTTGGCGGAGACCATGCCTTGGGCTCCCAGCATTTCGACAAAGTCCGAGGCATTCGTGGGTATTTCTTCCGCCGGTGGCTCTCCGACAAAGAGAATGGCCCGCCGTGCTCGCTCGGGAGGTCGAGACACCCATCGCGACACTTTTGTTCCACTGCGGCGTTCCTTGACGGAATGCGAATCGAGCTTGACACGATCCATGTGCAGCAAGACGCGCAACAACATATTGTCGGAGGTTCGGGCGAATCCACTCGATCCCAAAAAGACAGCCTTGAAGACGGACGGGGCAAAGAGTCGACCAGGATCAATCAACGGCAAGGCATTGTCGGCATCACTCAGAGTATCGTCGTTGTGAAACGGAACCCACACCAGCGTCCATCCGTTGGACTGCAAGAATCCATTCTTTTGCAGCAACGTTTCCGTTGGTACTTGCGTCAAGTTGCGCGGAGTACTATTGAGAATGGCCTCTTTCACCAAGGGACTCTGACCCGAAACAAAGGCCACTCGACAAAGTTCATCGGCCGTTGACTTTGGAGGATGCAGGATATCCAAAGTCGCCGAAAAGTTGGCCATGTAGGCGACAAACTGACATCCGTGCGTTGCCATTTGACTCGCGGCGAGCACATTGTCGCCCCACGGTGCCGACGGCAAGCACGCTATTGTCGGGGAAACACACGACGACGAGCAAGGGAAACGGCGTGGATTCGCAAGGTACGTGTCCACGTACTTGGCCGACGTTGCTGGAAAGGAGGCGTTAGTAATGTAACCAGCACCAACTCCGCCGCCAAGACCATACGGATGTTCTTGCTCCGTCCTCCAGGCCAACGTTTGTGCCTCACTGTAGTGGTTGAGATTCTTGTTTGGGACTGGTGCTACTGGTGGCGGTACTACGTGTACGTGCATCGAGTGCACGCCTGGTTTGTATTGCAGCGCTTTGAGAATGGCCGCGACGGCATGGTCCACGTAGAGTGCGGGTGTATTCTTCGTGTTCTTGTTTGGTCCTTCTTGAGGAGAAGCAGTAGCAGCAGCAGCAGCAGCAGTACGAGTAGTACCGGTCAAAGTCAAGGGACCATACACGGCTGGCAAGTGCAATTGCGTCCACGCCGTTCCAAATAGCTTGTGGTACGTGGCCGCCAAGACGGTGGGAATTTGGTTCGTGTCAATGGCACTGTCTGCTGCGGCACCGCTGCGGACCACGTGCACCAATCGGCATTTGCTGTTGGTATTTCTGCGGTTCATGGTCGTCATGGCTTGCAAGAATTGCCGAACCACCGTGACACTTTCTTGCTGTTGGTACAATCGATAATTCGCGTCCGTCATGAGGTTTGGTATATCCGCACTGCCGGCACCAGTACCGGCGCCAGTACCAGTACTAGTCCTGCTCTCAAAGTGAACAATGTGCGTGGGTTCCGAGCGCGTCAGCCACTCGTGGTCGTAGTTGGGCCGCGCGTCCAGACCCGCCACGGGCACAACGAAATTCCATGCGGGAACGCTGCGGAGCAAGAGCCGGTACGTGTTTTGCATGAATTGCATGCGGTGCCGTCTTACGTTTGGAAATAGCGCGTCCACGCCCGTGACGCGCTCGACGCGACATTGCTGGACCAAGGCCAGCGTCAAGGCCGTCGCGGTAGAGGCTTGCGTTGCGGCGAGTCCAGTAACAACCACGCGCGACGTTTGATTCAATCCCGCCGCGTCGCACAGGGCCGTCCAATCAATGGTCGCTGCATCGTCTGGATCATCTTGTTGGGCCGCCGTGACGGTATGCGTGGTTTGGGATTGAAAGACGCGCGCGAGATCCAGGTGCCAATCGGATGCGGACAGTGTGGTTGACGTTGACGATGACGTTGTTGTATTCGTAGAGTGTCGCTGTTGCACGGGTGGTCGCGTCCGTTGTCGTCGCTCCCGGGCCCGGGTGGATGGCGACAGTGGCTCTGGACCATTGTTGTTGTAATTGTTGTTACGGTTGCTGTTGTTACGGTTGTGATCCAGTACCGACCGTCGAAACTGCAAGGGCGTGGGTAGATTCAATACGCGCGCCGTTTGTTGTCCCGGAAGCAAGTACTCTGGCAGAACGACGGAATGCATCCAAAACAAGTACAAGGCGCATCGAAGTGTAACGGCCGAGACAAATAGTCGTCGCACCATGGAGCGCAGCGTCCATCGATTGTTGCTGCTGTTGCTGTTGTTGTTACTACTGGGATGACGAGAAGAAGCAAAGCCGGTTCTAGAGGATCGCACGGGCAGCAGCCTTTGACGGGCCTTGCTGGGACTCTTTTCAGTGGAGGTAGCTCTAGACGTAGATGATGATGATGATGATGCAGCTGTAGTAGCTGCAGCTGTAGTAGATGCAGCAGTATTCCCGTGACTGGCCCCGATGAGAGGGAAGAGCATGGGAATCGATGAGGAGCGAAGTGGTGATGCCATATGTAGGTTCAGGGAGTGCCGTCTTTGATGATGTTGATGTTGGGGACGCGAACGCGGTGACGATTGTTGCTGTTGTTGTGGACTCCTACTGCTACTGGTAGTGTTGGTAGTGTTGGTAGTATTGGTAGTGTTGGTAGCTGCGGCAAAGAGATCGCGGCGCGGCAACGATCGCTGCCGGCGATGAACTTGTGCGGCAGTTGTGTTCATTGTCAGTTCAGTTCCACTTCAGTTCCAGTTCCACTTGAGTTGCAACCGGCAGGGTGATACGGATACAGATACTCATACAGTAGCTGATACAGTAGGGTTTCGGTGTTTGGGTTGGGGACCGTCCAGTTCCATCGTCTCTCCCCACGATCGATCATGCCGTTGGAGGATGGTTTGCATTCGGCGTGAGCGATTTTGAATATCGTGCCACGTCGATACTTACGGAACTATTCTATATGTGACATATTTACTTAGATATATCGAGTACCGCTACATTTACGGAGCAGTCCGTGCCGTTCCGTTTCTCGAACCGATAAACGATCTCCTTTTTTGGTCGCCGACGATACGGTACCGCCGCCCCGTTGCCCCGTTGCCCCGTTGCCTTTGTTGCCCTTCCACAATGATGATTTTCAACCGAACGTTCGTTGGGAGCAAGTCTATCTGACTGACTGACTAACTAACTGACTACCTGACTACCTAACTGACTGACTGCCTAACTCGTACGATTTTCGGTGCAGTCTTACCAAGGGGATTACAGTCGACTACCGTACTGCAGTCGACCATGAACAAAGCAAGCGGTAGCGGTAGCGCCATGACCGTGACGCCACCGCCCAGACAAGACCGTGCGAGTCGCTCCACGGCACGACGATCGTCTACGACTAGCGTGGGATTCGGAACGCTCGTGCGGCGCATGCTGGTAGCAGTCGGTGTCGGTGTCGCAACAACAGCAGCAGCAGGTCAAACGGATCCAATCGACTTTCTCGATAACGACTCGGTCGTTCTAATTACTGGCGCTGCCGGGTTCATTGGATCGGAACTGGCCCTCTCGCTCTACCGAACCCACCAGCCCAAGAAACTGCTCTTGGTGGATTCCATGGATAGCTCTTCCACCAGTACCAGTAGTAGTAGTACCACCAGTAGTAGCAGTACCAGTCAGGGGCGCAACGAGGACGACTTGGCACGCTTTGAATTCAAGCGCCAACGCGTCTTTCGGGTCTTGCAAACGCTGGGCGCCGCGGCACACTTTTTTCGCGTCGATTTTGCGCCCCGCATTCCAGAATTCCACGAGCACGACGTGCCCGTATTGGCCCACATTTTTCAGTTGCATCCGGATATTACGCACGTGGTGCACTTGGCCGATCCGTACCATCGGGATGGTAGTACTGGTAGCAAGAGTACTACCACCGGTATGGGTAGTAGTAGTAGTAGTAGTAGTAGTAGTAGAAATGGGAACGACAATTGGGGAGGATTCTTCACGACGCAAGTGATACCGCGGACGCACAAGGGACCGCCCAAGGCGGGCATGATGGAAGCGCTGTTGGAACAGATTCGGTTGACTACAGCGACCAGAGCAGCAGCCGCAAACAAAACTGACGGGAGCGCCACGACCGCCACCACGGCAGCACCACACTTTACCTACGCATCCTCGTTTGAAGTGTACAATCACGGCCGACCCACGGCCAACAACAATCCGAATCCACCACCCTTTCGTGAAGACAAGCCCCTCACGACACCATCATCCTTGGCGGGCGCGTCAAAACTGGTGGACGAGATCGTGGCGCAAACATATTACAAGACTAACAGCGTCTTTAGTGTGGGCCTCCGCTTCTTTTGCGTATACGGGCCGTGGGGATTGCCCGGTTCGGCCGTCTTTGAAATGGCCGAACGCGCCGTCACGGGAGAAGCACTCTTGTATACTACTACTACTACCTCTACAGGCAATGGTGTATTGGATCAGGTGCGCGACTATGTCTACATTGACGACGCCGTCGATGCCATCATGAGTGCCATGCAATTTCGACCTGCCGGAGGGGACAAGAATCCTGCACCCGTGGTCATTAATGTCGGTTCGGGCCAGGGAACAACGTTGCGCGAAATTGGTAACGAGATTCGGGCCTACTTTCCGCGAGCCAGGCTGCCACCGACGTCCACTTCCAACGAGGATGGTACCGATGCTGCTGTGACCATTTCGTTTGCCTCGCTGGATCGAGCCAAGCAATTGTTGGGTTACGAACCGCTAGTCTCTCTACAGCAAGGAGTGGAAATGCTATTGTCTTGGCATTACGATCGTGCCTTTCCCTACGGAGGCCGCAATATCGCCAGTGACGACCAGAACAGCACGTCTTCGGAAGCGTACATTGCTTCGCAAGGCATTGTCGCGTGTTCGCGTCACGACTCCGAGTGCCTGCGCGGGACGCCAGTCTTTCCCTGCGCTTCGGAATGCTCGCACGAAGGACAGTGTTCACCGTCGTTTTACGATGATGTCACGGAATACACGCGCCTCTTGACCTCGGAGTGCGAGGTTGTCATGTACACTGTTGCCTTGCAAGACAATATTACGGAAATACCGTCGGCACGGGTAAAGGTCTCGACAGAATCCAAGTCGCATATTCAAGGGGGTGAATTTTGCAACATTGCCTTTGTCTCGGACTCTAGCCGATTGGTGCAACGACTACGAACGAACCGAGGTTCGACCCGACGTGCGGCATCCAAGCCGGGTATGCAGGGTGAAGTGCTCATGCACGGCTTTTGGGCTCTAGTACCGGTGGCAGTGTCGTCGTTCGCGGCTGAAAACTTGGATATCCTTGCAATGTTACCCAAGTTGAGTCCGGCGCAGTTTTTTACCAGCAAGACGAACCGAGCCATCTACTGCGATCCAGACGTGATCTTCGACAGTATTGATGCGTTATTGGAGGAGGCATCCATGCAGCCATTCAATGACGACGTGGAGGGTGCGACTTCCGTGTTGATTGGTAAACGAAGCGTTAGGGCGAAACGGTCGAGTTCAATGCAGAGTACCGTCCAGGAACATGCGTACCGCATGGTACGGATTGCTGTTATTGATGAGCTATTTGGTGAAGGATTTGCACAGCAGCTGGACTCTTCGTTTGTGGTGCACACACTGAACAGTGACGATAGCCGACTCTTTCGGTGTGATGTCTTTGGTGAAGTCGTTCAATGGGACGTCAAGTCCGATCATTCTGCGTTTGAATTCATCTTGGGCCTACACGATATGTGGAGTCGAGTGCTTGTCACCAAGTCGGGACAAGAACCTTGGTGGATTGGCGAAAACGTGGAAACAATCCCAGAAGGCTCCGAGATTCGAAACGAGGGATCCAGTAGACGCTTGCAAGAAGTGGATAGCGAAGACGAAAGCAAAGGCGACGATGGTATTGCAGAGGAGGAAAAGAGAGATGCCGAGGAATCAGACAACCACAATGGATTTGGGAGAAAAGTTGACGACACCAAGATTGTCGCGAAAGACTCAGCGCAGAATGTGTCCGAACGCGACGACGATAGTTCCAACGATAATGCTGGCGAAGGCGACGCATCGAAACAAAAAGAAGGGGACGACGACGAGACTTGGGGTGACAAGCCTGGTGAAACGAAAACAAAGACTCGTCAGTCAGAACCGCTGACAAAGGAGCGAGATGTGAGCTCGTACGATATTTGGATGGGAATCTTATCGTCCACTAACGGGGTTCGATACTTTGCGCGCATTGTGCCTCCGTCTACTGTTGGTGCAGTCCATCTGGACGACTACCCCTCTGCTGTCAAATAGATAGGCCTACTAAAAGGAATATATGCTGTATCATGTTGTCTTTACTTTCGTTGCACAAGTCTATTCTCGCATTGAGAGAGAGACTACAATTAGTCTCTCCACGCTATATCTTCGCGCGCGCAATCGACGAGAAAGGTAGAGCACCGTGGACAACTACGATGGCGGGCCATGGTCCACATGGCAAATGCACACAATATTTCTTGCTCGCCTATCGATTGAGAAGTGGAGTCCATAATCTTTATAACTTATTGAACCGACGATAACCGAAGCTCCTGAAGCGTTCTAGATAGCGTTCACATCAGTGTAGCCATGTCTACAGCGGAGGCGGAGAAGAAACTAGCGCTGTCCGCCGTGTGCGACAAGCTCCACGATAACGATCGCTCTACCGTGACGCTCGATCTCAGTAGGTTGGACATGTATGGAAAGCTCGAGCGGAACGACGTCAAGAAGATAGTCAAGGCTCTAGAGAGCAACACTCGTTTGCGTGGGATTTCCTTGATGATATCCGACGACATCTGCACGGATGGTGCTGGGCTAATCACTCACTTTCTGAAATCGAGTCCCAGTTTGCGTTCGGTCAACCTTAAGCATCAGGTAGGGGACAGTCCAACAAAAGATGAAGACGCCGTCACAACAATTCTGGAGGCCCTTGTCCGTAGCAGAGGTTTGACAGATCTCCATCTTGACGGCATTGTTTGTAAGAGACCAGACCTCATCGAAATGATTCTCGCGGCGACTCGAACGCTTTCGAGTCTTCTTATCGTCATGGGGGGCAGCTCGGTTGCCACACCTCCACTCGCGCAGGCTTTTCGTGATGGTTTGAAACAAAACAAGACGTTGGAATCTCTTGGCTGGTGCTCCTATGAAGCCGCAGATGATTCGATTGCAGGGGAGATCCTCTTTGGACTTTCAAGACACTGGAAGCTAAGGAAGCTAGTTTTGGAGTTGAACCAATTGGACCCGGTCGTATTTGGCGAGCTGCGGTCTTTCTTGGTCGCAAACGAGACGCTTGAAATATTGGACGTGAGTAATTGCGAAGAAGAAGTAGATGACCACGCCGGTCTTGCTTGGATCATGTTACTGCGTGGTTTAGGCAGCAACCGAGGGTTAAAACATGTGTCGCTAAGTCTTCCGAATCCGAATTTGGACTGCGAAGAGGCATGGACCGAAATGCTGCAGACAAATGTGACGATCGAGACTCCGGATCTTTCCAATAGTTTGTATTTTGGTAACGAAAGCATGTCTGCTATTGCTACCGGGCTTTGCGGCAATGACTCACTGCGCAAGCTTGAATTCAATGAAAATATGGATACAGATGCATTCGTTGGGGTGGCTTGGAAGGAAATGCTACAGGAAAACCATTCGTTAGAGGAACTGAATCTTTCGTTATGCTATGAAACAGATGACGACGATGGACGTCAGTCTTTTGCCTCGTTTACCCAAGGGCTATCTGTTGATTCTAGGAGAATCTGATCACGCCTCGAACCTTCAGTTCTCGGCTGTAGTGTGTCAGGACCCTCGATAGTCTATCTATAGGAAGAGTCAATCAAACTGTT
>Ga0307981_1002445_pt1 | contig 15061 bp, 10 predicted proteins | sample OrgLakmetagen987_FD_201849 | JGI IMG/M metagenome (GOLD analysis project Ga0307981, IMG submission 201849) | Saline water microbial communities from Organic Lake, Antarctica - #987 | ecosystem: Environmental > Aquatic > Non-marine Saline and Alkaline > Saline | place: Antarctica: Organic Lake... | reverse complement strand
CACCATCCTACTGGCACTGAAACCATCTGACTCAGTTCACTTACTCGCTTACTAGAATATGACCCATCGCCGGCGCATCGGATAAAAGCTCACTATTTACTAAGATCTCTCTTTTCCTCACGCGTCTCTCTCTCTGCAGTAGTGACCTTGAGAGCTCATCTATAGGGGTGACAATGGTGCAAGGTGCGTTTGCGGCTTCTTCAACAAATCTTTGTTTCCTGAAAAATCTAATACACAAACAAAAAGGTAAAAATATCATTCTGAATCAGAAATTGAATTGGTGACCTAAAGGCTGTAATTAAGGAATTACAACTATGTCTTCAAGCGATCTCGAATAGCAGTATACTACTGTAAAGTACAAAAGTACATCAAGTGTCCCTCATTTGTCGGAGGAAAGGACACCGATGGGCTTCAAGAGAACCTTCACGTCCTCCCAGGCGGACTGGTTATCACGCGGCAGGTTCTTCTGAGGGAATTTTGACACGAAGGTAGTGAACATAGCATCCACGCGACGAAGACGAGCCACAATATCTGGCCTTTCGTCGAGATTACTCTCCAATCAACAAGGAAAGTAGAGATTGAGTTGAGCAGTTGCCATTGATAACTCGGACAGTTGGGCCCGGTGCGAATTGTAGTCAGAGGGCGTAATCTTGGGGAAGTACCGAACATCTCCAGTGGCCCCTAGAATTAAAGAGCTGGTGGTGTCTACCTCAACCCCGCCAGACGCGGTTGAGAAAGCGCTATCACATTTTTGTCGTGTGAACTCATCGTGAATTAGTGGAAACCAGCAAATCCTTTAACTAGCTTACTAAAATAAGCGGTAACCACCAAAATAAAGACAGCGGGTTCCAAAAGTAAAAGTAAGCCTCCTTTCTTCCAAATTAATCAGCGTTTCAAAACACTCCATTGATTAAAATACACTAGGTATACTCGTCAACGGACTAGTTTCTGTCCGTTTGAGATCTTTCTCCTCAAATGAAAGAGCCGGGGGGGTCTTGGAACCAAAGGAAACGAGAAATAAAAGAGGTTGAGAGCAACACATTGAACGCATATAACGAGCATTGGTTCCAGGTGCACCAGCCACTATGTCGGAAGCAATTACTTCTTCTTATCCCTGCTTACTGTTGAGGTGGAAAGGTAAGGAATGGTTGCGGAACCCCAGCAGGCTGCTGTAACTAACGCCGTGTTGTTGGGTGCACTGCGGGAGGAGGAAAAGGAAAACCTAAAACACGCAAACAACAAAAACTCTGTAAGTTTGTTCACCAAGGGACACTTGGTCCGACGCGTGAAGTTCATTCTTGACGAGAAGACACTAGATGGACTGGAAGGACCACGTTTGATAGGGAAACTTGTTGTTAACAAACTCAACATCCCAGAGGACGGACGGGTCATCTACCGGAATACGTACAAAGGAGTAGTAAACTAGGTGCTGTGCGAGAAACGTAACAACGTTTATGGCGCAGTAAAAATTTCATTTATTGGTAAGTTCGTTTTCCTGAAACTAAGTTGATGTATTGGAAGCCACTTACTTCGTTACGTAACCTATCAGTACTAACAGTGAATGTTCACTTACTCTCTTATTGTATTTAGACAAAAAAAAATGAGACGTTCGAACGCTTACAGACATTTTGCACATGCGCAGCGATGTGAACTTGGCGTACACATACTTTGCCAACACCATCTTGCCGAAAATAGTTGGCCCCACCAAGTGGAGAGGACAGGTAACAAAAAGGACTATTTCACAGATAGCAACACCAAGGGATGAAGCGTTTGGTTTACTTCTACTGGAGAACTCATGGGAGAATTGGATAGAAGCCCGAAGACTCGTGCACGAAGACAACAGCAAGAGTGGGCAACCAAAACTCCGTTCATATACTCCCTCCGACAAACAAAGGGCGGCAGCCGCAAATTCGGAGGTTGGTCCAATGATGGAATGCGCCGCTACAGGGAATTGGTACACATGGTCCGAGCCGACAGAGAAACACTGCAGACGAAGACAGCTTTGAGGCTAGTTACAAGGCCAACTGTGTCAAGAGAGAGAGGTAGCATTGCATTCATTAAAGCGGAAGCGCAACAGTGATGATGGCGTTAAGGATCCAGTTGTAAAGGTACCCAACAACTTGGATTTGATGGAGGAAGTTTAATTAAAGTAGTACCTCTAGTTAAATGAACAATGCAGTATTGCACATTTAAAAAGGACCAGCAACCGCATTAACGAAGAAAGCTAGAGTAGCCTTTGAGGCCGGTACACACGAGCAACATAATGGTAGATGTTCTGCCTTAGTAAAGAAGGAATAACCAACAGATCAATGGTAGACGCCAGGCGTATATTATTTGAAACAAGTAACAAGATTAATATGGTTGGTATGGAGTGGAAAAGTTAGAAAACCAGAATTATTTTGTGGGAAGAGAAAGGGCACAAAATAATGAGGTTGTCACCGAAAAAAAGGGCAAATAGAATTTAAAAAAGGAAATCCCACATAATTTTACTGAATAAAGGCCAACAATAAATGATAGTTGAGAGGCTTGGATTTAGACAGAATCTTTAAGAAATCATGTGGCACTAGCTTAAATACCCCTTCTGATGCATACGTAGCAACAACGAGGACAACACTATACTAACAAGCAACTAAAAAAAGGGATATATCATTGTCAGCATCCTTAACGGTTTGACTTTTGACCCCTGGTTGTACTTGGTAACGGCTATAGTTTAGTTGGTGGGTGGTATGAGAGTGTGAGAGGGGGCGTTCACGGGTGTAAATGATGCCTCCCCCTACCGGTAGTGTCTATCGTCCAAAGGTATACTTTCCGTCGACGAGAGTTCACGGTTTCTTTTTTTCAACGCTTGTTTCGATGCGTTTCTCGCCCCTTCTCGCGCCATTGACGGAAGGCATCTATATAATTATCCATGCGGGTCCGGACAGTCTTAATGCGTCAGAAAGACTCCGGACAGTCATAATTCGTCAGAACTATTAGAAATATGTCTTGATTTACTTAGGAACAAGTCCTTAAAAATTAGAAAGGCATTACTGTACAAATAATTACAAATAATAATCGTACTGTACTGTTCGCACATAGAGTACAGTAATTCAAATTTCACTGTTTTACGTCTCACTCTAGTACTGTGGTTGTTTTACGACGGTTGTACTGCATTGTATTGTTCCGCGATGTTCCTCCGGTGTTCCATAACGGGGCACGGCTGGCGATACTGCAAGGTAATACTGTACTGTAATTCACTCCAAAGATGAAAGACAGGCACAATACTGTAGCACCGAACTGTACAGTATAGAAGTCAAAAAGATCCGAACAGGCCCAGTTCGTCAGAAATGTTCGAAATGTGTCTTGAATTACTGTACATAATAGTCATTCAGCCCCGCGTAAAAAGATAAAGGCATTTCACATTTCACTGTTTAAAGGTTGTTCTGCTTATGTTCCTCCGGTGTTCCGTACCGGTATTGGTTCCTCCGTTGATGTCCGTTTGAGTGATGGGTGAGCTTCTCCGTTTGTTGTTCATCGAACCTCTCATAAATACCAGCGCCCCGCACACTACCACGTTGACCAGAATCATACTAGTATAACATGTGCCCAAGACCACCAATCATGACAGCTCCTGCTTTTGTTGCAATTCCTTCCCCGGTGTTTGCTCCTACTCCGGCTGCTCCAATCCTTGCCGCCAAGGCTCCGATTCGGCGGTCAAGTTTCCGCAACAAGAGACTGCAAGCGGAATTTTCCAGGCCGCTAATGAAGTTCTGTTTTGGTAAAGATGTCTTCCATGTCTTTGACAAGACAGAAGCGCCTTCCCACCGACACGTTGAAAGCCTGCAGTCTTGTCCTGCTGTAGACCTTCGCTGGGCCACTAAGCAGTCCTCTGGCGCACCACTCATGCCTTGTCGAAAGGTCGCGCGTGGGTCCGCACATGACGAAAACCCCTTTTTTCACCAAAAGAGAGACACCAATGATGATGAAGACAATACTAGCAGGGATTCGAAGCCAATGGCTATCCTTTGCATTAAGGGAGACCCTAGTAGCGTGGCGTGGGTGCTTGACTAAAGGCAATTGACAACACCGACCAATACCAACAAATTGAACAATACCAACAAATTAGAGCTACTGACGTATAATGTATATAGCAGACTACAATGATATTGAGTTACTTTAGTAATGCTTCACGTATCGTCAAGGCAGGATTAGACTACTACTACTGCAACAGTGCGACTCTTCGTGCTTCGTGACTTGCGGCTCATAGCTGCATACCTGTACATATCAGTCATACAATTTAGGAGTGTCACCGGTAGATGATGGCGTAGGTGGTATACCAGGTACATCATAGCAGCTGAAATCTAAAGGTGGACCGCGAACGCGTGAGCACGGTGGCAGCGCGAGAAAATTCCGTCGGATCTTTTGAGCGTTAAGCGAAAATTGTCTGGCAGGCTTCGTTGTAGAATCTACGCAGAGTTCCCTCAGACACAGACAGCCAGTTCACAGTCCACGGTGCGGTGGTCAGAGTCAGCGTCAGCGTCAGCGAGTGCCTCGTGCGTGGTTTGGTCAAAACTCAAAATAATGCCCACGGCGAAGGGTCATGCGCCATGCATGATGCTCTACTGTACAGTACATTAGGATCGATCTGCAGTAGGAAAAAGCCTTCCATGCCCTCTCGAAAAACCGATCTACCTCCCCGTTTTCTCCCTCGAAGCAGAAGCAGCAGTTCTTCCATTGTTGACCATGACGTGAAACCTACCAGGCCTGCCACCACGAAACAAGCACGCTTTGCCGAGCCACTTAAAAGTCCCGTCAGGGTGGTGGAGGATTGATATCAGAGATCCGCATCTCTCACCGAAGATGATTTCTCCTCTGAAGATGATGAGAAAGAGAGTATTATTTGCTTACCGCTCGCACAGTCTGCAAAAAGAGCAATCAAGTTCCAGGAATTTCCACCACCACCACCGCCCCAAGGCGATATTCTCATGTGGTGGGCTATCGAGGGCTGCAATATCATCCAGCGACGACGATGGCGTCTTGTATGATTCTTCTGATGACGCTGACAATGTCTTGGATAGTGATGATTCCTCCAACGACAACGACGAAGACTCGGCCAACGACGAATCACTACTTGCTGCGCAGATGCACCGCCCATGCTAGTACCCCGGCGCATCGAATCACCAGCCAAGGAACAATACGAGCCACTCAAACTCCACCTTGACATTTTGGACGGCAATCCCATCAGTGGTACTGGTCAATCCTTTGCCGCTGCTTCTTTGAGCACCTAAACCAACATTCCGCTAACGCTACCTGGTAGCTACGTACAGTAAACTAACAGCCCTAGTTTTTTTAACTAGTCTAGAAGTACATAACAAATATGTTCTTGTCGTTATGACACGTATACGACAATATCGATCCAATTAATCCCCAATCCCCACTGTTTCCATCGACGATGGCCACTCCTGCACGTCTGCTCGTTCTCTCTCTTTGCACCCGAGCCTTGTCCTATTGACGATACAGTACGGAAACGCTGAATGGAATCGACAATGCAGCAATCATCGCACGCAGATTTGCCATTGGAGCAACCAGCTGTCGCTGTCGCCGTCGCCGCTTCGGCTCCGGCGGCCGCTTCAGCTGCTCCCCTACAATACGTGAAACCCTTTATAGTCCCCACGGAAAAGGATGTCATTTGCTGCCGTCGCAAGATCAAACATCCTGGCAACCTCTTCTATGTTGACCTCATGAAAAAGTTCAAGGAACGCTTGGCGCCAATGGTGGCCGCTTGTGAACACAGCAACGAATTGCAACTGCGCAAACTCTACCTCGCTGCAGCCAATCGGGCCGTCCAACTCGTGTGCCAGGACCGTGGCGGTCGCTTTCTCAAGGCAGAAGATGGTGACTTGACGAGATGCCATCTCATGAGTCACCAAGACGCCATTTACAAGGCTGTCGTGGCCTTTCGACGACCCTTGCGGGTCGTTAAAAAGCAAGCGACTCAACAGCTGTATCGCATTCAGTTTACGGCCGCGACTCCCGACAGAATTGTGGATCCGTACATGTTTCAAATGATCGCGGCCGTGTGCAATCATCCCGAGGCCAACGATACCAACAAAGTCGAGACGGTCGTGCAAGTCTTGGACACGGTAGTGACGAGTCCAACGGATGCTGTCGCTGCCAGACACGAGACCATGCGACTGCAGTTGCGTCATCGCTACTTGGCCGCCGCACGTGGCAAGCTGTCGCCGATTGTCTTGTCGCAACGCCTGGTGCAGTTTTGGGGAGGTCGCTTGTACTTGTCAACGAAAAAAGCAAAAGCGGCCAAGCAAAAGGCGGTGGCGCAGGTTCCCAAGGATCATTCGTCGGCAGCTGCTGCTGCAGTTCCAACCACAGCAACCACAATCACGACGGGCGGCGCCATCGCCGCAGCCCGCGCCAGCAATCCCGCGCCGTACGTGCCGGTGCACGGAAATGCACCGGTGGTGGAATCAGCATCGCCGTCATCCAGCAAGCACCCTGTGTGGGAGAAATTTGAAACCATCAACTTTTTGATTGGCATTGAAAAGTACGGAGCCAAACGATGGGATCTGATTCAGCCAATGGTTCCAACCAGGTAAAGACACCACACGTGCTGCGTTGTATTGATTTGGGAGGGGGGGGAAATCTGTTTATCTCTATCAGTAGCTCTTTTACTGACTGTTTCTTTTCTATTTCAAGAACTACGCAACAGTTGAGCAATCGCTATTGGAACATGAAGCGAGGCAGGACGAAGGATGATCTCCTCGCGGTACTGAACAAGTATCGTGCCGAACAGCAGGCTGCTCCATTATTTGACCCTGTTCACTTGCCTTCTACATACTAGTGTACCAGTGCCACTACTGCTACTACTACTGCTGCTATTGTATCGACAGGATGCATCGGCCAAAGAAAAGTGTTCGATAGGGGGGGGGCTGAACGTTAGTGTGAATCTATAATGCTATTTTTTAAAACACACGAAAGGTCTTCTTTCCCGCAATGACGCGCTGCGGTTCCAGGGCAATCACATTGAACGTGACCGTCTTGCTAAGAGGACGGCACTGGCCCATGGTGACAATATCACCTTCCTTAACGTTAAAGGCCGGGGAGCAGTGCACCGCAGTGTTGGAGTGACGCTTTTCGTAACGACGGTACTTGACAATGTAATGCAAGTAGTCTCTTCGGACGATAATGGTCCGCTTCATCTTGGTGGAAATGACCTTTCCCTTTAGAATGCGTCCGCGAATATTGACATTGCCGGTAAAGGGGCACTTCTTGTCGACATAGCTGCCTTCAATGGCGGCCGCCGGAGTCTTGATTCCGAGACCGACATTCTTGACGTAACGCATGGCCTTGGGACGAATGTTGCCAATGGCGCGCTTGCGAGCGACAAAGACGGCATCCTGCTTCTGGTAGGCCTTTTCAGATTGGTCGGTCTCGACGTATTCCTTGGAGATGCGGGCGATTTGGTTCTTGAGCGGCATGGTGGAAAATGAAACTGTGTAAAAACTGATAGAGGAGAAGTAAAAAGTGGTAAGATATGAAAAAAAGTACAGCTGGGCAACGAATATACTAGCTAGTCGGATGGCTGGCTAGCTAGCTAGCTAGCTAGCTCCTTGAAGGGTCTGCCGTGGGGACAGGAGTAGCAGCATCAAGAGTCTGCACCACAAAAAGAGTGGCCAGGGCGGGCACCTCCCGGAGTACGGGAATCCGATCCACATTTCGAGACTTTCTGCCGTTCCAAGCTATCCAGATCATCCCACTGCACGTCACTGCACTGCACTGCAATGCACTTCTACTATCGCCAACACAGCTACTACGGACTACAACATCAATATCCAATCTCTCTCTCGTACCTCACGCGAGTGGTATCTAGCACACAATGAATATCGTCTCGGAATCGGGGTCGGAGGCGAGGCGGAGGCGAGAGGACAGGTGCGGAAGAGTTTGCCTTGGCCCTGGACGGTTGGGGAGGAAAAACTGCGTGGTTTCCAGTTTTAGTAAAAGGGGGTAAGGAGTAGAACTGGCAGACTGGCAGACTACAGTAGTCGAACGAGTCCTTTATAAGTCACGAGTCAGTCCCGTTTTCAGAAAGGCCTCAAACAGAGGTTCCTTTTTTTAACTAAATTTGTTGACCAATTTTCCAAAGCGCTAAGTAGAATTGGCGGGCTGAGAGCGATCCACACGTTTCTTCCGATCGTTTTGCACGCTTTGGCAAGACGCGCAAGACCCGAAGAAACGCTTGCGGCAGGATTCTGTGTATGTGTATGCGGGTGGGACACTGCAGCCGTCGTCGCGTTCGATCGTTAATTGATTCTACAGTACCGTACAGTACTGCGTGCCTCATTGCTCATCACGCTCTCTCGAGTCATTTCTCACAGTTGTTCCACTCAAAGGCACCTTTGTTGCGCAAAGTCCCGTGTCTTGGTGTTGGTACGGTACGGTACGATACGGTACGATACGGTAAAGTACGGTAAAGTACGGTACGGTAAAGTACGGTACGCTACAGTAAGCTTCACTTGAGCTGTCCCCATTCCCCATCGCATAAGAGCTCAGAGCTCCGATCTCCGATACCGTAAAGGATTGATTCCACACAGCGAGAACAAGGCCTTTTTCCTTCTTCTTCTTCTTGTCGCATGAACAAGACGCACCAAGACGGCCCCATTCCACAAAGTGGCAGCATGTCCTCCGCAACAACGACCATCTCGTCCTCCTCGGCGGCGATACTCCCCAACAGCATCGGCAGCAGCTCGCGCAGCAAAACAACCAGTAAATCGCGTCGCGAATTGCCCAGACTGTTTTACTACATGGAAATGTCACAATGGGATGCCGCATTGGACCGCTTGCGCTACAGTCCCACCGAAGCGAAGATATGGGCCACGCTGCGCACCAAGAGCATGGAAGGTAAAGTCCTGGGCACCAAGCGACTCGCACTGCACCACGCTTGCTTCAAACTAAGATCCGCCAGCGCCAGTGCGGCATCGCCTTCTTCCGTAGAAGATCCGTTCGTACAAGTGTGTCGCTTCATATTGCGGCTCGTCAAGTTGCATCCAGAAGCTGCAGGGCAGCGAGAATCGCGACACGGATGTTTGCCCTTGCATTTGGCAGCGTTTGCTTCTTGCGCTCCGCGCCCCGCGGAACCACCGCATCATCACAAGCGCACCCACTCGACGCCTTCTACCACCACCAACAGCAACCACAGCAGCAACCACAACCGCACTACCAACACCAACAACTTTACCTTGGCGCGCCCCAGCATTATTTCCAAACGCACCGCGTCGGACGCCACCACGGCAACCACGGATACAGTCCACACGGCACACACCAACATGTCGGCGGTGCACGCGGAAGAACTGTACGCGGGCAACGCCATGGCAGCCGCCAATGAATCGCCCTTGCACGGCAGCAGCAACAGCAGCAGCAGCAATACTACTAAATTGGGCAGTTCGCCCTTGTTTGCCAGCAACAGCAGCAGCAGCAACAATCCCGTCGGCAATATTTCCGTCAGTATGCGAGCCTCGGCCGTGGTGATTAGCAGCAAGCGCGAAGAAATGGCCGTGCACGTTTTGAACGCCTTGCTGGACGCGTACCCCAAGGCGATTCGCGTCGATTCCGAAGGCGGCCGCTTGCCGCTGCACACGGCCTGTGCCGGTCGCGCCACGCCGCGCGTCATTTCCACCTTGGTCACGGCGTATCCATCGGCCGCGCGGCATCGCAACAAGGACGGATTCCTGCCGCTCCACCTGGTGGCGCACTGGGGTGTGTCGCACCCGGACGTTGCCATTACGCTGCTGAAAACGTACCCCGATGCCACGGTGGGTCGCAACCGCTGGGAGCGCACGCCCTTGGAGGAAGCCTTGTGCATGGCGGGAGAAAATGGACGGCCGCACCAAGCCTTGCTCGTTCGAGCCTTGCGCAAGCATCCTTCCTACTGGAGCCGACCACCGTCGGAACTGTTTCGATTGCGTGCCCGAACCAAGTACGGCAGTACTATAGTGGATGTCGATGAGTCGTTACCGAGCAATGATAGTACGACGTTGGAAGAGCAAATGCGTCATTTTGATCTAGAAGCGTTGATGGAAGGGTACGTTGGTGTGGACGGACTCGTGTGTGTGGGTGGGTGGATGCGTTGTTGTGTCTTTTTGTGTGAAGCTACTACGCAAAGAGACGAGTTAGTGTGCACTATTGTTGCTGGATTGTTAGTCTCACCGTATTTTGATTCTTGTTTGGCTTTGTGCAGTCTCGAGGGACAAGGCTTGGCAACGCGTCCAGCCAATGGTATCATGGGTCGTTTGCGGAAAGGAAAGAAGGAAGATGAAAAGAGGGAAGAGGACTGTGACTTGGCCGTGGGAATCAAACTGTCGACGTTGATTCAAAACCAAAAGTGGACGTCGGTCTTGGCCCGCTTGGAAATCAATCCGCACGAAGCGGAAGAAGAATTGCGGGAAATGACGCGCGGCGGATTCTATGCCACAACAGGCATGGCACCTCTGCATTACGCGTGTGAGCGCAAACCGCCAGTCGAAGTGGTAACAGCCCTGTTGGAACTGTATCCCATGGCAGTCATGACGAGAACCATGCCCGGAGGATCCTTGCCGCTACACGTGGCGTGCACTTGGTATGCATCGGCAGATGTTGTGGATGCCCTCTTGTCGGCCGATCCGGGCTCATCCAAGGTAACGGACGAGCTTGGGAATGTGGCGTTGCATTCTGCGTGCTTTTCCGGAGCAGAGATGAAAGTGGTGGAGTCTCTCTTGGCTGCTGATCCGAATGCGGTTCTTAGTCGTAACCACCAAGGTAGTCGACCGATCGATATCTGCAAACGACTGCGTCACGACAACCGACGGAGAGTTATAGCTCTTTTAACTCTAAAGAAGGAAGAGGTAATGGCCGAGCACCGTCGGGGCAAATCGTCAGGCAACTTGTCGGAAGTTGCAGGCCAAGCTGTGGAATTAAACGCATGGTAAGTTTTCACGTGTCGCGACCACCGCTTGCGCAGCCCCCAATGTTCGTTTCGACTAACTTTTTGTTTATATCTTGCAGCTATGGACTACCGGAAGAGAACGGACTTGAAAGAGAAGGGGATCTCCACCTGCAAGAAGAAGTCGGTGGAGTAGAAGTATCGTATCAAGGGCATGTGGAGGAGAATGAAGAGCTAGTTTGGATTTAGGTTTGCCTTCGAGATTGCCGGCCGCGTACGATAGAGTGGGGCCGGTCCACTACTTGGAACAAGATTGTGACGCATTTGCATAAGATAATATCTAGAGAAAGAGAAACAGTAAGTAGATTTTGTGCGATACTTGTAGACTACTGGTACATAGCTACGAGGAGTTATTTTGGGTAGAGTTTTACATCCACGGTGCCCATCCGAAATACATTTCGCTGAGATTGTCCTGATCCTTTGCCGAGTTGACAAGCAATTGTACCTGGCCCTCCACGCTCTGCTGCTCTCCCGAGGTTCCGTCCTCGTACCCTTGAAGCTTCTCTGAGATTCTCGTAATTGCATGAGCTGCTGCCTCGTTCGTCTCTGTTCCAGGCTTGGACTCGTCTTTTCCAGACTTTGAATCGTCTGCTTCGACGCTTTTACGCCTTTCTTGGAGGCGGCCTCCGCTATCTTCTTCGTCTTTCTCAGAGAGTCGTTGTCGCTGTCGGGCCTTTACGGGGCTGACGCTCCACCTGTACAACGGATCCGATACAATAGCGGAAAGAATCGTAAGTAGAGCATTTGAATTCCGTTTCAGGACAGTCAATGTCTCTTCTGCGGCTTTCGTGAATGTTCCTTCAATGCCTGTGGGTCCCATGCCATCGATAATATTTTGAGTCAGGCGAAAGGGTACCTTCTCTGGTGTGTTCAGTAGCTGCAGTGATGGACCAGAAAGGAAAACGAGGGGCGTGAGAAAACGAGGCTGTTCGAAAGGGACACAAGCATGCGACCGAGTATCGTACCTTTCCTTGCTCAAAGACGATACCAAAGTCGATATGTACAACTTCCCCCGTCGTTTCGTGCACCAATATGTTGCTAGTGTGGCGATCCCCGATGCCAAGTATGTGTCCAACGACGCTATTGACAGCAACTGAACGAGTATATCGCATTTTTGCCGAATGCCAAGCTTCCAACGAGTTACCAAAACGTTCCACGAAAAAATAGCGAAACACTGGGGAGTGGTGCTCACAAATGGTATCGAAAGCTTTGCGTCTCGCCCCTTGGGCTTGGCTTCGGTAGTACTCTCTACACAGTTGGCTCCCCCACTCTCCGGGGTAGTACTTTGAGTGAGCTCCGATATGATCTGCCGACTTGCGAGACCCTTTATCAATCATGTATTCTCCGAATGGGATCGTATTCTCGACCCATTCCAGAACCTGTGAATGAAAACCAGTAGTTAGTGAGATATAGAAAGCATTGCCAACGAATTGAGATCTGGCATATACTTACCCCACTCGCCGGGCTCAGCGGTATGATGTTATAAGTCACAAGCTTGAGGGTGCTTTTGGTAGACGCAAGTATCTGGCCGCTGCTCCCCTCCGACTTTGGACTGTCTCGTTGTCCGAAAGTATGTCTTGTCATCAACTCGTTAACGTAGCCGAACACCTGCTCCATGACTGCATCCTGGCGAATCTCGTCTTCTCCTTTCACAAGTTGCTTAAATCTACCTCCTTTTGAACCAAGGCAAACAACAATCTTCGGACGATGCAAGCCGCCATCGGTGATCGAAAAACAACTTTCGAAACCGACGATCCGTTCTGCCCCGGGAGGATCTTCCCTTCCCCCACCATAGTCGCATCCTGGGCGAAGTGGAGGTGGGCTTGTTAGAATACAGGGAGCACAGGGAGGCTTCCGGGCACCACTTCCAAGGCACTGGTCCAGTCTAGGCTGCTTCTTTGATACGCAAACCTGGGAGAAGAGGATTGTCTTTTTAGCTCTTGGAAAGCTCTTCGTATCGACCATGGCTAGATGGATATAAGCATCAGCAAGAGACTCCATACTCTCAATCAGACGGCAAATAAAGAGCAAGTCTTTATTCTTCAGAGCTTCGAGGATTTCTTTGGCTTTTTCTACTTTCGTTCCACCTGTGTTCTCCAAGAATACATTTGCCTGTCGGCCGCCGACTCCAGTCCCAACTTTTTGTCCATTTGACAGCGTTATCAGATGAACGAGACAATGGTATGGATGGTCTAGACACATCTTGAAAACGAGCCGCTGTAACAGCTCCTGTGACACCCGATTGCTGTGGTTAGCGTCGTCGAAACCCAATCGTGAGAACAGTTGGCTCGACAAGGGGACGAATCGAAATGAAGGGATCGTTTCCATCGCCTTCGTCATCGTTGTGTCGACTGCCTCAATCGTTGTTGTGGCAACTTTGCCGCCTTCCGACTGCACAATTTCGCCCGAGAGCCAAAGTGAAACCATCCTATACACGTGTCTGGACATGTCGGCCGGTCCTCTGGAGTCGGCAATAGATAAGGCTGAAACAAAAGCCTGTAAGGCCAGAGAACGGTACGTCACAACAGACGATTGGATTTGTTTTCGCTCCGTGCTCGCGTTGGTGATTTCACGGGCCAGCTGTGTCTGGTAAATCTTAGCCTCAAGGAGTTCTCTCTCTAGCTCGTATGTTTCCTTCGACTGTTTCTTACGCTTTCTGGAACTTTGAAGGCGATCCTCGAGTTCTTTGATCAGCTTGTGGCACTCGCCGAGTTCTTTCTTACGATCCAGTATACCCTTTCCAGCCTGCTGCCATTCTAGGCTCTTCACGCGAGCCGCAACCGTCTCGAAAATATTCGAAGCGACCTGTCCCATGGCCAGGAAAGCGTTGGTCGCACTGCGAGCAGTCGTTGTGGTCATGTTTTTCATGTAAGCCGCCAGAGCGACGTTTGATCCCTTCTTCAGGTAGTTATCGAGGATTGTGTTTGCGGGCTCGACCTTGTGCTTCGTCATCAAGCGTCCACACGTGACGAGAGCGTCAGCCATGAGAGACTCCCGCTCCGCGCTGGCCTTTTCGTCCGGGATGCGCTTGAGAGTCTGTTTTAGGAGACGGATTGCGCCGGTAAAATTACCTTTGCTCTCTAAAAGGATCGCCTCCTGTAGCCGCAGCCGAAACAGCGTCAAAGAGTCGGGTCTCTCGCCCTGGATGCCTCCGCTGAATCTTAAAAGTCGGTACAGACGCTGCAGCGCAGCCTCGGCGACGTTGTAGCGACCTGAATCATAGTTAGCGGAGCAGATGCGCCAGATATGAGTTGCAAGATGCTCGAACACTCTGGGATCATCTTGGTTGTCTCGCTTCGAGTGAGTGAGGCAAAGACACCGCAGTGTAATTTCTCGGACCCACTGAGAAAAGTCATGAGAACTCGATGGGGCTTTATCCGTGTTCTCAAAGAGAGCAATTGTTCCTTGTTGTGACTCGTTTAAAGTAGTATCCCGCTGAGTCCACCTCGCTAACACACCTTGGAGTGACTCTGACTTCGAAAAGAGACCGTCGAGGTCATTTAGGACTTGTAGGCGATCGATCACATCTAGGGTACCAGCGGGTGACATCTCTCCTGTCGCAAGGGTAGACATCCTGTTCAATAACTGGCCTCTTGCCGCTGTCAGATGGATGCTACACAACGCTGTGTCATCTCTTGTCAGCGAGAGCATTGCCTTAACCGTCCACTCGTGGAAGCCTTCGGTAGCATTAGTATCATTCCACACACCCTCTAAGGGACTTCCTAAACCGATCATGCTGCGCTTCAACAGGCGATTGCTCGCGTCGGACTCGTCCGACGCTTGCTCATGGAGGAGACTATCGTCCCACTGCATGTCATAGAGACGACATTCGAACCACTTCTCCCGGAGACTTGCGGTATCATCGTCGCGAAAGACCGAACCACTCTCCATGTTAAGACCGCCGATATAAGTTTGGAGAGTGTTTCGAAGCCCAAGTCTCTCCAAACATTCCACAGTTGCAAGTCTTGACGATGCGGACCTCCGCTCCAAGCCTGCGATGTTGTCGATCAACTGGAGATCATACAAAGAGGGTGATAATTCTCCCGCGAGAGAGCCAGATCCAGTCGACACGGTGTTACAAGCAAACCG
>Ga0307981_1002442_pt1 | contig 15083 bp, 13 predicted proteins | sample OrgLakmetagen987_FD_201849 | JGI IMG/M metagenome (GOLD analysis project Ga0307981, IMG submission 201849) | Saline water microbial communities from Organic Lake, Antarctica - #987 | ecosystem: Environmental > Aquatic > Non-marine Saline and Alkaline > Saline | place: Antarctica: Organic Lake... | reverse complement strand
CTATTCACCCATGAATGAAAAGTCGGTCGATCCGGTTGACAGATTACTATAGCTAGACTACCAGTTTTTCGGTCCGATTGGAGCTTCTATTTTTTCGGTCTGTCGTTCGACGCTATTGAACAAACAACGATTCCGTGAAAGACCTGGCATGGCTTGCTCTTTGTGCTACAGATGTGGCTAAGAATTTTCAGGAGCGCGTTGTCGATTTAAAATGTTCCCGCCTTTTCCTCCTCTCTGCTCATTTTTTCAAAACTGCCACCACAATAAGAGAGAGACGATTCATTCATCATTCGTCACAATACTGTCAATCGTGCTGTTACGGTAGGTACCGTATCCATACAGAACAGAGTCAAGTGAGAGACTCAACGGACCTTTTATCCCCTCTACACTGCAGACTATGAGCGAACATTCCAAGCCGCCAACATCGGTGTCACAAGGAAAGCGATCTATTGCACAGCCGCCTCCAAACCATCCGTTTGCCAATCGCGAAAACTTTCCAGCCTGGGAAGATGCCTTGAGGGTGGGACAGCAGCAACAGCAACAACAACAGCAGCCGTCGTCGTCCGTAGTCGACCTCGATCAGTCCATGTTCTCGCAGGCCTCGTCGATGAACCTATCTATTGGAGCACGAGCTGCCTTGAATGAACATTTAAGACACGTGCAAAAGTACGGACTCGACGTTTCCGTCACTATCGACGAGGAATCGCCAGCAGGTGCTGCAAGTCGGAGACTACCCACTTCACTTAGCAGCAGTCCTCCAAGCAATCCTTTGGATGCCGCTTGGGATCGAATCGTCGACAATAGTCACTGTAGCGCTTCGTTTGTCCACAACAATAACAACAGCAGCAGCCTCTTGGAGGACAGCACTATTCTAGAGTCCTACCTTGGCGGCGACGGCATGCACAATGAGTCGATTGAAGTCATGACGAATGTATCCAACGACTACTTCAATAGCAGTCGCGTCCTACTCTTGGGAACACCAGAACGCAACCGATTGTTGCAGCCCCAAGGAATCACTACTCGTGGTGGCGGTGGTGGCGGTCTACATCAATCTTTGTCGCTGTTGGACCAAGATGACGATGATGACGACGACGATGATTATGCCAGCCAGGAGTCCTCAGCGGCCGACAGCTTGATGCTACGCATGTTTCACCAAGTTCGACTTTCACCGACACGCGATACTTCCTCCAGCAATAAGCTATCGCAGCATCAGCAGCACCCGGATACTAGCTTTGCGTCGTTCTCGGGCGTGGACATTTCACGCATCAGTGCCGAAGGCAGTGACGCTGGCGGTGGCAGTGGCAAGCCACGTCCCAACTGCTCCTTTCCAGCCGACCAGAGTGCCATTATGGGTCCTTCTGGAACTACTGGTAACACCAACACCAGCGGCAGCGGCAGCAACAAGAACACTAGTGGCAGTAACAACAACCACAACAACAATATGCTCCACCAATCCTTCTTGTCGCACATGTCGTCTCCCGGTCGAGACTTCCGTCCCGAGGCAGTCTTATCGCCACGCCGAACTCCCTCACGGAATGACACGGGTCGACGGCAAGGCAGCAACAGCATCAGCAGCAACAATAATATCAGTGTCAATGTCTCGGGCTTTTCCACTCCCAAACGGGGTGGTAGTACCAGTCACCATTCCTTTTCGGCTTCTTCGCAACACGAAAAGGAGAATGCTGCAGGCGCAACAACAGCAGGGGGTGAGTGGAACATGATTGGACTGTCTCCCATTGGCAGCCGCTCATCCCAGAAGCAACCATCATCTTCTGCACATATCCAGCGGCACCAACAACCACACTTGCAGGTAAGTGCGTCCTTTGCCGCCGTCGACGAAGGTACGCCCTGTCCAGTCGACCAAAACGACAAGAATAACATTACAGTCGGCAATACCCCCAATGGGATTCTGGAATACGATCGGATGCACGACAGTGAGATTTCCACCCTCAACAGTTCCAGTGCTGGCAAGGGAGCTGCCAAGAACCAGAGCAAGGAAAGCGACATAAAACAGAAAAGCATTAGCAATAGCAGTCCCGACTGGTCGTCGTTGGATCTGGACGATCGTCGACGGTATCGCACTGTCGTACCCAACCGAGTCTTTTGGAGTGGCGACTACGGTGATTGGCCGGAACAATATGACAGTTTTTCGGCACCGGCGCCGCCAGCACGAAAATTGCTCGATTCGTTTGAAACCGTGGACGCTCGTGCCGCCCATCGATCGGGCTACAGTGATCCAACATAATAAGAAACGACTGCTGAATGTGATAGAGAAAGAGAACCATAGAGAGAGAGAGAGTAATGTAGATTATTTACGAAAATAATAACAATAACACCTTTGTGCATATACTACTACTCGTTATTATGCCGCACCGTCGTACCAGCTTAAGCATCATCGACCGCATCCACTGAATTACTGTTACTCTTGGCGTAATCCTTGGCCAATATTCTGACTTGCTTGTAACCCTCTTGGAGCCGTTCCATCGTCGAAGTCTTGCGATTGGGATCCATGCGAATGTGATCCAAGTGCCCTCGATTGTACCGGCTCCCCCCGTCAGTGGCTCTCAACAAGACCAATTCCGTGTTGGAAGTTTTGTTGGCAATCCATCGCATACTCCCCGGATCCACGACAAAGGCATCACCAGCTGTTACATTAGCCGTATCGGCAACTCCTTGTTGCGAAAAAATACCCTGTCCTGCCAAGCAATAGAAGAATTCGACACCGCCCGCTTTGCACGACGGAATCTCACAGCCCGGTTGTAACGTTAGCAAGGAAACATGCAGCGTAAAAGTAGGTGCAGTTGATGGAGAAATAATGAGCTGCACCGTTCCATCGGCGGAGGTAGTCAAGACGGCAGCGTCCTCCAACTTTGTGGGAGTTCGGTACGGTGCCTTTTCCACGTTGTCAAAGGTCCACCATTCGTTCCACAATAAAAGCCGCGTGCGTTCCAGAATCCGAAACTCTTTAAGAACGGTAGCATACAAGAGCGACAAGCCCATACCCAAGACTACGTGAGAGAGTAGCATTACGTTGGGGTGTGAGTAACAAGGGGCTGTTGCCGTTGATTGGAGGACAAGGCGCATCGCAACGCATCGCAACGGCACGACTGCTTGGCGCGTGTCAGCCACGGAAGCAACAAGAACATAGGTCACGTGATCACGTACTCATGCCGGAAAGAAACGTTCGATCGCCCGTGCCTTTGAACCACAACGACTGGGACGACTTTGTCATACTATCACTTCCATCCTGTTTCTTGGTTAAAAAGGACGCCCCAATGATGGTGGCAGCAGATATCGCCAAGGGCCACATGGTCAAAAGTTCTGTGTAAGCCGGAAAATAAAGTGTCAAGAAAAAAATTGAATTTGAGAATCAAGAATCAACCGGACGAACGGAAACTGAGTGTCTGAGTGACATTCGCCCTGTATGTATTTTTGGCGCTAAAACGGGCGGAAGGAACAATTGTTTTTTCTTCGTCCGGTTTTTGGATCCATTCTTCTTTTCTGACCATGTCCATCGTCTCTACTCTGTGATAGTCTCTTTGAACCCATAATCGGAGTACCGAACAGGAGTAGATCGTGAGCACAGCCTTATCTTGAGGAGAGAAATCGAATTGACCATCCATGAGCATGCCTGACGACGAGACGTTGAACAGCAGAGGCACACCACCAGTGTCGCTTCTTGTCACGGCACTCGCAACAACCTTTGCCATTTATGTTCTGCACTGGCTGGTCCAGCGCAAGCGCTTCATTGACGCTTGCAATAGAATTCCTGGTCCCAGTATGAACTGTGACAGCAGCAACATGTACCACCCTTGGTTGGGCCATTTGGGGCCTATTCTGGGATCGGTTGGACAGATTCCCGACAACCCCCAACAGCCATTGCTGATTCCCCTTTTCACTCGCTGGAGTCGAGAGCATGCGGCTGCCGGCATTTTTCGCATTTGGGCCTTCAATCCTTATCGGCTTGCGTTTGCGCGCATTTCTGTAACTGTCTTTGGTCCAGATTTGGTGCGGCAGCTGTTGGAATCACCAACCGCCTCCAAGAAACTAGTCAAGGATACGCGCGTCTTTGCCGTTGCCGAGGCTGTCGTGGGGAGCAGTCTGTTGGCCCTTAATGATACGCCACAATGGAAACATCAGCGCAAGCTGACGGCACCCGCATTTCATGTGACCGTGTTGGAACACGCGTGTCGTGTGGCTACCGACTTGTTGCACAAGACTGTATTTGCGGAATGGGACAAGGCGGGCCCAACAGTGTCAGTGGAAGCGGCAGAATGGTCCAACCGACTCGCGACTGAAGTGTTGGGCATTGTGGCCTTTTCTCATTCCTTTGGGGGACTGGCCGTGTATCAACAACATGCTGCTATAAGGGAGGAAACCTTGTACGATACCTACCAAGCCCTGTTGACAACCATGGCGAGTCGACTGCGATCGATATCGCTATTACTGAGCTACCTACCAACCAAGGAAAACTTGGAGTTCAACAGACATTCGCGACGACTGTCTCGAGTCATTCAAGAAATCATTCAAGAGCGACTGCAAAATGAGACTGCCGTGACGACAACGTCAACGACTAGCAGCAGCAGCAGCAGCAGCAGCAATAGTCCAGATACCAAAAAGGACCTGCTGTCTCGGCTTCTCTTGAGGGATGAAAATGGTGAGCGACTAACATTACCGTACTTGCACGGCAACGTACGTATGTTTCTCTTTGCGGGTCACGATACGACAGCGTCCACCTTGGCGTACGCTCTCTGGGAACTTGCCACGCAACCAGAGACGCAAGAACGACTTCGCAAAGAAGTGGACGAGCTCTTTGAAAGTTTGCCTGATGGAGAGCAGCCAACCTACAAACAATACATGCAGCTGCGCTATCTGGATGCTGTCGTTAAGGAAACGTTGCGTCTTCACGCGCCAGCTGGAATAGCGCGAAGGGCGGCGGAAGACATAACATTGAACAAGGGCGACCGTACCTTTGTGATTCCCAAGGACGCGTCGGTGTACGTATTTCCATTGTACACGCATTTGTCCAAAGAGGCTTGGGAGGACCGACCGGAGACGTTTGTACCGGAACGCTTTCTCGATGAGCAAGATGCCGCCGCTGCGGGTGGTGCACGCCAATCGTCCAAAACACAAACGAAGACACCGTGGTTCCCTTTTAGTGTTGGCCCCAGAAACTGTCTCGGTCAAAGCTTGGCGAATGCTGAGCTCAAGACTATTATTTCGCAAATCATTCGTCGGTACACTGTTCGACCAAGCAAGGGTGCGGCGGAACCGATTCCAATATTGCTGCTCACCATTAAGCCGCATCAAGTCCTTTTGGACTTTGAACGGCGTCCACTAGTGTAGTTAAAGGCGCTGCAACTAGCTTCTTGATACCTTCTTAATATTATCTATAATGATTTGCTGTTGATGGCATCACTGTGGATAAATAGGCTGGATAGGTAGACTATCTGCTCCGCAAACGGATCGTTGGACATCGACTGCAAAGTCTCCTTCCGACGGACCAAGCACTCTCGCAGTCGCACTCTGCTGCAAGGAATTTCGGTAGTCCAACAAAATAGTCATGTGATCCGCAAAGTAGGTGTTCTTCTCAATATCCGCCAAGGGTATCCTCTTGACTTCCTTGACGTCGTCAGCAGCTACTGGGGTTTCTAGTCCGTCGAGATGCACCACGAAAACACTGGACACCGTGTGCCGACGATTGTCTCGTCTCGGATCTGAGTAAATACCCAGCAGCTGAGGTGGAATTATTAAATCAATACCCATTTCTTCTTTCAGCTCGCGTCGGACTGCTTGTTCGACGGTCTCCCCCACTTGTACAAAGCCTCCCATTACGGCCAACTGGCTGGTATCTTTCCGTCGGACTAACCAAACGTCGTCCTTACCGGAAGAAATCACCAGATCGATAGCCAGTGCAGGCGTACACATACAATATTGATCTTCAGAGCAGAAGCAGCTTCCCGTTTTGATGTCGGAGGATGGATGGCCTCCATGCCACTTGATTGCCACGGATCGTAGCCACGATGACGAGGACTGTCGAGTCGAAGGAAACGTGCTGACAGTAATTTGGGAGAACACAAGAGCTATAATCAGGGCCACGTTTAAAGCTACCGAAAGACCAAGAAACGGGCTGCGACTAGACGGACTAGATCGCTTGTTTTGGTGCCTCATCGATACCATCGTGAAAGATGTCTTTTTTTATTTCCTTCGTTTCGTTTTCTGAAATCAATGGGACTCGCGACTCGTCATTATTGCCAGTCGCGAGCGCAGCTAGGAAGGATAGAGATACCGCGGTAGAGATAGATGTAGACTAGATAGAGAGGAATAAACACGTATCCCTCCTCCTACACCATTGTGATGCTGCCAAATATCAGTGGCTATCTAAAGCCTTAGAAACATATTGAACGAAAAGCCTGAGAACGGCGTTGATCGAGACAGAGTATATCTCAGTTCATCTGGATACTATTACGAGCGACGCGGTGGCCAGTATTAGGCAGATCGAAGCATTCTAACCAGTATAGTTCTTTCCAACTCGCACTAATTATCAACGTATAGATTTGCTACGACTTTGTATCCTGCGCGAGGCAGAAGGCAATCCGCTCACACCACATTCACATCCGGTATAATCCTTTCTTGTTTCATGTCCATTGCACATCCAACCCTTTCCATTGCTGTTCCATTACCTTTGCCAACCCATTCCATTCCATTCCCATTCGATACCGCTTCATTATCCTTCTATCATTATTTTCTTCGCCTTACTACCAAATTCCTGGACCCTGTCTACGGTCCTGCTGAGCGTTGTTCTGGCCAATTGGACCAACCGACCCCGGAGGAGCGGCCATGCCACCATTCCAAGAGCCTCCAATCGGAGTGTTGCCACCCATACCGTGAAACGTCTGGTGATTCTGATTCGAACGACCCGGGGCAGAGTCCCAGCTACCACCGCTACCACTGCCACCACCAAATCCAAACGACTCTTGTCCAGTGGTGATATGGACACCGGGCAACAAGCTCTGAAGAAGCGCAATATCGCTCTTGCCTCCACCCGGTCCGTTTAGAGGTGCACCTCCTCCACCTCCAATAGGTACACCGCCAATCAGAGAGCTTCCACTCTTGGAAGGTCCAATGGCACCTCGCGATGGCATCGAGCTTCCATTCAAAGCCGACAAAGTAGACGGTCCAGGGGGCGCCTGCGAAGGCCAGAGGTTCGACGACTCGTGAAGAGAACCCGACCCTGTGGGTAAATTAATTCCCAAGATCGAAGCCAGTGCCGAGCTGCTGTCCCCATTATTCGAAATGTGTGATCCAATGATTCCTCCGTTACCGCCAGGCGGGCCCATTGCCAAGTCGCTGCCGCCGTGAGAAGAACCATCACCCCAGAGGCCGGCGCCGCCATTGCCACCACCGAGCATCGGCCCGGTCGACAAGGTTGCACCGCCAATGGCACCCGAGTTCCACTTGTCACTGCCACCACCAATGGTGGACTTGTTGTTGCCGCTATTGGGGAGTTCGCCGGTAAAGACTTCGCCTCCGAGACTGCTACTCAGAGACAATCCGAGATTGTCCATGCCAATGGGCTGGCCACCAAGACCACTCAAGCTCGGAGCTGGCATTTGCATACCAATTCCTGACGCCATGTTGTTCGGTGGTCGCACTTGCATTGGTGGTCCAATTACAGCCCCGCCAATCGAGGCGCTTCCGAGAGGATCTGCATCATTGGAAGGGAGAGCTGGCGCAACATTGATATTGCGACCGTTCTGCCTCTTCGTGTTACGGACTGGGTCTGGCTTGCTGTCATCACTACCAATCGAGACATTGGATGATTTGCTACCAGACTTCGAGGGGCGTTTCAAAGGGGTAAGTGGCGTCAACATTGTGTGGGGATCTGGATGATCCGTCTTGGCCGACACACTGTGCACGCCTGCCACAACAGAAGCAGCAGTAGCAGCACTGGCCTTGCTACGCGCTGACGATCCTCCTTGTTGCGGGCTTCGTGCTCCAACCGAAGCTGCGCGAGCCATTTTGGCTCCGGCTGCCATGGCACTCGCAGCAGCTGGAGTTGGACCCGCTGCTGGTCCGGTAGTCGCAGCGCGCACAACACCCACCGGAGGAGGGACCAAATGCTGCGCACCCTTGGTCGATTCGTCGTATTCAGGGGGCGGAAAGACTGGACTCGGGGCGTTCCTTCCAGTTCCGGATGGACCGCCGCCGCCACCAGCGCGCTTTCGGGAAACCCCGCCATTGGAGCCTGCCTGTTGCAGCTGTTCTTCTACAATCTGCTGTTGGCGAGCCAATACGTCTCTACCACTGGTAACATAACCCGCCTGGATCTCTTGCTTGGTAAAAGTGTCCTCTGGGGAGCCCATTTCGTGCAAATACGTGCATTCTGGATTATTGCAGCGCACATTCTTGATGAACGCCGAACAGTATTTGGACGTGCCGTACGAGGCTCGAATATTACGATTCTCCAAAAAGACTCCATCCAAAGCCAAGATGCACGCCAAGGTATCTTCCTTTTGACAAAAGGTAACATAAGCACTGGCACTGGCTCTTCTGGAGTCTCCGCCTGTCGCTTGACTTCGATTGAGGACAATCTTAGCAATTTTTCCGTACTGTCCAAAATACTCTGGACGCCGCAAGACATCCTCATTGGCTATGCTCGGCGGCAAACCAACTGCATATACCAAGTTTCTCCGAATGACTCTCATATTAGCCAAGAGCGTTCGATCCTTGGGCGGTTCAATGCCCAAGCCGTCTCCATCGTAATGTCCGTCAGAAGTACAAGCGTTCGTATCTGCCATGCCATGCTGCAATCGTTGTCGATCTCGTTTCGCGGCAGCTTCCTTTTCCTTGTTTGCCTTTAGGACTTCTTCCACGTCCACGGCTGAAAACTGGTGCGGATCTTCACCGTAGGGTGTGCGACAGGCTGGACACAGCCCTGATTCTTGTTCGCGCATGCGGTGCCAGCACCACATGCATACTTGGTAGCCGCATTTGCAGGGATAAAACTCGCGATCGCTGATATCCAGCTCTTCGCAACACAGCGGGCAAACGTGTTCACTCTGTGGGCGGTACGGTACGGTACGTAGTAAAGACAAAGGATTGGATGAGAAACAGGTCCCAGGCAGGGCAATCGTCCGCGTCCGCGTACGGTCCATATAAGCGGTCCACGGGTCCCTGGCAATCCCACGCAGCGCAGCGCAGAAATGTCGCGTGGTCCTTATCGTGTTTCACTCGAAAAACCAGCGGTGCAAACCTCTCTTTTCCGTCACAGTGCGTTCCGCAGCTGTTCGTCCCCATAATCGTCTCTCTTGTAACTTACATCGTCCATGGTTGTGTCTGTTTCCTTGATTGTCGGAGTATAGCTGTAGCTGGCTGCAGCAACAGGTAGTGGTTGCGCCTACGGTATATATATATATATTGACTTGATTGGATTATACTGTGTGATTCTTGCGCCACCGTCGTCGTGCCAAAGTGACGCGATTCCGTACCGTACCAGGTACCGCACCGCCGTCGCATGAATTAATTCCCTCAATCACGATTGCTTCCGTCCACGAGGAGAAACGGAAAATCCATCCGAGCGAAATTCCGAGTCTCCTAAAGGAGTTGCGGTACTCACCTTCTCAAAGAAGGCAGTTCGGCGCATTTTCCCGCCGTTTAATGATCAATGATCACTCGACCATACCACCGACCATGATGGGCGCCATAGCATTGTGTATGTATACGCCTCGACTGACTGACTGACTGACTGACTGACTGACCCATTCGTCCTCTCCTAGCACCAGCACCAGCACCAGCACCAGCACCAGCATTGCACACTACGAAGCGTTCACGACGCATTCATCGCAATGGATCGCAGTTCCTTCCTTTCGGCGTTGCCCTTTTTGATTCCAGAGCCATCGTCCGCTTGGCCTCCACGCCCTACACAGGTCACAGCTCCAGCGGCGGTTCGCGACGACGACTCGACCGACGATGGGAGCCACCCCAGCGCTACTGCCGTTAACGCATCGACAACAGCAACAGCAGCATTTGTAGTAGCACAAAAATTCCAGAGCGAACGCTTGTTGCAAGATCACTACGTGGTTTCCATTGAGCCAACAACAAACGCCCGGCGAGCAACAGATGCGAGGGCAAATGCAGCAGCAACAGCAACAGCAGCAGCAACAGCAGCAGCAACAGCAGCAACTAGCACTAGTGTCACCCTGGGACCCGCATTTTTTGCCTCCAACAGTCTCACCACCAACGCTTTGCAAAAGGACGACCCCGCACTCACGGCCTGTGAGCTCGCGATCGAGTTCACCACCAACAACAACTACAATATGATTTCGTCCCCGTCGCAGCGGTACACCAACAGTCGCTTCGACTCGCCACCCACACTGGCGCGGACCACTGCTTCCACCGTATTTTACACTGGCGTGGCTCACATGAAACTGGGTCAAGGCAACAGTGTGTATCAGTGGGATCTTTGCGAGTTATTGCACGTGCGCATCGAGGAAGCGTGCAACAGCCAGCCAGCATGTCTCTGGATGCACCTGAACAGCGTCGTATTTCGCATATTTTCCTTGGAAAGTGTCTTGTCCGTGGTGGACGAGCTGTGTTTGCTGCAGTCGGTGCAAGCCAAACTCTGGCAAGCTCGCGAACACGCCTGCCAGCAAAAGAAGCAGTTCTTGGGGGATACGGCATTAGCAGTAGCAGCAGCAACGTCCCCTGCGGCCAGCAGTATCGTGGGTGGTGCCAGCAGTGCCACGGATGCGGCGGCGCAAGCTTATCAAGTATTGGATGACACTTCTACGCATCATCCAGAGGAAGCGAGTGCAGCCGTGGACAGTGTACCTGCTGCTGCCGATGCTGACCCGCGAGCACGCTTGGAGCGTCGCATGCGTCGCCGCCGTGCAGCTTTTGCAAAGGCTCTGGTGGGCATGCAAACGTTGGAAAGCCTGTTGGATTGTCCCATTTCTAGCATGGACAACAACAGCAGTACCAACAATATCAGTACTACTACTACGGCGACCGCGGTGATGGTACAGGCGTTTATCGAGGACCGCGTGGGCCCACTCTTGTCGGTCGTCGGGGACGATTTGTGCGCTGCCTATAGCCACCCCTCTGACAAGGCGGCTGCTCTGCAAGCTTGCGAATTTGACCTGGTGGATTGTCGAACCGCGGTGGACGAACAGTTGAATGCTTACTTTCCATTGGCGGCACGAAGCAACAAGCAACGTGGCGCATTGACGAACCATTATGGAGCAGCATCACAACAGCCAGAAAAGCAGCAGCAACAGCAACGCAAGCGTGGTACGGACGCTTTGGAGGTAGCAGACATTCCGCCACATGTTCAAGAGTTGGTGCAGCGACAAAAGGAAGCGGTCCGAAAGCGTCACGAACTTCTACTTTTGCCGAGTCGGGGTTGAGGGGGTGTATGTGTGCCGCAGTCGAAAATTTGCATTAGAACAACATGGGATTTTTACGTTAGTCTAGCTAAGCCAGCTACCTATCTAGAACCGCTATCGTGGTTTCTATAACACGCAAACAATAGTACGAGTATCGGATCTGCAACCAGGAGACCATCGAGATGTCTGGTTACCACCAGCGCGGGGTGCGGAAGAGTAGTCGGTGATATACGGCACGGCCTATGTTGCGAGTCAACGAGTCGCTATCAACATTTAAAGACTATGACGATGGTATGGAATTACGTACTTCTAGCTGTGCCTTAACTACGTTTTGGACCCTTTCAAAGCACTGTACTTTCTTCCCACATCGCCACCGTAGTGCGAGACACACCAGGACCACCATGGCGGCCCACCGGCCGAGGCATTAAGCGTCGCGTGGATACAATAATGTCAATCATCAACGAATGGCCAGTAGCAATAATCGTTACCAGGCCGAACAGCATTACAGCAGTCGTTAGGCTGTCCCGCCTTTCTTGGGCGACGCAATCACCGACGGTTCCTTTTCTCAGCTTTCAGCTGTGGTATCGTGTAGCCGGTCCCTACCTTTGGTCCTCTAAGCAACAAGGCGTATCGAACAAATGCCATCTCTTGAGGTTGAGGAGGCTGCTCCTTGCCGTGTATTCGCTTCCAGCCTATTGATACCGCCCAAAGGCTCGAGCTGTGGAAATCAGTCTATCGATGATATTGCTCGATGAAAAAGAAGAACTATTGCATGTTCCTAGTGTGAGAGAAAGGACAACGACGACCGAGCCATCTGGCAAGACTCATTCTATCGAAGCGTCGTCTATTCGACCGGTTGGTTGTTTGACGAATGATTGCTGATGAGCCCACCGCCGACCAAAGGCTGAAGGATCACTGTACTTGTGAGCGGGTGGAACGTGCAACATAGACTCTTGACGCAGATGATCTCACGGCACCGTGGCTCTCTGCAACTGCTCGGTTGGCGAGGAATCAAAGGAAACAGCGCAAGATAGACCACGGAAGCATTTTCCAGCAACTTGGATCGCTGCAGTGTTTCCGTTTCCGTTTCTAGCACGATGCGATGCCGGAAACAGACTCGGAGCGGGTTTCTGAATTTTAAATTCATTTTGAAAGCTAAAGGCGCTGTGTTCACTTGGTTCGCCAGCAACAACGCTCACAATTTGTCCAAAGCTTGAAAGTGTGGAAGCTTGTTGTCGGAGGTGTTCATTGTTCTCTCGTTAACAACGACGTAAAACAGAGACATGCCTTTGGCAGACAGGGATAGAGGATAGACAACCTGGATAAACACTATCAGGGAAAGTGGAGAGACTACCCCCGTTAAACAAAGCCTCAATCCAGTCTGGTGCTTCTCTAAAGCCCGTGGTAAGCTCCCCCGTAAAACATCACCGACAAAGCAGGGAAGTCGTCGCCAAATATCACACACCGGAGAGGCCATCCATCCAGCCAGTGCGAAGGACAGTCCACTCTAAACATCGCAACCAGCAGAAGGAAGTCTCTCTAATCACATGCCCGAGATGAGACAGGAACTCACCTCTCGTAAAACAAAACCGGGGGCCGGGCGCCGGGCGGGGAGCTAGTTTGTACCGGAGCGGAGCTTGAAGAGAATTAAAACGTGACTGACGTTTCCCAGACGTCTGTCTCGGACGGGTCGGTGATGGCGGACCACACAACCTTCGTCGAATTCGAACGTCCGCCGATTACTTCAAATTCAATATCCGGGTTTACTTAAACTTCAAAACCCTAAGTACTCGAAATAGAGTTCTGGATGACCCGATTTCTTGGAAGCACTCTTCCCTACGGTACTGGTTGGGTTGTCTTCGTCGTACTGTAGCAACTCTCCGTAGAAGTACACGTGGGTTTTTGGAAAGCAACGCGGAAAACCCACTTTCAACCTTGTTGGATTGTGCACTAAACAGCGCTCTGCGCTCTGAGACCTCGTCTGACACCACACACACACACACACACCACAAAGAATACTCGGTAGAACCACGAGTTCCACAATGAAAGACACACTGCCCACCGGCACCGGCGGGGACCACCTCCAGGAGATGGTAGAAGTGAGCAGCGACAACCGCATCAGCTCCAGTAGCGATCACGGCATAGTAAGCTCGAGTAGCGATGACGGCAAAGCTAGCTCGAGTAGCGATGATGGAAAGGTGAGCGGCAGCAGTGACGACTGCAAGCCCAATAGTAGCAGCAGCAATGATGGCGGCAAGAGCTCAGAGAACGAGAGTGATGAGGGAAATATTGCGAGAACGACTAAGCTGGGACAACTCATGGTCATTGAGCCTGAGATCTCAACTAGTAGAAAGGTAGTCTACAGGGACTTCTCTGTAGTACCGACCAAATCGAAGGATTCTGCTTTTTCGATGCTGGACTATCAGGTCGCTTCGAAGGAACCAAGGCGCCAATCACACTGAAACAGGTGGAAATGGTTGGTGGTGGTCTAGAAACGAAGATGGTGCTATGCTGTTCGCTTCGCCTTTCATATTGAACACAAATCAATCATGCACCCTCATACTTTCTTGCGCCTTTCTATTGTAGGAATATGGAGCCTCAAGCAATCAACCTAGAGGTGGCACTCAAAAAGAGCAACGCACAGCTTTATAGCATCGCCTATACAACGAGCAACTCATGTCGAAGCACCCATCACATATTGAACGACCACCTTCCGTGACTGATCCACTGCACAAAGTTGAGCGAATTGCGTAGTCGAAGGTCGTAGTGTTGGACACCGAACAGGAAACAGTGTACAAATCCGTTTTGTCACCTCGAATGACGCCACAAATCTTGTCGTCATACTTCCAGTCAAGCCGATTACTAATAGCGGACGCCCTATTGTGAACGCCCTCACCACAAAGATGAAGGAAACCCTGAATGGCTTTATCCTTGTTAGCAAGCCTTTTGGTACTTTGAAGGAAAGCCTCAGTGTAGCCCAAACATGGACTGGTTGTTGGTGCAGGCTGATCTTCAAACGAAAGACCGGCGACATCGTCCGTTTTTTCTTGAAGTGACTCCACTACTGGTGAGCCAGACGCAGCAGCTGCATCAATCATACTGCTCCCAAAGAAATCTTCCGCATCGTGATTCACTTCCATATCATCACCACATCCATTGTCGACGACAGTCTCCACCTGGACACCTGTGGCCGCCATAAAAAGCACTTTATTTGTGCTTCCATTGCCGTCGCTAACGGCATTCACTTTGGATTTCTTTGTGATGCTCGCTGCCGCAGCACTTAAGGGAGCACGTTTCAGCCGAGACTTGGACTGCGTCACCAACTGATTGAAAGAGCTCAAGCTTTTGCAGATAGCTGGAGTCGCCGCAGTGGGTTCCACGTACGGCCAAAATTCTTCCAGGTCGTTTCGGAAAGCCTCAACTTGGTCAAATGGACTCTTGCAGACCTGAAGGACTTGATTACTTCTTACTTTAATCCATTGTGTGCTGCAATACCGAGTTTCTGTTAGGTACAACCACTTGTATTCGCTACTGGGTGAAGTAAAGCCCTTGCTTTTGGTGCACTTGACGTACTGCGAACGAAAGTTTTCAGGAAGCATGTCAGGGTACGTTTCAAGAAGAGTCTTAACCAAGGAAGGCCCCCAATACTATGCAGGCCATTTCCTTTAAGTGAATAAAATATGTCCTTGTCTAGAA
>Ga0307981_1002440_pt1 | contig 15088 bp, 7 predicted proteins | sample OrgLakmetagen987_FD_201849 | JGI IMG/M metagenome (GOLD analysis project Ga0307981, IMG submission 201849) | Saline water microbial communities from Organic Lake, Antarctica - #987 | ecosystem: Environmental > Aquatic > Non-marine Saline and Alkaline > Saline | place: Antarctica: Organic Lake... | reverse complement strand
TGATTCGCCGTCTACTTCGATTGCTCCACGCGCATCGGCTTCGAGCGCTCCATCAAGGCAATTGTCGAATGACCCAACTGCTGTGGTCAGTGGTGTCCCGTCACTCTCTCCAACAGTGTCTTCTGTGTACCCATCTGCTACACCCACTCTCTTGCCATCAGATGTGCCATCCCAAGGCCCAAGCGAAAGTGTCTCAGATATACCGTCAAGTGGGCCATCGCTTACCCGTACTAGCTTGAACCCAAGTTTGATTCCATCCTTGTCGATTATTCCGAGCGCATATGGTTCAATATCACCATCCGCCCCACCAGCTGTCGTGCCTTCCAGTATACCCAGTGAATCCAGAGCTCCAACAGCATCTGTGCATCCGTCTCTGATGCCCACTACACGATCCTCGAAGACCCCAACGGAGAGTCCAAGTGAGACTGTATCGACCTTGCCCACGACCCAGCCGTCGACGGCTCCAAGCACACGGCTGAGTGATTCGCCGTCTACTTCGATTGCTCCACGCGCATCGGCTTCGAGCGCTCCATCAAGGCAATTGTCGAATGACCCAACTGCTGTGGTCAGTGGTGTCCCGTCACTCTCTCCAACAGTGTCTTCTGTGCACCCATCTGCTACACCCGCTCTCTTGCCATCAGATGTGCCATCCCAAGGCACAACCGAAAGTGTCTCAGATATACCGTCAAGTGGGCCATCGCTTACCCGTACTAGCTTGAACCCAAGTTTGATTCCATCCTTGTCGATTATTCCGAGCGCGTATGGTTCAAAATCCCCATCAAGTGGGCCAACTGACTCCCCGACAATTGTGCCCAATCACTTGCCGACGGCGTCTGCACCATTGTCTACACCTCCGTCGCAAACACCGACTACTACATCCCAGAGTCCGACCTTGAAAAGCTCTTTCATGCCAAGTGAACGGCCATCCACGCCAGGTATACCGAGCTCGAGTCCTTCACGGCCGCCATCAAATCAGTCAACGAACGCCCCAACCAAGACTAGTGCTAGCGGCCTACCGTCACTGTCTTTTGTTTCTGTTCAACCAAGCGAGCAGCCGACGCGACGTCCTACTTTGCAAGTAGCAGCCACTCCAACGAACTCGCCAACAGACGCACCTAGCTTTACTGCTAGCAACTCTCCATCGAATAGTCCCAGTGTGGTTTCAAGTGCTGTCCCAACGGAAAGACCAAGCCTTTCTCCGAGTGCGGTACGCCTACGCTCACCATCAAGTCTACCGAGTCAACCAAGTACAAGACTTCTAGCATCGCTTGCGCCTACAAGACCAGTCTTTGCACAAGCTGGTGTTCCAAATGATGATGCAGTGCTGGTGACAGAGGCGTTGGGTATAAAGATAGAGACTGCCCACCTGATAACAGCTCCAATCGAGAATCCAACAGTATCTCCGACAATGATTCCGTCAGCATCTCCAACGGAGTTCCCGACCACTGCACCAGTGTTTCCGAGGATCAAGCCACGTCGCAGGAGACACACCAGCGGACCAAAGACACGAAGTAGTGCTTGAGTGTGCTTAGATGCTCTAAATATATTTTTGCTTTTAATCCAATACTTTATGCTGTTATGAGGCTCTGATAGTATTAACCTAAAGCTCTGACTCAATATTCTCGGCTCCAACACTCATCAAATACCTCGCAACTGGATGATCCTCGCTGAGATATTCCAAGGCAATGTTGAGAGGACTGCTGCCCTTTTCGGTCTTTCCCGTACGTGCGTTGACTTTTACACCGTGCTTGAGCAAGAGCTCAACCGCGTCCTTGTGGCCAGCACGAGCTGCTTCATGGATCGGCTGCCATCCATTCTGGTCCTTGGCATTAAGCGATCTTCGACTCTTACTCGCAATTTTGGCAAGATGTTCAACATCACCGAGTGCTGCGGCATGGTGGCCTTCGGGCGAGTTGATTTGCTGAATTGGCGCCGAAGGCGACGGCCTGCGCCATCCATGGGGGTTCTGCTTTGTCCATTTATCCACTTCCGCCGATCCAGGGACAATGTACGGCGGCAAAAAGTCATCCAAGTTGTTCAAATAGTCGTTGGAATCATCATGCAGGGGGCGGCCGGTAGGTTCGAAGTGGATGAAGATGTTCGCATAGTACCGCCCTTTCAATTCGAAGGGTCTACCGTGGAGCAAAGAGTGTGATTCGTACAACACCATGTCACCAGGTTCCATAGTGACGTTGACTGCGTTACCCGCCCGGTCATACACTTCCAAAGGCCAAGGCTCGTCAACATCTTGAGCAACATTAATGATGCACGAACTGACAAGAGGCATACGATCCACGTGCGGTGACAAGATGGCGCCTTCAGTGTATACACGGATTCCGTACATACTTGTGGGCTTGAGTTCCATACCCGTCCAGTTCTCAATGGTAGATTGAGCCGCATCCCAGATCTTCTGCTTTAACGCATAACCACCGCCACGCAATCCCTGATCCTCTACCGATACCATGTAAGTAGGAGCCTTCCAATGGTTCGTATATACGTTTCCAACGGGCCACTTCTCTTGTGTTTTTGCATCTTTGTTTCTCTCCCAGTGAGCGGCTATCAAGTTGCGAAGCTCTTCGGGAGCACGAATCTTCATGAAGCCTGTCTTGGTATAGTTTACCATCCCAGCTGGCTGTCGGAGCGACATCTCAATGCGGTCGTTCTCAGTGGAGTCGCAACGGACACCCTTCTTACCATATGCCTCGCGGCATCCAGCCATGAAGTCATCGTAGACCTGCTTGCGATCTCCAAGCAGATCGCCGCATCGGAACTCCTTGTTGTGTATCGGAAAAGAGCAGTCGACGCCATAGGCTGCCTCTTGAGCTTGAACAGAAAGCCCAGCCCCTGCAAGGACCAAAGTTGCAATCAGGTATCGAAACATCTTGGATCTTGGAGTGTGCCAGTTGAGATTATGACAATGAAAGAAAGGGCATCAGTACTTGGCAATGGATCGAATGCGAATTGCTGGCCTATTCATACCAGTTAGTCTTGGGCAGTGGATCGAATGCGAATTGCTCGCTATCGAGGTTCGCATTTTGCGAGCTACTAGTTCGGATTTTGTGGCAGAAATAATGACCTCGTCCTTTGCTCCTTTGAAGTATCAATAAGTAAAAGTCATTCTGTGTCAAGAGAATTCGAGCGCCGAGTGAGTACGAACTATGGCCCTGTAATTAAGTTAAGCCATTTTTGTTTTTTGGGGTTCCTTCCAAGTTGATGTTGGCGCCTTCGGCATAAGGAAAAGACGCCAAACAAATTTGTGCTAGTCTTCTTATAGTCTTCCTTGTCGTTCGACGGCGCTCATAAAACATTAGAGCCAAAACGCAAAACGACAAAACGACCCAACCATGCACACTTCATCCGCCATTGCTGCCTCCGAGTTCAACAACAAGGGTGTCTACCTCCTTGAGAACGGCCTGTACAGTCAAGCTGTTGTCGCATTCTCACAAGGAATGGTACTTGTCAAGCAGGTTCTCGTCGAGGAGGAAGAAGATAAGTCATTCGATTCTTCAATTACCCAGGCTTGCTCCGAGTCTCCGTCGCTACCGATATGCTTCTTTCACCAGCTGCAAGACTCGCAAACCAACTCCGACTGTCCACAGGACGTCGTCGATGACGACGGCCTCTTCCTGTTCAAGGCGCCCATTTATATTCATTCGGCGGACACAAACGCCAATGGTTTCGCCTCCACCAAATACTACATCAAGTCATCCTTTGTCCTATTGTACAATCTTGCCCTTGCGCACCACATGTGGGCTGTTAACGAGCCTAAACCCAACAAGAGGCTGAACAAAGCCTTACAAATATACGAGATCGCCTACACAATGCAGTTGCAAGACTTGGACCTGTCGGTTCTTCAAGTCATGGCTATTAGTAACAACCTCGGACACATCCACACCGTTCTGCGAGACGAGGAAAAGTCACGCAAATGCTTTGAGCACTTGCTACAGAGCATTTTATTGTGCCAATACCCGCAGCAAGAGGACAATCCAGCCGTACCCTTGGATGGCTTTCTGACCAACGCTATGCCTTTCATGTTAACTGGAATGGCATCGGCCCCGGCCGCTTGAGAGTCTGGCATGCATTCCTCTCATCCCTGACAATACAGTACTATCGATTGCAATTAACAGGAATATTACAAAATAACTTAGATACTCGAATGCATATCGAACATCCATAGCTTCAGCCCAACCTCTTGCTGCAGTGTACTAGCTAGTCTCTTCAGATCGAAATTCCCCAGAAAAGACCTCCCTGTCGGCAGTCTGATCGTAGTCTGCGGTATCTAGAGCGTACCGGTATCATATATTAGTACCGGTAGCTTTAGCCAGCTGCAGCGTAGCAACAACTATATCAGGAACAATGGATTACCTGCAGCATTAGGGAGAACTATCAAATGCATGATTGCTTGTAATTATTCACGTATTCCATACCCCGTACCTACTTGATAAACCGGAGACAATGCACAGCGTAGCTAGCAGCTTCCGTTTCGCTTCGTGCAACTGACTAACTCACTCAGCTACTAGAGCGAAGGCCTCCACTGAGAAGCGGAAGCTCACCATCCGGGCCCACAGGTTCGTAAGGTTGCCGGTCGTCAGTACTCACTCAGCGACTAGAGCGAAGGCCTCCACTGAGAAGCGGGTGCTCACCATCCGGACCCACAGGTTCGTAAGGTTGCCTGTCGTCATTATCACGAGAGTGCTTCTGCCTCTTATTACCACGTTCTTTACCAGTAGTATCAAAGTCACTTCCCGGGCCCAGGACACGTTTGGTCGAAAAGCCAGGCGGAGGCTTGGGCCACTTGGACGGCCGCTCTTTCAAGGTATCGAGAGAAGTCGCAACTCGCACCAAAAGCCGAGCCGTTGTCCCCCTTCGGCCGTGCCGATCGTTCGCAATTTTACGAACAGCCATATTGCATAGTCGCCAACCCATAGCGCCAAGGTCGGGCAAAGATTCACCTTCCTTGGGAGGAGCCACGTCACCTGGCGGGGGTGTCGGGAGATCTTGCGATAGACTTTCCAGTGCTCTCTTGGCAGAAAAGTGGTCTTCAAACAAAATATTCGCACCGAGATCGCCCAACCATTCCACATACGACGGTCCATAGATGGAAAAATGAGCCATCAAATCGTTCGTTCGGATCTGTTTGAAGGCAGCCCAGTCAATGGAGAAGATATGAATCTTTTCAGGAACAAAGGTTGGCTTTTCGGTTGCAATGAATGGTTCTTCTTCAACTCCTTCTGTCGGTGGACTTTCCCAAAGAGATGTTGGTGGGTCCGCCCTCTGGCTTCGAACAAAGGCTTCATTGTCCCAAGCCTGCACAACAGGCAATGCAGCGGCTTCAGTTTCCATGCCGTCCTTGTCGACTTGATCTTTGCCTTGCTCAGCATTATCACCTTCAGCACCTTCGGCGGCATCGCCGCCGCCGCCACCACCGAATCTTTTGTTTCGAGCCTGTTGCTTGGCCTTTTCGGCTGGATCGTAGAGATCGATACCAGTGATAAAGCCTTGCTTGGGATTGGCTCTTAGTCGACGTGCCTGGCTCCACGGAAGAAAGGCGTCGGGCGCAGGCTCGTTGTACGGGACACCAAACTTGGTCGCACGAGCCTTGGCCTTGCGACATTCTTCCTGGTACTCCTTGAGGAGAGCTTGCGTTTTGGCGTCAACGGCAACGTCCATGCTAGTGTCTTCTTGGCTGTCTGCAGTCCAACCGTCAAGACGCGTTTCAACAAAGTTGGGAACGGCAGTAATGTGCACATTGCGAACCTTGAGTGGACTGGCCGGCTGTCGATCGCTGGTGGCGGCATTTCCAAATCCAACGTAGTGTCGAACGGGCTCACTTTCGACCGCGACCGGATCCATCTCGGTGTCCGTCAAGACGGCGATACACTGCTCACCGGGAACGTTTCCAAGACCCGCAGCCAACTTTCCAGATGCACAGAGACATATCCAGTACGTTGTCCACGCCCGTTCCTGACAAACACGGCTTGGCACCGTCACGTGGATTCCTTCCTTGCGTGTCGCGACGGGCGGCGTGTCGGCAGGAATGTCTTCTTCGTTGGTCTCTTCTTCTGCAGTATTACTCGCTCCTGGTGCTGGCGATGGTTTCGCAACAGGCCCACCCTTTCGCTGCAAGGTAGTCACCATGTTTCCTTGTGCACCCAGGAACACTTCGTACGTCCTACCGGCAACAAATCCCATTTCGGGAGACAAAATGACACTCACGCACTCCCGGGCCATGGCTTCAAATAGAATCGTGACGTTCCCATTGCTACTACTACTACTACTACTAGACTTTGACACGCGCAATTCATCGTGAAAATGAAGATCTTGCTTCCATCTGGCAAACACCATCTTTGGTTGACCACTTTTGCGTCCTCGATTCGCGTGATCCATTGGCGCCACGCGAATTGAAGCACCGCTGGGAGAAAGACTGACACAATCGAGACGGTCGTCTCCTTCCACAGCAGCGTCCTCGGCAGTGACCTTTGTGGGTGCCCACGGAGCATCTCGAGAAACGATGATACCCTGCGACTCGAAAAGGGCGCTAGATACAGCTGCGTACTCTTTCTCGTGATGCGCCATGGCGTTGTTGGTGATGGTACGGATTGGGAGAGGGGTACTACCGTAACAATTAGGATTGGAAGAGTAGGGAAAGAGAGATACGGGCGGCTTTGTCAAGGGGTATGTATACAACTGAAGCGATTCGATCAGCTATGATGTGCTGTGTGCTGGCCTCGAAATGCAAACAGTAGTCTAGTGGTACTGCTGTATGCTGTATGTGTTCGATACGAGCACCACCATCGTCATCCAACGCTTCGAAAACGAAAACCTACGGCTGTCTGAAGGACGTTTGTTTTGGCGCGAAACGGAAGATATTTGCTAAATTTCTGATCTAGTCTACTTATTAGCCTTTTTCCTTGCCATTCAACCACAAGCGTTCTTCGGTCCTTGCTTCTCGCACTTTGGGCAATGGAAATTCTATGCATTCTTCTCCTGGAGCCATACACACCACTCGCTAGTCTAGATAGCACTCTTGACACCCATTTGCCCCTTTGGAATACTGTAGCGTCCCAGTTGCATGGTTTGACAAGAAGGTAAAAGAAAAAAAGCAAACCCAAATCTGCCCCCAAGATTCGAGTCGATAAGTAGCGTAGGCAGGAGATGAGCGGTCGGTGATCTGTTCCGGTGCTGGCAGACGATAGAACGAGACTTCCTTGCCGTCGACACTTCGACGGAGAAGCAGCCAGAATGACCACGTCTTTGCCACCCGAGGCGACACCGACAGCACAGAGCGATCTTGCCGTTTCTGTTTCGCAGGCGTGCGAAGAAATTTGGAGTTGCCAGAACGCTGACCAGGCTGTCCATTGGATCCAAGCGTTGCATTCAGCCGTATTACGTGAACGGCACTTGGATGCCTACGATCCATCAGAGGCATTTTTTGCAGTGCAAGGCGCTGCGTTACGTTTCCGGGCCGCTGCTAATGATACAGGAGAACACTTGTCAGAGGAGAACGAGGAAAACGACCAACAACACGAACATGTAGTGGATGCAGTTCAGACGGTACGAGAAAAGACCGTGTGGGCCTCAGCGGCGCTGGCACGAAGCTGTGTCGGGCCTGCATGGTGGCACCAAGTTTCTCGACGCCATGTATTACATGTAAACGGAGCGACGGGCCAGTTGGACGACAGCTCGTCTACTCTTACGCCCAGCTCGGATGGAAATCATACCCCCAGCGGCACCCCATCCAGAGCGCCAAGGGAAGTCGTCGTACACCACCATGGTGATGGCCAGTACCCACAGCATGCATGGTCACCCATGACACAAGCAACAAATCTACGTGGAACTGAGCCTACATCGTCTCGATGGTACCCCATTATTCCAGAAGTCTTACCGGCTGCCATGTTGCGCTTTGCGTCCACCATGTTGGTTATTGATCCACCACCACCATCAACGTTGACGACACCGGTCCCGGTCCTGGAAATAAATACTCGCAGTACAGCCACGGCACAGATTATACTTGTATTGGCCTTGTCATGTCCGCCATCGACAGCTAACGCAAGGCGATTCAAGCGGCGACATGGCGAGAATGGAATTACCGCCCCACCCGAATGGACCATCCCCGGAGTACAGGACGCTGTTGGGTCCATGGTGCTGTCATGGCTACGGCTGGCAACAATGGATTCAATACCTTCGAGGAACATGGGTAGCATGAAGGAGGAATACGTATCGCAGTTTGCGTTCCAAGTCCAAGTGGTACGGGCCTGCACCGATCTCTTTAGGGCGATTTGGAGGCCGCGAGTAGGGACTTGCAAAGACATTATCGAGTTCCTCCTCGGAATTGCCACTAGGGATATTGATGAGCGAGACACTTCTCTGCAAAAGCAGGAGACACACGTGGCAACAGTTTCTATTGCGGCTGAAGCTCTTTCGGCGCTTGTTGTGATTGGGTCTCGTGGATTGCTTCCGTACGATTCTCTGACAGCGACAGTGCAGACTCTCTGTCGATTCTACGCTTCTGAAAGGGTTAGATCACCTGATTTCCCCCTCACCTCCCCCGACGTCTCTTTGGAAGACCAAATGGAAAACAATCGTCACCACACGTTGTCTATTATTCAACAGGAACCGGGCTCAATAGATATCGCCGACATGCTTTGGGTGCTGTTGGCCCAATCATCCACCGCAGAGATGACAATGGAGACACTTCTTTCCATCTTTGACCGTTCTAATCTTGCATCTACAACATGTCAGCTTCCGCACAGTGGAGAGACATGGGACGACAAGGCGGTGATGCTAAGTATCGAAGGCGCCATTGCGATATACGCGGCAAGCAGTGCTTTGTGGGGCGAGCCCCCCGACATTGAAAGCATTCCTTTGCTTCGTACCTACTGGAGCCGTGTTCTTGACACGATTTCCCAATCGCTTTCATTTATGTATGGGTATATTGTCGAACAATCACAAGACAATCGAGATGCCGATTCCAGGGTTGGGTATCTCAATGTTTTGGCGGTGGAACTGGTTCTGGCTAGCGGCCGAGTCGTCAAGAGAGAAATCAGGGGTAGCACTGGCAGTCTTTCGCCAGTCGAATGTATTTCCTTAACAACATTTCTGAAGATCGCAGTTATTCCTTGGCTATCGGAGAATGAGAGTCTAGGAGGAGATCCACTCCTACCTATCACTTCCGACGAAAGTAGACGCTGTGCCATGAGTTCAGTGTGCAAAGCATTCATATTCCTCCTCTGCGACTTCCTCGAGCAGTGCGTTCGCTTCGAAAGTATACCCTTTGGAGAATACTCCATACAGAAGAATTTGTACTTGATGCTACTTCAAGATGTTGCTCCTTGTTTGGAGACGAGCGCTGCCACTATTGTAGGCTGTGCTGTCTTTCGAAGCTGGGCAAAGTTTGGACTCTTCCCTCACCGAGTTGAAGGCTGGAGTCAAACGGCAGCTTCCATTCTCGGCGTGGCCTTTTCGACAAACCAGTCTGAAGATAGCACACACTCGCCAGCTGTTAGACTCGTGGCATTGAGAGCCTTGACATTCGATCCAGACGAACTCATTCATAGTGAGAACAACGCGAACGAGGACGGCCAGGTACATTCTTTATTGGGACTGACCCAAAATGTGCGAGAACAGCACTTGTCTTTTATTGAATCATCAATAATACCCGCTTTACGAAAAGTCGTATGGGAGGATGCAGGTGTGGAGTTAAAGGATTCTTCATGTCTGGACACCCCTGAAGGTGAGGCGGTCAATGAAGGCTCCGGTGAAACGATCACCGCAAGGCATCTGGCCAACGTGTTGAGCAAGAGTGTTGAAGTGATGCCTGGGGCTCTCGACCTACAGCTGTTTGCGATCCAGCTCATCGGGAGACTGTTCCGTGGAGTTACTGGTGACAGAGGACATCGCTTACTCTTCCTTGAAATGTTGCAGTCTGTGGCACTATGCGAGAAACGGGACACACCAGGCTCAAGGAAACGAGCTCATGCAATTCCAGTCCGCGTTGCAGCTGCTGTCGAACTCGAGCGGTGTCTTGTCGCCCCGTTCAGTAGGCTACCACACGCCCATGAGTGTGTTCCTCACATTGTCGAGATTCTATGCAGCATTCTGGATGAATACAGCAACTACTACTTGGAGCGGACTCTCTCTTCTCTGTATTTCTACCAGGTTTCTAGCTTGGTCGTATCTGCGTTGGATCCCCTCACACGACTGAAGGTTGCAATTGACTCTCATATTGCATTCCGAATCAGAGGAGGCTTGCCGACCAGCGTGGACGATATGTTGTATTCTTTTTTCTGCGCCGCAAACGAGCCTGACTCGAGGAACCGTTCTTTAGTAGCCGAATCACGCGGTGCAACCTTCCTGGTTGTACAACGCGGTCACCTCCAGAAAAAGGCACCAAACAAGACGGTGGTCTCTTTCGAGCGTATCGCTGCTTCCTTGATCGCTCTCGCGGGGAAGCTACAGGCTGGTCACGATAAAGCCGACCCTTTGGCTTCGCAGCTTAAAGCAAGCTTGAAAATCGTTTGCTTTGATGCATTGAGCTCAATGGCACTAGCAAGTGTTCACATTGATTTGCTCGAGTCGAAGACCTCTGACGTATTTTTCACGCCCCCCCCACATGCTGCTAGCGTCGAGATCCTGGCAAGGAGCCGATCTCTGTGCCAAATTGCACAAACAACTATCGTCGAAGCATGGGAGCAACAGATGACGCAGTTAAGCCGAGCAGAGTCGTGGGATCCCCTGACCAATGCGAGTGGTATCAAGCCTGCTCTATCTCTCATCCTTCGACTCCTCGGGTCGAGAATTGAGGAAGAATTTATCTCAGGGTGTGATGTTATCTGCTCTCTTTTACCAAGCTTAATTCATTCTAGCCGGGGTCGAGATCAATGCCTCATGGAGGACGTTTGGCATGCGGTAGAGGACAGGGTGGCTGTTGAGCTGGAAAGACATAGGAATAGTACAGTAAAAGCTCTATCCATCGAACAGCTACGCCGCTCGATTGCCCTACTGACAGTAATTCACGACATTCTTCTCTCCGGACCCATCAGTACGCAACCCAACACACTTGCGTTCGCTTCTTTTCGCTTATGCCTTGGGATAGTGACGAAAACCCCAGAATCGAATCGAACCTTTTTCATAATCCACCTGGCCCTTCGCTGCTCGACAACTCTCATCGACCGAATGAGTCTGGAGGAGATACAGGAAGGGAAAACGATCCTCGCCAACAATAGTACCCATGCTATGGAGAGCGACTCAGTCGAGGTTGAGAGCACGGCGAGGTTCTGGCCGAAAGTCGTAGCTGAGCTGTTTGAACGCCGCTCATCTGACTTGCGGCGCAAATGCACAACTGGTGCTCCCCGACACTTCCCTGTTGCTCTTTCAAAGCATGATATACTTGCAGTGGAAGCTGACAATATCGATCGCTTCCAAGTGGAACGTGATACGCAGGCTCAAATCGAGCCTTCATCCGCATGGTTGTGTGGTCATAATACGTTACTGACGTGCCGACTAGGTTCTTCGACGTCTCGCTATCGTGGCTGGTTGGAGCTGGTCATGCGTTCGCTTTCTTGCCGTACCCGCGTTCTGGTTAGACTACCGGGACGACTGGCGCTAGAAGACCCCGAATTTCCAGGTCTTTCAGAGGCGCCCAGCATGAGCATTATGAACTCTGATCCGGTGGAGAAAGGTACCATGTCCACCAACGTCGTTAGCGACAAAGCTAGAGCCGTCTTATCGCGTTTTGATGCGTTGGTGCTATCTGAACGACCCTCCAAGATCGGAGAAACAGGCGCAAATGATACGGAGCCAATTATCGACTGTGCAGATCATATTCTGAATGAGATTCAATATGATCTTGATACGCAGAGCTCTGGAAAGGATAGCACCATCACCGGGTGGCTACGTTCTCTCTTCGGGGAGGACAATGACGCCGTCTCTACAAGCCAAGATGAGATCGATGCACTACTCTCCACATGTGGTATTGATTGCGCAGACGAGACCTTTGCACCCCAACGTCTCGAAGGTGGTAGAAAGGTGAAACGGGCGATCACAATCCTCGATCGAATCCCTGTGTTGAACACACACAAGGTTGCTTTGCTTTACGACGACCGGAGAAAGGACATTGATATGGAAGAAGAAACGAGAGTCCTGGCAACGATGAATTGCTCGCCTACGTTTCACAATTTTGTAACACGCATAGGAAAGGTTGTTCCAACGCGCTATCTCAAGACATTCTCTGCTGGTCTCGATACATCGAAGTACGAATCGGATGGAAAATACGCTGTCGTATGGATGGAAGAGGAAATTTCAAAGTCACCGGCAGCAACAACGAAGGTGGTATTCCACATTGTTAGTCTAATGCCGCAAGGAGTACGTAATCGTAAGCGCCATGTGGGAAACGATAACGTCCTTATCTTGTACTCGGACAAAGGCAACGACGAAATTGTTGAATTCGACCTTGCTGGCGGCGATTTGAGTAGGTCAGTCTTACGCGGCGAGTTTGGATTCGTTACGATCTACGTGACACCGTCGAGCTTAAGTCCAAACGTCCTACGCGTCGCACTCAGAGTCAGGAACGGATTGACACAAGCGCTCCAGGAAAACTTGGCTCATCTCGGCTGCAACCGCATTATAATCGAAGAGGATGCCCCGATGTTCATCCGCAACCTTGCGATACGAGCTGATCTTGCTTGCCGTGCAGCAATTGACTCCATTGGCCCACCCTCCAACTGTCTCGAACGATCCAGAATGCTGAACGAAATGTATCGCTACATAATAGAGTGAGCATGTAAAAAGTTGAACAGAGCTATATTATCTCTTTTTACACACAAATTAGTCATCCGAAGCTATTATCTCTTTTTCTCAGCTTTTCTTTTCTTCTTCTCCTCCTTCGCTGCTCGCTTCTCGACCTCCTTCTGCTTCTTTTCCTCCTCTTTCTTCTTGGCTGCCGCATTCTTGTCTTCGTCTTCCTCGTCGTCGGATTCCTCGATCTTCTCAACAAGTATTTCGCCAACGTCGTCACCCAAAACAGCAGTGGCGACATGCTCTTTCGCAGCTGTGGCCATAGAAGAGACGGCTTTTCCGATAACGCGAAATCGGGACTTCTTTTTCTTGTTCTCACCTTCAACTTCGCCCTCAGCATCTTCTGCAACAGTTTCATCGTCGTCAACAGCCTTTTTCTTGCCGTCCTTGTCTTCTTCTCCCTCCACGACGCCACGTCCACGGCTGTTGGTAGGGATACTGTGCACGGCAAGGCCTGCACCGGCGCCAATTGCACCAGCCTTGGCCCGCTCAGCGGTACGGCTGTCGCTCTTGCCGTCTTCCTGGGTGTCCTCGATATCATCCATGCCGTCTTCAAGGCCACCAGCGACATCGTCATTTAGCAGTACCTCGCTTGCTGCGACAGCGGCGTTCGCGTTGTCCGCAGCTGCATTTCCAGCCTCATCGGCAGCGTCAGCAAGGTCATCAGCAGGGACCTCGTCCTCGAGTCCATCAAGACCATCACCACCACTAGTCAATTCACCCATACCAAATCCAACAACTTCGGCAGCAACCATATCCGTAATACCGGTAGCAAGACCGCCCAAGAATCCACCACCACCACCAGTTTTATTCTTCTTCCTATCGGACTTCTTTTGCCGCCCTTTCTTCCTGTTTGAAGCGTCAGCGTTATCGGACTTGCCTTCGTTCTTTTCCATTTCAAAGTCTTCCATCATGCCCTCTTCGTCCTCGCCTTCTTCAGCGGCCTCTTCATCGTAGACACCCTTTTCTTCCTCAGCAACTTCTTGATCGGCGTCAGCATCAACGTCAGCGTTAACATCGACATCCGCACCATCAGCACCAACTTCAAGATCATTCGGAGCAGACCAGTCGGGGTTCGCAAAGTCTTGCTCAATCAAATCTGGGGCTTCACCAAGGGCACGAAGGTTATCCGGGTCGACTAGAATCCTCATGGTGTCGGGATCGCCCATGAGTTCGGCACAGAGTACGTTGCTATCGCGAAGGGCTTTTAACTCGGGATCATTCTCAATTGCTTCGGCGAGATCGTCCGGATTGTTCTCCAATATTTCATTCATGCGCTCTTGAACTTCTGGGTCTTCCATATGATCAGCTGCAGCGTTCAGCTTTTCTTGATTGGCCTGGTTCTCTGGACTAGGCTGGTGGTCTCCGCCATCTGCATCACCCCCACCTTCTCCAGCACCATCACCGCCAGCGTCTCCTCCAAGGTGCTCAGCGGCTTCCTCGAAACAGAGGCCAGCAAAGCAACCCTTGATCATGGCAAAACCTCCACCCATGATACAGTTGAGGAGCTTCTTAATGAGCAAGAAGAACCTTAGAACCTTGAAGAGGGGATGATTCACAACCTTGGAGAGACAGCTCTTCTTTTTGGGCTTATCTTCCGGTAGAACTCCTCCATTATCACGGTATACCTGTTCAAAGTTTAGCCTAACAAGCTTGGGATCTTCAAATACTGGTCTAAGGTCGGGATGCTCTTCCATGAGATGTTGTAATCGTGGACAGTTGGCGTAAATGTTCTTGGCGAACTCTTCATCCTCTCTAATCTTCATGACAACTTCGAGCATGAGTTCAAGGTTGTCTTTCATTACTTCTTGTACTTCATTGTTCATTGAATCTGACTCGACGGTGTCTTCCTTCAGCATTTCACTACTAGAGTCATCGACGTCTAGAGCATTGCCAAAGCCGGGGCCTCGGATCGAACGAGAGTTCATCATGGTGGAAGTTTCAAAGGTGCTCCTATAATTTCGGTAGCGTGCTCTCTACCAACTGCTCAGCGGTGGAAATCGACGTTACCCAGTGTACCTTTGTGGTTACTCTGGCGGACCCTTTCACGCGAGTAGCACAGGGGCGTTTTCCGTCTTCGCCGCTGCAGAATGACTCCTTTGCAAAGTGTCTTCGGCATTATGCCTCTTTTGCCTATAAGGACTACGTGGCAAACACGCTTTTCACGATTAGGCCCTTGTTTTCTGGCCGGCCTTGCGTTATTTTTCGACTCTTATGACCTCTGGTAGCAAGTAGGGACATGTCAAAGTCAAACCTGATTGGCCCCTGGCGTCGCATAGAACAGTCTAGTCTA
>Ga0307981_1002439_pt1 | contig 15089 bp, 13 predicted proteins | sample OrgLakmetagen987_FD_201849 | JGI IMG/M metagenome (GOLD analysis project Ga0307981, IMG submission 201849) | Saline water microbial communities from Organic Lake, Antarctica - #987 | ecosystem: Environmental > Aquatic > Non-marine Saline and Alkaline > Saline | place: Antarctica: Organic Lake... | reverse complement strand
ATGCCTGTGGTGAACAGGTGGACGGAGTCGTCACCTCTATTAGCCCCAAGGGGCAACATTCCGGCCGGAAATCACTACATGCGCACCCGTTTGCTGTCGCGACTGAATGGGATGGGAACGTGTGCGAGATATTCCCTCGGTATTCACACAATTCAGAACAAGACATGTCTCGCGATACGCACGTCACGGATTCAGGTCACTGTCATTGCCTGTGTCGAACTGCCTCGGCGCGAACGCCATGTGGCGGACCTGCCAGACCGTGGAATCCTGATCACGCGTGACAATGTGGCTCGCCACTGGATCACCTCCTTGACGATGGAGGAGGCAAGGCTGCAGGGTAAGCTTCTCCCGATAGGAACTGAAGGCGTCTTGCGCCTGCGAGACATTGGCGATGTGCCGATCTATGTCATCGCCCAGACCGTCGATGGCTTGCGTGTTCGGTTGAAGCCGATTCCTGATCAGCGCGAAGCACTGATGCTGCGCTTCTATGCCGAGGGTGCGGCACCCGGCATCGCGCGAGCGCGTATGTCTGGCTTGCTGATGGGACTCGGACGTCGCTTGTCCTTCAACGCTCGTCGCTGATGCGGTCGTTTTGCAGTCGGGTTAAGGCGTCCGACAGAAGTGCTGCCTCCCGCGTAACACTCGAATTGTGCGGATACTCCTGCGACCCCTCCGCAATACGCGCAGCCGAACTGGCAAGAGACGCAATTGGCGTGATGAAGATCCGCGAGAACAGGACCGCAGCCAAAAGGGAAAGGACAATTCCGGCCAATACAGCGTAGAGTGCACCCTGTCTTACGAGATCCGTCCGGAAGTCGAGAGAACTCGCCTCAAGCCGCCCTACCATCCGCCAGCCGAAGTTGGGCAATTCGCCATAGGCAACCTCTGGCACAAGAGAGGAGTAATAATCGCGACCATCCGGCCATGTCTCGCTACCGCGTGACTGCACGCCTGTCTGCGCAGCCCGTAGGATCTGCAGGTCAGCCGAGCTGGGAGTCTCTCCGGTTGAGGACGCGGAGACTTCTCCGTTGGGATTGATCAGAAATAGGTCGAGATTGAAAAGATCGGCAGTCTCGCGCAGGTAGTTCTCGAGCCAGGCCTCATTGATATGCATGCCCAGAACACCGGCCGGATCGCCATTGGCATCCACGACAGGTCGGGACAGATCGATGAACCGCAAGGGTTCTGAACCACCTGTATCGAGCAGTTGCGCCAACAGGACCGCATCATGGACGTCACTCGCAAAGCCACCGGTCAACCCGTTGCGATACCAAGGTCGTTCGATCACCGATTGACCAACAAGGAGGTCGTTGTTCGCCGCAATTACTTCACCATTGAGATCGGCATATCCTATCCAGGAAATTCGGCGACCGTCCCCAATGGTTCCTGTAAATACATCTGAGAGTCGTGCCGGATCCAGTTCCGCGGCCAATTCGGAGAGGCGGATAAGGTGCCGCCACTCACTTTCTAAAGTGCGAGCCAGGTCTTCGGATGCCACAATCGTTCGAAAACGGACGGTAAAATCCAGATTTCCGTCGGTCATCCGAGCAGACTGGATGTATACTACACCTGCGAACAGAGCGGATGCGCACGCGAGGCACAGCAATGTAAACGCGATGACGGATTGGCGTAGGGTCATGTCAGGCAATTGATATCTATTCCTCAGACAATGTTGATGTTGAACCGAGTTATGGGCAAAAGTTGGTGAAGCTTGATCAGGCGGCATCTTGAAGTTGGCGGATCCCGTCGCGGAACTCAATCCCATGGATTATTTCTGGCAGGCGGTTTTGACCGTCGAGTTTTCGCCATTTCTTCTGAGCTGTATTGGAGGATGAACCACACCCGCGCGGCTTCCGTCATCCGCCGTCGTTCAGAACGACGCTCGTAGCATCCGGCCTGACGTAAGCATCCGGCGGTTCAGCCTGACGTCATTCCTGAAACCGGAAGCTCAAAGAACATGCCCTTGAGAAAGGGGCGAAGGACGACAACCGAGGCCGCTGCGTCCTCTCTTCGGCAGCAGTTCACCGTCTCATCGACCCCGCCTTTCTCTTCTCGAGACATACATCACAGGCGTTGGTCAGATAGCCGCCCCTGCTGCGGATGCCGCGTGTAGATCCACCACAGCCCTCACATGTCGCAAGGGCTTCCGCTTCGGCTTGCCGGATTCGAGCATGAACCCGATCACTTGCCCGGCCCAGATAGACCCGTAGCCCACCGAGCTTCTCCTTACCGGGCCAGGATCCACCGGCTCGCGAAAATCAACGTTTCAAGTGCCCGTTCTATTGCTGGCATGACTTTGTTCCACCTTCAGTCGGCATGTTAAATCGGCGTGCCGGTGGCGCTCAACGTCGCGCAAATCCAAGGGGGGTTCAACCGGTCTGAGTCAACCAAGCCGAGCGACCAGGCGCTTGTCGATCCGTCGCCGGGTGCCTCACCTGTTTTGGAGCGTGTCGATGGACTTGTTCGGGTCGATCGCCACATCGGGCGGAGCAGTATCTCCGCTCCAGGACGAGGCATACTTGTCGACGAGAAAGCTGGTGGCGCCGTGAATGAGGGCCGAGGCGAAGATCGTGTAGGCCGCCAGCGCCCAGATCTGGTCCTCGTTGATAAATTCCATATGCCCGGTCGAGTAGCCCACGTAGTAGACGGTACCTATTCCGCGGACGCCGAAAAAGCCCACGATCAGTCGATCGCCTGACGTCATGCCGGTTCCCAGCAATGCCAGCCAACCGACCAAAGGGCGAATAAATAGGAGAAGACCGAAACCGATCAGCGTGTGCCGCCAATCCAGAACAGACCACAGTGCGGGAAGGGTGCTGCCGAGAAAGATAAGCAGGATCGCAGTGAGCGCATGTTCAAGTGCTTCGCTGAAATCGTGCAGCCGCTTGTGAAAGCGATGCTTTTGTTGCACCCGCCGACACATCAGCCCGGCCGTGAAAGCACCGATGAAGCCATATCCCTCGACCAGCTCAACGATCCCGTAGCACAGCAGAACAGCACCAAGCGCCAGCACACCAGGTCCGCTCGTTTCGATCGCACGGCTCCCCCACGTAGAGAAAAGGGTCTGTCCCAGTAGCCAACCAACCAATGCGCCGACCGCAGCCCCTACCGCAATCCGGTAGATCACATCACGCGCAATCCATTCCAACAACCACGCGGAAGGATCGGCGCCTTGGGCCGCAATTATAAGGCCGAGGTGAACAAACGGAAACGCGAGTCCGTCGTTCAGCCCGGCCTCGGCGGTCAGGGTGAAGCGCACTGGATGTTCTCCGCCTTCACCCGGCGGACCGACCTGCACGTCTCCTGCCAGCACCGGGTCGGTTGGTGACAGGACGGCGCCCAGCATGACCGCTCCGGCGACTGTCATTCCCGCAAGTGCCCACCCGAGCAGCGCAAGCGCGGCGATCGTGAGTGGCATTGCGATGAGAAGCAGGCGGACCGTTGGGTGCCAGCGATTCCAGCTACTGATGTTGTCAATCTTCAGGCCGGTGGCGAAGAGCACCAGGATAACGACCAGTTCGCTTACCATCTCCCAGATGCGGGGCGACACGGTCGGATCCAGCGCCGACGGTATTCCGGGAACAAAAGAGAAGGTTACCAACCCAAAAATCATCAGAATTGCAGATGATGAGGCTGAACGCATGAATTTGATGCGTGGTAAAAGGTAGCCAAGGAAGACGGCTGCGCCGACGAAAGCAAACAAAAGATGTGTCGGCGAAAGGCCGAAGAATGGTTCGGATTCGGGCATATGATGGCTCTTTCGGCTGAGGATGCCACGTGAGAGAACCACTGCGGAGCTCAGCTATCAGGCTTGTTCATGTTTAGCATGCCCGGGCGGTCGACGGATAGGCCTATCGAGGTCGACAACGGAGTGGCCGGAGACAACTTGCGTCCGAGACGGGCGATTTCCTCACAGACGTCGTAGTCCCGATCGCGACTTTCGGGTTAACAGCGACAGGGGTCGAGCCCCGAGCCGATCTCTGGTTTTTCGCAAGTTTACATGGAGACTGGCGCTGCGAGTGATGCGCCGAACCGCAAGGCGAAACAGGTTGCTGCCGCGGCCGAAGCCGGGGCGGCGCGTCGATTAAGGATAGCGCTGCGGTTCATCGCGACGACAAGTCTGTTGATGTCCAACTGGTCGAGCGTCTCGAACTGCGAGACGCGGCGCATTGTCCGGGTCCCTGCCTGATACCAGAATATCGCGGCGACCAGCGAGCTGAGGATCGTGGCCAAGTCGAATCGTGACCGCGGTCACCGAGGTCTGCCGTCCGCAACCCGAGCACTCCCATGTTGGACGCTGGCGCGTCAGCGCCCACCCCGAAGTGTGGCCGCGGCCAAGACAGACAAAGCCATGGGGCCAGCGCCGCTTGATGTCAACGAGGTCCAAGTCCGCATTGCCATCATGAACGGCTATACCGCGCTCGGCATACCCGTCACGAAAACCGTGGGATAAATGTGTCCGGTGAAAGGGGAAGTCCGTTCAGCTCCGGCTTTGCGTAACAAAGCCTGACACCAGCATCCGGCTTAGACATAAAAGTCCAACTCTTCTTGTGCCTTGAGCAGGTCACGCATCGTGATCGGGTCGTCCCCGAAGAAGAACACCAATCCCCAGTGTGTCCCGAAGGCTGACCGATCCGGCACGGTTTCCTGTGCGGGGGCCACCAGTTCGTGTGAGTCGAAATACGGATGTTCCGTTGTTTCCGTGGGCATCTCAAGCGCACTGACCACGCGACGACGGGGGTACACGCCAAAGCAGCCCGCGTAGCCTTTTGCACCTTCCACCGCGCGCGGGAAAAAGGTGTCGACCTCTTCCTTGGTGCTCTTGGGATCGAAAACGAGGATGGACGCCTGGTAGGCACTGAAGCCGTAGGCTTTTTCAATCAGTTCGAACGCCTTAAAACCGGGTGGACGGAAGGCGACCTCGCCGAAGAACATTTCCCCGTCGGCCGTCACGAAGTATTCTGGGTGGATCTGACCGAACTTGATGTCAAAGGTCTTGATGAGCTTTTCGATCTGCTTGGTGATCGCATTGCGCCAGCTTTCCAGCTCGTGCGTGGCGGGCACGAAGACCGAATAGCCCAGCGTCACGTATTCCGAGATGTTCAGGAACTTGATTTCGCCGTCGTGAATCCACGCCTCGACCGCGAACTCCCACCCATCCAGATGGCTTTCCATCAGAAGCGGGTATTCTTCACCCGGGATATTGTCGATATCTTCAGACTGTCCGGATCATGCGGTGCCCAAGGCAGCCAGCCTTATCGAAAGCCTTCACATGGATCGGGTCGTCCGGGTCGCCGTCAAGCTTCAGCAGCGTCTGGTTTACCCGCTTCATGAACCGGATGACGTCGTCCTTTTCATGGGCTTCCTCGAAAATGCCCACGCGGATGCCACCCAACTGCGCGCGGCGCTTCATCAGGGCCTTGTCACGGAACAGGATGGATTGCCCGTACATGCGCGGCTGGTCCATCAAGACCGAGTTGATCGCGCCGGACCATTCAACGGTTTCCTCGTACAGGGGAATGCACACATCAACACCCTCGTCCTTGAGACGCTGGGCGATTTCCAAGGACCTGTCGTTAAGCCGCGCGAAATCCCACGGAATGAACGGGATGTGGTTGGCCTCGCAGAAATCGGCCGCCCAATCGGGCGCGACCACGATGTAGCGACGATCGAACTTTTGGGCCGCCTTGATAGCGTTGAAGCTCCAGCCCAGCAGAGCGACGTAGCCCTTGTTCGGGTCCTTGGGCGTTTCGGTTCCGCGGACGGAGTCGAGGGTCGGGTCGGTCCAGCCCGAGACGTCTTTCGAGATGGGGGCTTCTGAAGATTTCAAAGGGGCATTCCTCCGTGGTATGGCTTGACGACGCTGGCCACGCATTTTGTCCACCACCTTCGTCAATGCCGTCATATGATTTGATAGGCTAAACATAATGCAGCCCCGCAGGATTGTCAAAAAAGCCTTTATCGCTATCCACTCTAAAGACGGAATCCACATATTTTTATGGCTTTAACATAATGACTTGATACTTGTCTGGCCGGTTTCTTCGGAGTCGTTGCAATGCTGTGGTTGCCCCCGTCGCGCAGCAATGTTTCAATCTCCGTAGCGTAGCTAATGCTTAGGAGTTCTAAATGAAAGTCGTTCGCGTTCAGGACATTATCGGCACGGAACGCGAAGTGACCGGCCCAGGTTGGACAAGCCGCCGGATGCTGCTCAAGAAAGAGGGCATGGGGTTCTCCATGCATGAAACCATCATACCTGCGGGCGCCGAGATGGACCTCTGGTACAAGCACCACCTCGAAGCGGTGTACTGCGTCGCCGGCAACGGCAGCATTCTGGACAAGGCCACAGGAGAGACGCACGAGATCACCGACGGGACGCTTTATGCGCTGGACAACCACGATCAGCACACATTGCGGGGCGGCACCGAAGACATGCGCCTGATCTGTACTTTCAATCCGCCGGTCACCGGCCGGGAAGTGCACGACTCAGATGGAGCCTACCTTCCGGATGATGGCGAGGCATAAAGCATAACGCCGTTTGCTGGCAGCAGCCCAGACCCGAAGGTCGGCATCGATCCGCCTTCGGGTGTCCGGGCCGGTGTCACGTCGCCTGTAACTGGGTGCAACGCTTTCCGGTCATCAGAAAATGTTTGGTTGACCGTGTGGCGGTCAACCTTCGGCTTGGTCTATTGAGCGGCAACAAGAAACATCAGGAGTCCGCCATGCACGCTTTTGCCAATCCGATCGGGGCGGGCTCGCTTTGGTTTCACAACCTTGCCACGGCGGACGGAACACCGGTCGCCTATGATCCGCACGCCCGGGCGTTCATCCCGACGCCACCCTTTTGCGTCAACCGCGAGATCATCGGATGCAACTGGATCGCACCCAAAGACGGGGAGCCGTGCCGTTCCTGTGCCGTTACCATGGTCCATCCCGATACGTCCATTCCCGACACGCGGGCCAACTGGGCGCAAACCGAGGCCGCAAAGCGCTGGGTGCTGGACAATCTCGGACGCTGGCACTGGTTTCGCCCGGAAGATCGCGGAACGCCGCCATACTTTCACATGCTCGATGACGGCCCGACCCCTGCGGCGATGGGGCACGTGAATGGCGTCGTCACGATCAGTGTGGCCGAGGCCGATCCGGTCCTCCGAACAACGCGACGCGAAGCGCTTGACGAACCGTATCGCACCATGATCGGCCATTTCCGCCATGAGATCTCGCATATGCTCTGGTGGCGCCTCAGTCTGCGCACAGACTTCCTCGAGGCGTTTCGCAGCGTCTTCGGCGACGAACGGGACGATTATGCGGCAGCGCTGCAACGACACTACAAAGATGGCCCGCCGTTCGACTGGAACCAGAGCTATCTCACATCCTATGCATCGGCCCATCCCCATGAGGACTGGGCGGAAACGACTGCACATCTGCTGCACCTGACCGATATCACGGACAGTGCGTTTTCGGCGGGCCTCATTCTGCCGGGTTTGCCGCATGCTGGCTGGGATGCCTACGCAGAACCGGACGCTATGTCGTTGCTTCGAACCGCGATGGAGGTCGTCAAAATCATCAATCACGCCAATCGCTCCATGGGCTTGGATGATGTGTATCCATTCGTGGTGTCTCACGCCGCTCAGAAAAAGCTTGCCTTCGTACATGACTGGCTGCGCAGGGGTGCCCTGGGCAGATGACCGTCAGGGCCTGTTGGGCAGCCATGTCTTAAAGCATTTCGGCTTTACAGCAGGCTGAGACGATCCAGCCCAACTGATCGTCATATCTTGCGTGACTGTGACTGTGAGCGTTGCGACAGCGACAACACTGAGGTGCGCCATTCAATTTCAGCCGAAAGGTAAACTGTTTCTGGAGTATTGCCACTCGAAGGTTGCGAGAGCCAGTTGACGCAAGCTTCGACGATGCCATCTATCGGTTGACGGAAAGTCGTCAGGCCATAGGCTTCCCAACTGGCCTGCGGGACATTATCGAAACCGATCACTGACAGATCAACTGGAACCCGCAGTCCAAAACGTTGGCGGGCGGCGTCAATCACACCGAATGCGATCAGATCGGTAACACAGAAAACGCCATCAGGACGATCCGCGCGAGACAGAATATCCGTTCCAAGCGCAAGCCCAGTCTTGTAGTGAGTTGGTCCGTCGACGGCCACGATAGGACTGACACCCTCTTTGGATAGTTCAGCAAGAAAGCCCCTTGCGCGCGCGGCGAGGCTGACAGTCGCTGATGCCGACGTTACAAGCGCGGGGCGTGCGCAACCAACCCTCAGCAAGGTCCTGGCAGCAGTTGCACCGGCTTCCTCGTCGTCAAGACGAATGCGGACCGCGCCAGGAAATTCCTCGTCGCGATTAATAAGGACGAGTCGCAGCCCGTTGCGTTGGCAAAGATCGGCAAGTGCACGATCAGGCATACCAGAGAGAACGATTGCCGCATCGGTTCTATATCCAATCGCTTGCCGCAAAGCTGCTTCAACGCTGGCATCTGAGCGATCAGTGTTGATGATCATGGCAACTTTCCCTGCGGATTGAAGCCGGTTTGTCAGCGCACTGACGAGGAGGGATCGATATGGCGTCTCCAATTCAGCCACGATGAGTGCGACGAGACCACTTTCAGCCCGGGTAAGTCCTCTTGCTAAGTTGTTGACCTGATATCCAAGCGCTTCGGCAGCCGCCATCACCTTGGCGCGTGTTGTGGGCGATACGCTGGCGCCCGGCGTAAATGTCCGGCTCACGGCCGTTCGCGATACGCCTGCTGCCTCCGCCACATCGCGTGCACTGACGGCCCCTTTTACCGACATCCCAAACTCCTATCGCTTCACAAGCCGAAGCGTATCACGACTGCACGACTGTGCATCAAGAACAAAACGTAGAGGTGAGTTGTCCTGATCGATCTCAAATTTTCCATTGACAAATGGTCCAAATCAGAACGAGCCTAGTGCACAGCTGTGCAATCCTCGGGAGGAGGTGCACTGACTTCAGGGAGAGGAAACCCAACATGACGAAAATGAAACTTGCTCTTTTGGGCAGCATCGCGGCCTCATCAGGCACAGCCGCTGCGGCGCAGGATCTGAATCTGATCTGTTCCGCCGACGTAGTGATCTGCGAACGCCTGGTCCATGAATTCGAAGCTAACCATGAAATCGACTTGAATATGGTTCGCCTGTCTTCTGGTGAGGCCTATGCGAAAATCCGGGCCGAAGGCCGGAACCCCCAGACGGATTTGTGGTGGGGCGGCACGGGTGATCCGCATTTACAGGCTGCGTCCGATGGTCTCACCGCTGAATATCAGTCGCCGATGATGGAAGAACTTCAGCCCTGGGCGGTCGGCCAGGCAGAAACATCTGGCTACCGCACGGTCGGCGTTTATTCGGGTGCATTGGGCTGGGGATATAACACCGAGATTTTCGAAGATCGCGGTATCACGCCACCTGCCTGTTGGGCGGATCTATTGAACTCAGAACTCGCGGGCGAGATTCAAATGGCAGATCCAAACTCGTCGGGCACCGCCTACACAGCGCTGGCCACACTGGTTCAGCTATTGGGGGAAGATGAGGCGTTCGAATTCATGCGTGCGCTCGACGCCAACGTCTCGCAATACACGAAATCGGGCTCGGCACCGGTGAAAGCAGCGGCGCGCGGCGAGGCGGGTCTCGGGATCGTGTTTATGCACGATGCAGTCGCTCAGGCTGAGGAGGGATTCCCGATTGGCGTGGTGGCGCCCTGCGAGGGCACTGGCTACGAGATCGGATCAATGTCGATGATCGAGGGAGCGCAGAACCCGGACGAGGCGAAGACCTTTTATGACTGGGTTCTGACGGCCGAAGTGCAGTCATTGATGCCTGAGGCAGGCTCGTTTCAGATCCCGTCCAACAAGAACGCAGAAGCGCCTGAGGCGGCACCCGATCTCTCGACGGTCAATCTGATCGACTATGATTTCGCTCAATATGGCAGCGCCGAACGGCGGACTGAACTTCTGTCGCGGTGGGTTGACGAAGTCGGTGGCGTAGCTGCCAACTGATCAATACGGAGGGCGGCGACGCCCTCCGGCAACTCCGCCCGGGAGCTGACGAGATGTATCGCGACAATCGACGCCTGGACGCCTTGTTCCTTGCAGCCTTGATCTCCTTTGCATTGCTGCCTTGGTATCGACTGCGCGGCGGGTTTTTCACGCTGGACTGGGTGGGGGACTACCTGAGTGATGACCGCACTTGGCCTGGGTTGGCTCAATTGGGTCATCCGTGGCTCTGGCCAGTGCCGGTGCTCTTTGTAATTTCTGCGGGATTGCGGTTCACGTTGTCCCCAAGTCGGCGAGGCGGTTGGCTTGCGGCACTTGGCGCTGTCGGCATTGCATGGATGATGATTCAGGGCCTATCGGTTGGTTTGCGCGGGTGGAATTGGAGCGCACTGGAAGTTCTGGGTGAGGTCGCAGGGCAGCAGGCCTTTGGGGCTGGCGCTGTTGGTGTATTGCTATGTTTCGCCGCCATGATTGCCTTTGGTTTGGCCGAGCGCGGTGCTCTGAAAGGAGACGCCTTTGTCCTTGGCTCGATCACGTTGTTGATCCTGTTGGTAACACTATTTGTATTCTATCCGCTTCTATCGATGTTTACAGGTGCCTTTCAGGACTACGACGGGTCCTTCACTGCCGCTGGTGTATCGCGCAACATCGGAGATCCGAACATCTGGAGCCTCGGGTGCGTCACCGGAAATGGCGGCTGTGGCGTTGCTTGGCGCACGTTCTTTCTTGCCATCTGCACGGCGACGGGCACGACCCTCTTGGGGCTGGCATTTGCACTGGTGGCGACCCGGATGCGTGTGCCTTTCAAGAAGGGTCTTCGGCTGCTGACCGTGCTACCGATCATTACACCGCCATTCGTGATCGGCCTCGCTCTTACACTCATGCTTGGACGCGCGGGCTTCGTTACAGAATTAATTGAGGACACGACAGGGTGGGAGCTTGGTCGTTGGGTATATGGCCTGACAGGAATTTGGATTGCCCAAATGCTGTCGTTCACTCCGATTTCATTTTTGATCCTGATCGGCGTGGTTGAAGGCGTCAGCCCATCGATGGAAGAGGCGAGCCAGACCATGCGGGCCTCGCGATGGCGCACGTTTCGCCGGGTTTCGTTGCCTCTTATGGCGCCCGGGATCGCGAATGCATTTCTCATCAGCTTCATTGAGTCGATGGCTGACTTTGGAAATCCGCTCGTGCTGGGGGGCAATGGGGGGGTCCTTTCGACCGAGATATTTTTTGCGGTCGTCGGTGCGCAACATGACCCGTCAAGAGCCGCGGTGCTCGCGACGGTTCTGCTTGGTTTTACTCTTTCGGCGTTCCTTGCGCAGCGCCTTTGGCTCGGACGGCGCAACTTTGCCACCGTTTCGGGTAAGGGTGATGGTGGAAACCATGCCGCTCTGCCCCGGCGCGTGGCATGGCCGGTGGCGTGCGTCGTCTTTTTCTGGGCCGGATTCACTTTGTTCGTCTACGGAATGATCCTCTTTGGAGGCTTCGTGAAGACGTGGGGTCTGGATCACACGCTGACGCTCCAACACTACACCCGCGCTTTCTCGGTAACCTGGGATGGGGGATTTGCCTGGACCGGCGTCGCCTGGAACAGTTTTTGGACCACCATGGAAATCGCCTTGATTGCCGCGCCACTGACTGCTGCAGTAGGATTGCTGACTGCATGGCTTATTGTCCGGCAAAGATTTCCAGGCCGTGGCGTTTTCGAGTTCGCACTGATGATGAGCTTCGCGATTCCAGGCACAGTCATCGGCATCAGTTACATCATGGCATTCAACTTGCCGCCCGTGCAGATGACTGGAACAGCGCTCATCCTGATCTTTTGCTTCGTCTTTCGGAACATGCCCGTCGGTGTGCGCGGTGGGATCGCGGCGATGTCCCAGCTTGATGGCTCCTTGGATGAAGCATCACTGACCTTGGGGGCGTCGTCGCCGAGAACCTTGCGGAAGGTTATCTTACCGCTCCTGCGTCCCGCGATCCTTGCCGCTCTGGTCTATTCTTTCGTTCGGGCGATCACATCGATTTCTGCAGTGATCTTTCTGGTGTCAGCAAAATACAACATGGCTACCGCCTACATTGTCGGCTTGGTCGAGAATGGCGAATACGGGATCGCTATTGCCTATTCCTCGGTTCTGATCGTTGTGATGATAGCGGTCATCGGCACGTTCCAGCTTTTGGTGGGCGACCGCCGCTTGCGTCGCCGGGTCGAGCCGGTTCCCAAGATCAAACCCCAAGAGGTTCACTCATGACGACCCAAAGACGCGGCGCCGTCTCCTTTCAGAACGTTCAAAAGATGTTCGGTGCTTTTACTGCAATCCCAGACCTCACCCTCCAGGTCGAACCGGGTGAACTTGTGACGCTGCTTGGCCCTTCGGGCTGCGGAAAGACGACTACTCTCCGTATGCTGGCAGGTCTCGAAAGCCCAACTTCAGGACGCATCCTGATCGGTGGTGAAGACGTCACCAACCTTCCTGCGAACCGGCGTGATGTCTCCATGGTGTTCCAGTCATATGCACTGTTTCCGCATATGACTGTCGCGCAGAACGTCGCCTACGGCCTCGAAGCCGGTGGTATGAAAGATGGACCCGCACGGGACGCTGCGGAAAAAGGGCTTGATTTGGTTGGCCTGAGTGGCATGGCGGCGCGGCTCCCTTCCGAATTGTCGGGAGGTCAGCAGCAACGGGTTGCCGTGGCGCGTGCGCTCGTATTGGAGCCGCAGGTGTTGCTTCTTGACGAGCCGCTATCGAACCTTGATGCACGCCTGCGCCGACGTGTGAGGACAGAGATTCGACAACTGCAACAGCGTCTTGGCTTCACTGCGGTATATGTCACGCACGATCAAGAAGAGGCGCTTGCCGTCTCTGACCGGATCGTCGTCATGAAGGAAGGTCAGATCGCACAGAAAGGTGCCCCACGCGAGCTCTATGAGCAGCCTGCCTCCGAATTTATCGCCGACTTTATCGGTGAGGCGAACGTTATCCCGTGTGTCGTCGAAAGTGTAGCGGACGGTGTCGCGATGGTGCGCGTCGGAAGCTTGACGCAAGAGGTCCCGGCGCGGAATGCTTCAGCGGGGCCAGCACAGCTGTCAGTGCGAGCAAATGCGATCACCCTGCAAGAAGGGCAGGGGCCGTTTACAGGCAAGATCGCATCTTCTGCCTACCTCGGTGATCACCTCGAATACGAGATAGACACCAGTCTTGGTGCCCTTTTTGCCATAGATTCCGAGGGCGATGTGCCTTTGTCGCCCGGAACACCCGTCGCGCTCGGGTTCCGGTCGCGCGGACTTGCCCTTATCGAATGAAAGAAGTCATGAATTCCAACCAACTCACTCGTCGTCTCGAAGTCGCCGAAGAAATAGCCACTCGCGCCGGCACTCTTGCTCTTCGCTATTTCCACGATCGCGACAACCTTCATATCGAATCTAAACGGACGCTTCAGGACATGGTGTCTGAGGCCGACCGTGAGGTCGAAACCCTGATCAGGGATGCCTTATCAGCGGCATTTCCAGAAGATGCGCTTTTGGGTGAGGAGTATGGGGTGACGCCTGGGACATCCGGTCTGACTTGGGTGATCGACCCGATTGACGGAACCGCGCCTTTTCTCGCTGGCTTGCCGGGATGGTGCGTCTCCATAGGTGCGTCCGACGAAAAAGGTCCAGTTATAGGTGTGATTGTGGCTCCTGTGTTGGGTGAAACATTTACAGCTGCACGCGGAATTCCTACGCGACTGAACGGTGCAATCGTGCGGGTCTCCGATACACTTGACCTCACAACCGGGCTTTTGGGCGTCGGAGCAAACGACCGGGTGTCCTCGGAAAAGGTAGGCACGATGCTTGCGGATTTGATGGGCGAAGGTGCAAGCTGGACACGCTATGGGTCCGGAGCCCTGATGCTTGCTTGGGTCGCAGCGGGAAGGTTGGTTGGCTATATTGAACCAAGAATGAGCGCTTGGGACTGTATGGCCGCATATTGCCTGATCGAACAGGCAGGAGGGAAGGTTCTACCGTTTCCGCTTGGAGACAAGATCACGCAACCTGCTCCGGTTGCGGGCGGAAATCTGAAAACCTACGATGAGGTGTTGCGGCTTACTTGTGTGAGCGACATTGCCTACTGGGCCTCGTAGACAGCACCATTTCACAGTTGAAAACTATGGTGTATTGCGGCCTCAGTTGCTATAAAAATCGGGTGCACGGCATGGCTTCGGACCACCATAATCGAGTTCGAACGTATTTGGAGACCTGTGCTTCGCCGGTGGAATAACGAGCATTTGGCGTTTCTGAACGCTCCGAGCTTCCGGCCAAACCTGCCATTGTGCGGGACTGCCGACGCCGCAGTGCAGCTTCACCAAACCAGCCATTCGCGCATCGCTGCGTATTCCGGAGTATCCGCCCACCCATTCCGACAGTAACCGCCTCATTGGCACCGCCTGCCTGAGTGTGGGGCGATGATCTAAGACACGTCGCTAAAGACGTCGTTAACGACGTGTCTTATGCGGGGTCCCTGATGCGTGGCGAAATTCTTGGGTTGGAGCGGCGGCGCATTTGGCGTGACGAGGACAAGCTTGAGATTGTCATGTCGGTCGGGATCGACGGGGCCACGGTGACACAGGTGGCGCAGCGCCACGAGGTGACGCGACAGCAGATTTATGCGTGGCGGCATGACCTGAAGAAGAAGGGCCTGTGGTCGCCCGATGCCGGTGCGCTTTTCTTGCCTTTGGACATGCCAGTTGCGGCTGGAGTGCCTGTGGCGCAGGCAACGGTCGCTGAGCGGCCGCCACCGGTTGCGGTTGAATTGCGTCTGCGCGGCGGTCGCAGTTTGCATTTTGAAAGCACGATTGACCCGGCTGCATTGTCAGTGCTGATCCGTGCGGTGGACTCTGCATGATCGGTCCTGGCACTGGCGTTCGCGTGTATCTGGCTTGTGGTGTGACGGATATGCGCAATTATGCTGAGTCCATGATTATGCAGAGTGTCTGGCAGCTTTTTAATTGCTGCCAGCACCTTAACGGCAATATCACTGCGCATATTTTCTTCTGTTTCGAACATCGTTTAGCATCGAGAGCAGCTT
>Ga0307981_1002437_pt1 | contig 15094 bp, 12 predicted proteins | sample OrgLakmetagen987_FD_201849 | JGI IMG/M metagenome (GOLD analysis project Ga0307981, IMG submission 201849) | Saline water microbial communities from Organic Lake, Antarctica - #987 | ecosystem: Environmental > Aquatic > Non-marine Saline and Alkaline > Saline | place: Antarctica: Organic Lake... | reverse complement strand
TCGTTATCGTCGCGTGTGCGCGTTCATCCACTCATCTAATCGTTGATTGTATTGTGTCACACAGTGATCCACAATCCATTCTTCCAGTGTTCTCCAAAGTAACGCCGACGCTCTTGGAAACCTGACATCATCGGACGCTGCTTTCACTTTACGTGTTTTTTACACAGCTTAAAAAAATTATGACAAACACGCACATCATTTTCGTTGACTATCACTACTGTACGGTACGTAGTACAAGCAAAGACCGTAAACTAAGAACTACGTTACACTACGTACGGTACAGTACTATCTCCTTTTCACAACTACTAAAACTATTTGGGAAAGGGAGTGATCCAAGTTCCAAGTTCTATGGATTGCTAGCGGTGGACGGATGGACGGTGACTGCGGCAAGAGGAGGCAAGAGCCAAGAGCAAGCAAGGGGCCGATGGCAATGGAACGATGGCACAATATAAGACAAGTCTGCAAGCCGCGTGTCGGAGTTCTATTACCTCAAACCAACTGTTGTTAGATTAGGTCCCGCGTGAGAGCAGTATTCTCCCAATGTCGGCTCAGAAAAAGTCCTTGACACAGCTGTATCCAGCCTTGCGCCGTGGCATTCAGCAAGTCCAACGCGACGTGTTTGGCCAGTATCCCCAGCTCAACGCCAAGACGGGGCATCAAACGAACAAGACACAGCTCAAGGCAGTCTATATTAGTCAATATTACAAGGATCCTATTGCCAAGTATGCTCGAATGGTAAGAAGATGAACAAGGTATATGAGAGTCAGTCAGTCAGTCAGTTCATTCTGTCTTGGCGATTCATTCGTTGGATAGATGGCGATTACCCCAACCAAAAAGAGTCACTCACTCTCTACTCTTTTTCTTACAGGCCACACCGGGATTCCAAACCGAAGAAGAAGAACGACGGCAGTTGAAACTCATTCAACTGCGAAGAAGAGGCAAGGGACCTCCCAAAAAGATGGCTGGCGCATCCAAAAAGAAGAAGAAAAAGTAAAAGAGAGACCGTTTGCAACACAACTGAATAGCGTCGACTAGTACAGGTAGTCTATTAGTCTCTCTGGTTCCAGTTGCCGACTGATTCGTGTGGATAGAGAACGCGTACAAACTAGTACCTTTTTAGGTTCTACTAGTGTACTAGTAGCTGAAAGAGTAGACAAAGTGGAGAGATCATTAGTTTAGGTCTACAATATAGTACCGGTACTGTGCTAGACTATACGATAGAATCATTCGTCGCTGCGCCATTGAAAATCCATCACTTGTTGGAGGATTGCGTATACGATAGTCTATCCTCCGTACCATGTCATCGTGTCAACCACATACGGCATGCAGCCAGTAGACTAGTAGATGATTGTGCGCTACAACGCGGAACGTTTTATCATCCACCCCAAATTCCCCAGCTGCACCGTCAGCAACACCCTGGTCCTGCATGATCCGCTGTTACTGCTGCTGTTGTTAGTGTGGTGGTAACGCATCATGCATCACGCGCATGATCGTCGTTGTTGTCGACATTGTTCGCCAACAACAGGGCAAATTCCATTTCGTCGCGTGCGGCTTGCGCCAAGGCGAGTCGCATCTTGGTGACCGCCAAGTCGGACACCAAGTCGTGAACAGCGTGCGTTTCTTTTTTTACTGGCGTGAGTGTCGGTGGCGGTGGCAATGGGCACGGGGATGACGCTGTGCTGGTTGTGGCGTGCAATAAACTGGCGTGCAATTGTTGCGTGCAGTATCGTGCCAGGGACGAGTCGTCTTCTTCTTCTTTCGCATGGTTCTGTTGGGCCGCGGCGGCTACTTTGGGGGACGCCATTCTGGCAGCCGATGCGTCATTCGTAGTGTTACTAATTGTCGCTGCTGATACTGCGGATACTGATGTTATCGCTGATGTTATCGCTGTATTGGTTGTTGGTCCGCATCGTTGTTGTTGAAGCTGCGTCACGTACTGCACCGCATTGCGAAAGCTCATCCAGTGCGCTTCTTCCTGCCACGAACTTGCCGCGGCTGTCGTTTCTGCTGCTGCTGCTGCTTCTGCCATTGGGAGAGCCGTTACGGAATCGCTGCAATCCAACGAGGCACTATCGATATCGATATCGTCGTTCCAGTAGTCGGTAGAAGCCGGCCGAGAATGTCGCTGTACGGCAGTGACTGCTGCTGCTGCTGGATGCGTCGGAGACTGCGGCCACAGCACGGCTGGTACCGCTGCCGCATCGTAGCCTGCGGCTACAGCTGCAGCTTGCGAACCAGCATCACCCGAGGACCATTGGGTAAACGCCCAGCTACTGCTGTTACTGCTCATGTCGTTGAGGCTATCGACGGAACTGTGTAGGACGGCTTGTACGGGCGCCATGATGCTGATGCACGCACAACAATGTCAGTATAGATAGTCTAACTGTTAGTCTATCTAGTCTACCAGGTACTGTAGACTAATTGTAATGGTATCTAAAAATGAATGCTACCAGGTACCTAACGGTACTGGTACCTAACGGTACTGGTACCGGCACTACAGGGGTACGGCAATTCAAATCGCCGCCGTTGCCAAAGGAATGAGAATTTCGCACTCGTTGATGTCGTAGTGTTACTTGGCACGTTGAGTTGAGGGGTGACATCAAGGATGCCGTTTTAGTTTAGATTTTAGATGCGGTCTAAATCTAAATCTAAAGCGTCTAAAACCTGTCTAAAGATAGTCTAAAATAATCTAAAAATCTAAAATAATCTAAAATATTCACCACGATGGAGCTAGTTGTAAATCTAAAATATTCACCGCGATGGAAGTAGCTGTAAATCTAAAATATTCACCGCGATGGAGCTATCGTCTAAAATAGACGCGGCATCCTTGGTGACATTAACATAGGCAGTACGTAGTAATAGAGGGGTGTCTGGAGAATTTCAATACCGGTTTAAGCTTACTCATCCCAAGTGTTTCTTCGACCATCATATTATTATTTTTGGGACACAATCGACGATGGGCTGCCGACCAAACGCTAACTAAAAAGACAATGCATTGCTCACTCAGCACTGCGGCTACTGCCACTGCCACTGCCACCACTGCAGTCCTCCGTGCCAAGCAGAATCGTTTACTCGGCCAGCTCGTTCGCCGTTGGGACGCCGTCCGATGCCATTCCTCCTCCGCTCCGACGCCACCATCAGCATCATCATCCTCAGCATCCGCTCCACCACCAGCTGCTGCTGCAGCTGCATCCTCCTCTGTGAATACGAACAAGAACAGTAAGTCACTTCCCACGCAAATGGCAGCGTACAAGTTTCGCAAACCCGGCGATAACGCTGCTTCCAATAAATCAGAGCGGGAACGCCACTTGCTGCTCAAGGCCGGCGTCCCCTTTGTCTTGTTTAGCATTTTGGCCGCGTGGGTCGTGAGCAACGCCCTCGATGGCAAGTTGAAGGAAATGGAAACCTCGCAGGGGAAGCAGTCCGTCTCTATAAGACAAGCCAAATTGCAAGAAGAACACGAGGACATGATGGACCGTTTGGGTAAAATTGTTGCAACCGAGTTTGACAATACCAAGCGCATTCAGCGTCCGGAAGAAGTATTGGCGACCCGACGGCTCGAACGGCAAAAGCGGAATAAATGGTACCGACGGGCGTGGAGGGCCGTGTCGGGTGCCGAGTGAAAGTGTTTTTACCGTTGTAAAATCTTGCACAATAAATAGTTTCTAGTAGGCTAGTAGCTAGTAGGCTACTATCTAGTCGCTCCCGGGTAGCTGGAGAGTAGTGAATTGGAAAGAAGCTAGAGCTAGTCTACAACAGACTGTAAGAGTGCTTGAGATGGAACGAAAACGAGCAATTACTTTAGATAATGGTAGTCGCTAGTGTCGTTGCTCGATGATCACGAGTTCGAAAAGAAGAGACGACGTGTGGCAGTAGCAAAGGATTGGAACACTTATAATGATATGACAATTAATTCTCTTTAGTACTGTACGGAAATCCCCCTCGAGAATCCCCTGGGATTTTCCCCCTCCGCACAAGTGGTAACACAATTATACTGCGTAGTGCCATGCATTGAAAAGCAAGGTAGGCTTTAGACTCTCTCGTGTGTCTTTTTTTCTTCTCTTGTTATGAATTCATGGCAATTTCAACACGGGTCGGGTCTATACGACGTAGGTAGACTATCGACATTCTGGTTGAATCTTGATTGGAACTTCTGGCCGACGGGGGAGACGTCCGGCCGGATCAAACCCCAAGGCGTACACTGCATCGTACGCGGCGCGGAGAACACTCTCTTCGTCCGCAAAGTTGCGAGCAGCAATCACGATGCAATGAAAGCCCCCCACGCGAGTGATATCCTTGTGATGGTCCTTGTTCATGGCAATACTTGCTAGAGCTGTGCAGCCACACTGTTGGATCCCTGCCACTTGTTCGTGGCGCATCATGGCTTGCACAATCAAAACGACCCCACCGAGATTGCAAATCTCACGGCGATTGTAATCGTTCACGGCCAAGTTCTGGAGACTTTCGCAACTGCACTGTTGAAGGTGTGCGTTCATGGGAAATCGCGCCATGGCATCCAGTACAATGGGAATCCCTCCCACACGGCCAACCGCCGCCGAGTTTTCTTCCTCCCAAGACAGAATCCAGAGTCGCTCGCACCCCCGTTCTTGAACAACCATGTCGTGGGGCACACGTTTCATGGCAGCCAAGATATCGCAAATGTCAAAGGTGTGGCTTTGTAGCACATGAAGTGCTTGCTGTACTGCAGGGTCGGAGGGGTTATGGTAGGAACGGGCGTTGACGGGTGACAGGCGGCTAGCCGAGGTGCTACTTGTCGCTGTGACCACGTCGTAGAAGGAATATGTACAGGACTCGGTGGTGGGGGTGGGGGGAGTGGTGGGGGTGGGGGGAGTGGTGGGAGTGGTTGGAAACTTGGTAGCAGCTGGGTGCTGTTGGTATTGCTGGGCTTGGTGGTGGTTAAGGAATTGTTGGGGAAAGATGGGGTAACAAAACAGACACCTCCCTCGGTGGACCTCCCGGGCAATCGTCAAGGGGACCTTGACCGTCGCACAGGTAAGGGGGTCGACATGGAACTCGTGCGTCTGTAGTCCACAATCAGCGCAGCGACCTTCACGCTCACGATCCCTCTTCAGTGAAAAGTCCTCAGATGCGGGGCTACTAGTCATCGTCTCCTCATAGTAGGAAGTCTGTTGGGGAAATCCCCCGTTCGGTTGTTCAAGATACGCACAAGAACTTGAAACACCACCAGCAGATTCGCTGGCGTAATCCATGGCATCGTCTAGAACTAGATGGGCAGGCATGGTGAAAGACTGGAGTTTTGGTGCAGTGGGATAGAATAATTCACTGCTCGACTGTTCAAATGGTTGGGTCTGTGGACGCGTTCGACGCAACTTTACCAAGCACTGTATGAGGAGGAAGCTCAAAACGCCGTTCACTAGGGCCGGGTCTATTTATCGGAAAAAGTGGGGCGATGACCAACCCCGGCCAGTTCTTGAAAATACATTGGGAGCGATGACTTAATATTTATTTATGCCTTTCGGATACCGGATTGTTCAGGCTATTGTTTAGCGGAAGAATTAGTGTTGAAGTGTTGATAAGTGAGACTCTTTTATGACAGCCTCTTAGCCTAAGAAATACCTCGCTTAGTGGATCTACATCTCGAAAGCCTGCGCTCTTAGATAAGTGAAAGCAAGGCGGGCGAAGGTCCGCTTGTCTCAATGACCAATCAACGAGGCATTGGCATCCTCCCCAGCGAACTTTCTACGATTAAAAACTCAACTACTATAGCCATAGACGCCGGTTCACTTTACTTATGGCTGTTTTCTTTGGGCCCGATGATTTACCTCAAAGTACACCCAAACTTTTCAAGTATGCTTTGTCCTCTCCATTGCTACCGTATGAGAGCATAGTCGTTGGTACAGTACCTGGTGCTGGTACCAGTGCAGTGCGGTAATAGACCGTAACGCAACAACCGGTTACCTACCGGTACCTTCAGTACGTAACTGGGGGTGATCTGTCGAGTTAAAGTAGCAAAGGTGCGCTCTCTTTCTCTCTACTTTAGAGGGTAACTACTACTGTAACTAGCAGAGGTGCCCTCGGCTTCCTTACGTTGCGACAGCTGCAGCACCTGGCTCTCTCTTTCTCTCTCTTTTTTTTTACATAGTCGCATATATGTATAAATATATTTTTTTCTTTAGCTATAGTCTAGCTTGCCAGTCGACCACCAATCCATAGCATGACCTACATCTTATTCCTCTCGACTAGCTGCTGTATTAGTAGTAGCAGACAAAGAGACGCTAGATAAAAGGTCACAGCTTCCTACGATACTATATTGTCCGCAACCGTTCCTACAGTACTAGTAGAGAGCTTTACTTCTTCTTCGAGGCCGTCACATTGTGCATGAAAACCACTATATCCCCGTCCTGCATGGCGTAAGTCTTTCCTATACGAGCGAGAAAAGCAAAGGGAATGGCAAGGTTAGAGAGATATCACATTCGCAGTGCAGTTGGCCAACACGACCACAGACCGATGGATCGATTCTTTCATTCGTGCGTGCGTGCGTGCATGTATTCAACGTACCTTCTTGCCTATACTTTCCAGCGTCCTTGATTTTAGCCATGGAAGCCTGCCCTTCGTGCAACGCTTTGAAATCATCAAACGCAGCAATCTCGGCCTTGATGAAACCTCTTTCAAAATCGGTATGAATCACACCAGCTGCCTGCGGCGCCAGCGTTCCCTTCATAATGGTCCAGGCTCGCACTTCCTTGGGTCCAGCCGTGTAAAAGGATTGCAAGCAAAGAGCACTTCGACCAGCGCGAATCAAACGGGGAATCATGGTTTTAACTTCTGCCTGTGGACCCTTGAGTCCAGCAGCCAGGGCTTCGGACTTGCACTGCTCCAAGAAAGCCTTGAGCGCATCAGGATCGTCCTTCAAGTCGTACAAGGATTGCTCAAATTCGCAACTGAGCGGCATAATCTGACCACCGCCGTGCGTCTTGACCCACTCGCTGATTTTGGGCAGCCACTTGGAGCCCTTGCGAATAAAGTTTTTCTGGGAAAGATTTACCACGTAAATTTGTGGCTTGGTGGTAATGAGACCCCAGTCCTTGATGCATTCAATCTCTCCCGAGCTAAAGTCCGTGTGCGTCTGCACGGGCGTATTGTCTTCAATCAGCTTGGTGCACTTGTCAAAGGCCGAAGTAAATGTATCCGACAGTGGCACATCGGCCGATCTACTCAAACTCTTCTCCTTGCGCACGCGTTCTCGTTCCAACCCCACCACCTTTTGTAGCGATTCCCGGTCCTTGGCACACAGCTCGCCCTGAATCGTTTCTAGATCGCGAATGGGATCGACGCTGTCGTCCACGTGAATGACTTCGTCGCTGTCAAAGGCGCGAATCAAATGAAAGATACCGTCGACTGCGGCACGAGAAAAAAAACGGGGGGGGGGGTGGGAAGCGGTGAGACGAAAAAATGTGCAACTGCCGGCATGGCAGGAAAATGCACTCCTTTTGTTCCGTTCGTCAAATAATGGCACGTACCGGCGGCAATGTGCGACAAAAAGGCATTGCCCAATCCGGCGCCTTCCGAGGCGCCCTTGATGAGACCGGCAATGTCCGTGACTTTGAGAACGGCAGGGACAATGGAAGAGGGTTTGTAGCATTCGGCCAAGTACTTGAACTTTTGATCCGGGACGATGCATTGGAGACTGCAAGTATAGTGATAGGATAGGGTGGGGTGAAGTATAGTGATAGGATAGGGTGATGATTGATGATTGATGGTAACAGTGTGTGAGATGAGAGTCAAGAAAGGAGAAAGGAGGGTAGACTACCGGTATCGGTACCGTGTCTCATCGAGCGAGTCGCTGCTCCCAAGAAAGTGCACGGATCCAAGTACTAGTAACTTACACGTTGGGATCAATGGTACAAAATGGGTAATTGGCGGCTTCAGCGTGCATGGCACCCGCCAAGAGATTGGAGAGACTCGACTTGCCCACGTTGGGAAGTCCGACTGTGCGAGAGGAATGGAGGGACCGATTGGTGTGAGATGTGCATTCATTCCATTCCATTCGTAACTATTAACGTTAGACTTCTAGACTACAGTAGTACGTACCAAAACCCATGGTCAAAGTGTTCTTGACGCGACCGAAACGAGCCGCGCGCATGGCGCCGAGATCCTCGTCACCGGCTTGATTCTTCTTCTTGGGAGGCATGATGAACGACTAAAAGACTCGGACTACTGTACTGTAGGGTACGACGAAGTAGTAGTGTGTGTGTGTGTGTGTCTATTGCGACAGTAGGTAGGCTTAAGCTTCAGTAGACTAGTAACAATAATAATGGCACACAATCGCACTCCTTTGCCCTCACCACGAAGAAAACGGATGGATGGACGTACTGTACTGTACTTTGATAGTTCGCGCTATATTTGCGTTATTTGCTATTGCTCTGCGCCGTTTATTTACCGCTTACCTCATTTACTAAGAAATGTTCAGCAGAGGCCTCCGTCAAAAGTTCTCCGCCTAGCCCTGACTCCCAATTGTTGTTGTTGTCGCGAAAGTAGCAGCATACCAATCGTTCACCATGGTACGTTTAATGTTAAGTCGATCGTTTGATCGATCGTATTGCTAGTGCATCTAAAGTAGATAGTGGTAGATGATGAGGATAGGTGATAGGTGATAGTTGCAGCAAAGTAGATGCGCGCGACGGAAGATCCCCGAGACGCTGCCAAGCATGGAATCCATCCTCGTTTGCCTTTTTTCTCACACCAGCCAACTCACACTTTACTTTGCACTACTCGTACTTTCCCGAACAGCCGTCTCAAAAGACGTTTCGCACCAAGCGCACGCTTGCCAAGAAGCAGCGACAGAACCGGCCTTTGCCGCAATGGATCCGTATGCGAACGGACAACACTATCAAGTGGAACGCCCGGCGTCGTCACTGGCGTCGTACCAAGTTGGGTATGTAAATATGCTCGACAAGGCTGTAGGGTATCCAATCGGCAATAAGGAATGGAGCGCTATTCTACGACGGTAATTGGCTGCTATATAAAAAACTATAGTTGACGAGTACTCGAGAGAAACAGTAAATGCCGGTGTCTTTGTCTGTATTCGTTACTCGTTGTACTGTAGGTTTGAAACAGTTCGATGGCTTGTGGATGAAGCGAGACCCGCTAGTCTACCATTGCTTGCCGTGCGTGTTGATTGGAGCGTGTCGCGTAGGGTTGTTGTTAGCTAGTTTATTGGGGAAAAAAACACTGAGCAGAGGCATCGGGTTTTTTGCATTAATCGTCCGACTGTTTTGTCGCGGTCTTGGACTCCACCGCTACTACTGCCGATGCGTTCCTGCGTTTCCACGAGGCAGGATCGTACAAATCAAGACCCTCTCTCCACAATTGCACCCTCTTGGGACCGACCGCTTGCATAATGAGTCGTTGCAGGCCGGGAAACCATTGTTGAATGTACAGAGCCGTCAGGGTTGGTTGCTGGGCGATCCATACTTCCGAACCTCGGGCGGTTGGTCGTTGCATGGCCGACAGCATGAGCGAGACGCATCGCTGCACGGGCATTTTGAGTTTGGAGGACGGCGGTAACGCTAGCGGTAATCCTCGCGTATCGTCAGTGGTATCGTTAGTCGTCGTTGCGCATGGTCCCTTGTCATTCTGGTGAAAGGCGGTATCGACGGGGCCGGGACAAAGCAGATCAATCCTCAAGTCGGGTCGTTCGGCCTGCAACGACCAAAAGTAACCCTGCAAGGCAAACTTGGCGGCCGCGTAGACTGCCGACAATGGCACGGCCAGTTTGCCGGCAATGCTGCTGGTCACGACCAGATGCGGTAGATGGCGTTGATTACCATTATTGACTGCACTCGTGGCGCTCTGAAACAAAAGTGGTGTCATTAGCATGGGCCACAAGGCTGTTGTCTGCAGAATGCTATTGGCAGTTTCTGGATCCGTCTCGAGGGCGGGAGACAGTTGACCAATTCCCGCATTCAACACGACAATGTCCAAGGCCGCATCTTGGACAGCTGCTACAGCCGATATCAATTCTTGCAAATTCGTCACATCCAAGGGCAAGACTTGCACGCGACACTTGGGATTGTCTCGCCGGCAAGTGGCGGCAACGGCCTCGAGACTTGACGTGGATCGCGACGATAAAATGAGGTGCTGCGCTCCGGATTGCGCCAACTGAATGGCCATTTCTCGACCAATTCCCGAGCTTGCTCCCACAATCCACACGCGCTTGTCGATAAAGTCGTGGTAGCTGTTATTGCTAATGCTGCTGTTATTGCTGTTATTATTGCTAGTGTTAGCGGTAACACGGAGCAGCTTGTCGTACCAAGCCAACGACGGGTTGCAGTCGGTCAGCAGAAAACTGCTCGTACAAGCGGCAGCAAAGGCAACTGCGACGTGCCGAAGCGCTACAGCGGGAACCATTGCCTGGTCGGTGCTGGGTGAGGAACGGGGTGCTGCGTTGCGTTGCGTGTGATGCGAGCTGCAGTACGGTATCGGTATGGTGTATGATGACGTTAAATGTTGGATGTTGGATGCCGATGCCATGCCTGCCGCCGTTTCAAGTTCGTGACTCGATCGTTTAAGATTGGCTACAGTACGTCGTAGTCGTACCAAGCGGTACCGGTCTAGACTGCTGTATTGAAGTCATGGCTTTTCGGCGCTCGTAGTCCAGTCTACTGGTATGGTACAAATAACAACTCGCTACAACATGGTCTTCTATAGCTCGCCCACCTACTGCACGGTACTGTAGTCATATCATACAGATAGTCCTGGCCTTCTTATACGAAGCCGCTCCAAGTGGCTGTCGCGTTCAAAAGCAAGAATGCGACTGTTGATTGTGCATCTGGTGCTCCTAGCGTCGCTAGAAAGGTATGGTGGTGTCGTGGTCGTGTGGCTACTACAGTACAGCCGGACGATCGACCGCTAAAAGAGAGCGGGGTTGCATATTTTTTTTGTTGCAGCAGTGCTGGGCGAAAACATGTCTGATGTCTGCCATCGAGAGGATACTCTTGCTGCTCTTTCTCTAGAAGTGTTTGGAAAGACGCAGCATGCGTGACTTGTGGTTTCTAGTTCCAGAAGGTATGGCTCTTGACTTGGACTGAATGTCAGCGTCCATGAACTGAAAGGACTTTTCAATGTGCTTGTTTGGTCAAGATGGGTAGCAGAGGGGGGACGCGTCCTCGTCCGTGGAGTTGTTGGTGTTCCTTGATAGCTCCACCAATACTCAGGCGACGACTGCTACTCCTGCGAATGGACGAGTGACGATTGCTGCGAACGCTCATGGTCGAGAAAAAGATTATAGAATGTCAACGAGCGCTTGCAACTTGGCGTATTCCCCGAGTCCGAGTAGGGGCGAAAGAGTTGGTGAGCGCTTGTCACCAGAAGATGCGCTGTGGTTCTTACAGTAGTACGTGTAACCGAACGCTGCGCTGGTAGGTGGTACCAGTACTGTAGTACGGTACGCTGACAATCATCTTACCTACAGTTTGATAACGTACGTCGTACATTACTTGCAATCTGACTGACTCGGACATCATTACAGTTTAACAAAAGCGGTAAATAGACTAATGTCTTCGGGAAGTTTGGTCCTTTTATTTACTGTACTGTATACTCTAGAGTTGGTCTAGACTACAGTAGTATTTACTCTGCGGGAAGTTTGGGTCATGGTCATGCATTCATCGTGTCATCGTCCTTCGTTCCCCCATCGCAAGACCGAACAAGACCAAGCCAAAACAGGAGATAATTACATACAGTATTACAGTATTATATGTTGTTATATCCGCCTTCCGCTCTTACTTATCAATTTCAGGATCATGATTCAATGATACTGTGACGCACCTGCTGAGGTATCAGTCGCGTTCTCTGCGTCAGCCGATCTGAACCAGTAAGCAGACGCAGGACGTGACTCGTCACTCGTCGATCGTCGTTCTCTTCCAACGTTTCTTTGTACTTTGATGCTCACAATACCGTACAGCTGCTCGTTTCCTTCAACAAGACAACCATAACTTCGTTCGCTATCGACAATATGAACTTCGATGATGCCTGCGATGATATTTTCTCCGTTAGCCCGATGGAGCTCTCGGTTGGATCCTTGGACTTGGAGGATTTTGATGAATGCTTGGATCAAGACATGGATTCGTCAGTGCAGTCGCCGCCTGTCGCCCAAGTCGAGCAGCGTCAGTCTCCCAGTGTCATGCGGATGCAGCCCCGTAGGATTTCCATGGATTCCATGGCCAACATGAGAGAACAACCTGCTTTAGACGGCAAGTCCCGAGTGTTCCGCAGAAGATCTACAAGTTTCATCACGAATGACAACATCGAAACTTCCATGGTCGTCGAAGACAATGATGAGTTGCCGTCGTCGTTTCTCCGTGCCTCTCTTGCCGAGCAGGGACCCGTAACAAAACGTGGAAAGACCGACACGTGTCGCTTGCACCGCGCTTGCATCCAAGAGAACGTGTCTCTCGAGTCCGTGCAAGGCATGCTTCGCGAGGATCCGCAGGCCGCTAGTCGTCAACGATTTGTCTCTTCGGGAAAGTCAGTTTACAGCCCTGCTTCCTATAGCATGGTGACTAAAACTGTCCGTGAGGCCTACACATTTCCTCTCAATATCGCTCTCGCCAACAACGCCAGTGCCGCCGTGGTGGAAGCGCTCGTCATCGCGAACCCGTCTGTCTTGACCAAGGAAGATGGCTCGCAACAAGAAGCATCGCTTCATGTTCTCTTGAGACACAAGCAAGCGGATACTGCTGTCGTGGACGCATTTCTCTTGGCCAATCCGTCTGCTGCCAAGGTGCAAGATAGGCACGCTAATACTCCCTTGCATGTTGCGTGCCGAACCGGTGCCCCATTGGACACCGTCCGTCATCTTTGCATAATGTATCCGGAAGCCGTCTTAAAGCGCAACTTTCACGACCAGACCCCGTTGGACTTGGCATGCAGCAACATTCACATGTGCAGTGACGAGGTCGCTGATTACTTGTGGGTGCAAGTCAACAAGAGCATGGCGCCCATGCTAACCGAGTAAACCAAATTAATTTGCAAAACATCTCTCAATCATTCAATCAACAAGAAGCATCGCTTCATGTGCTCTTCAGACACAACAAGCAAGCGGATACTGTTGTCGTGGACGCATTTCTCTAGGCCAATCCGTCTGCTGCCAAGGTACAAGATAGGCATGCTAACACTCCCTTGCATGTTGCGTGCCGAGCTGGTGCCCCATTGGACAGTCCGTCATCTTTGCATAATGTATCCGGAAGCCGTCTTGAAGCGCAACTTTCAGTTGGCACGCAGCAACATTCACATGTGCAGTGACGACGTCGCCCACTACTTGTGGGTGCAAGTCAACAACATGGCATCATGTTGAGCGTGTTAACAGCAATCTCTTTCATCAATAAACTAAACTAGACTCAATCTATTACGCGTAAAATACAGCGGCTTGACGTTTTTACCAATCGCTAAGTAGCAACTTGAAACCCGGCTGCGGGACAAAGGAGCACGCCCATAAGTAATCACAAATCAGTAATAGATGATTACAGAGAGACAGTCAGCGTGACTGTAATTATGTCAATCGTGATCCTATAATGGAGGATCGTGACTCCACCCGACCCAAGCCACTGATAATGATCTGCTGCGGGAAGTTTGGGTCATGGTCATCGTGTCATCGTCCTTTGTTCCCATGTTGTCCGTCCCAGCTGGACCAAGCCAAAACAGGAGATAATTACATACAGTATTACAGTATTATATGTTGTTATATCCGCCTTCCGCTCTTACTTATCAATTTCAGGATCATGATTCAATGATACTGTGACGCACATGCTGAGGTATCAGTCGCGTTCTCTGCGTCAGCCAATCTGAACCAGTAAGCAGACGCATGGTGTGACTCGTCACTCGTCGCTCGTCGTTCTCTTCCAACGTTTCCTTGTACTTTGATGCTCACAATACCGTACAGCTGCTCGTTTCCTTCAACAAGACAACCATAACTTCGTTCGCTATCGAAAATATGAATGCCGTCTGTAACTTCGATGATGCCTGCGATGATATTTTCTCCGTTGGCCCGATGGAGCTCTCGGTTGGATCCTTGGACTTGTACGATTTTGATGAATGCTTGGATCAAGATGTGGATTCGTCAGTGCAGTCGCCGCCTGTCGCCCGAGTCGAGCAGCGTCAGTCTCCCAGTGTCATGCGGATGCAGCCCCGTAGGATTTCCATGGATTCCATGGCCAACATAAGAAAACAAGTCTCTTGGCCGACCAAGAAGTCAAGCAGGCCTTCTACACCATGCGAATCGCTCATGATGCTTGTCGAGAACAAGCTGCTTCAGAAGGCAATCCCTAAGCGTTCCGCAGAAAATCTACAAGTTACTTCCAACTTTGACAAAAACGGAGCTTCCAAGGTCGCCGAAGACAGTTATGAGTTGCCGTCGTCGTTTCTCCGTGCCCTTCTTGCCGAGCAGGGGCCCGCAACAAAACGCCGAAAGACCGACGTGGGATGTTTGCACCGCGCTTGCATACAAGAGAAAGTGTCTCTCGAGGCCGTACAAGGCATGCTTCGCGAGAATCTGCAAGCCGCTAGTCGCCAGGTGGTCGTGTCTACGGAAAAGTCAGATTACAGTCATACTTCCTTCAGCATGGTGACTAAAGCTGTCCGTGAGGCCTACCCATTTCCTCTCAATATCGCTCTCGCCAACAACGCCAGTGCCGCCGTGGTGGAAGCGCTCGTTAGCGCAGACCCGTCTGTCTTGACCAAGGAAGATGGCTCGCAACAAGAAGCATCGCTTCATGTGCTCTTGAGACACAAGCAAGCGGATACTGCTGTCGTGGACGCATTTCTCTCGGCCAATCCGTCTGCTGCCAAGGTGCAAGATAGGCACGCTAACACTCCCTTGCATGTTGCGTGCCGGACTAGTGCCCCATTGGACGCCGTCCGTCATCTTTTTGCATAATGTATCCGGAAGCCGTTTTGAAGCGCAACTTTCACGACCAGACTCCGTTGGACTTGGCACGCAGCAACATTCACATGTGCAGTGACGACGTCGCCCACTACTTGTGGGTGCAAGTCAACAACATGGCATCATGTTGAGCGTGTTAACAGCAATCTCTTTCATCAATAAACTAAACTAGAC
>Ga0307981_1002433_pt1 | contig 15116 bp, 20 predicted proteins | sample OrgLakmetagen987_FD_201849 | JGI IMG/M metagenome (GOLD analysis project Ga0307981, IMG submission 201849) | Saline water microbial communities from Organic Lake, Antarctica - #987 | ecosystem: Environmental > Aquatic > Non-marine Saline and Alkaline > Saline | place: Antarctica: Organic Lake... | reverse complement strand
GGCCGTCGGTCATTTGAAAGCCATGGCGATGCCAGCGGCTGACAAACGACAGCAAAAAGACATGAGACTCTTCAGCGGGGCGGCGTTGACTCATGCTCGACCCTTGCGAAAAAACTTTGGGAACCAAGCATGTGCGATGAAGAACTGAGCGCACCAAGACTGGTCTTGTTGGTAAATGGACAAGATACTTGACGACGGCCACTTATGGTCGAGGAGTTACGTGTGTAAGGAGCCGCTACTAAAAGTAGCAGGAGTGACTACTAAATGTTACATCCCTAAAAAGTCCACTAAAACAATACAAAAAAAATTCTTCGGCCAAATTGTACACGGTCAAACTAGTGTGTATTCTATTTACAGAAGTGGGCGGTCCAGCCATACCACCGTAGATGCCAACCACGTTGCAGATGAACAACTCATCGTTGGAAGGACCCGGGGTAGCCACTGCATCAGCGTAGGCCTTGTAGAGAAGCTGGTACATCTCGCCAGGCTCGCAATGGGTGGCCATAATACGGCCAGACTGGGTCTCAACAGCACCAATGTCATGCATCTTCACACCGGACCCAACGTAACGGTGCTTGTCACTCTGCAAGACAGCCTTGGAGAACTGTTCGCGGACCTTCGCATGCTGAACGAAGCGGGTGGAGTACATGTCAATAAGCATGGCGGGAATGCTGGCGGCTGGGGTGGCAAAGAGGGGGGGGAGGTTGATGCCGCCTTGGACATCCCAGTTGCCAAACTTGAAGCCCTCGGTGAACTTGAACAGCAAGACGTTGCCGGTGTCATTGCCACGGCAGTCCATCACCATGTCAAAGTGCCAGGTAGACGTTGGCTCGGACGAGTAGGGGTCAGGGATCTTGGGGGGGTTGCGAAAGAAGTTAGAGGGAGTGAACGGGCTACCGTAGGCCTGCAGATAGTCCTGAGAGATAGGCGAGATAGGCAGCTCGTCAGGCTTGGCGATGGGAGTCTGCTGCTGGCTGAAGTTGGTAATGTAGCCAGGGCGAGCAACGCTGGCGGCAGCATAACCTGTGCGACGACCATAGGAACCACGGCTGCGCTGAGCCTTCTTAGCCTTGCGCCAGGAGAACATCATTATACGAGCGTCAGTGTCAAGGCGGGAGAGGATGCCGTCGGGGACTCGGCCACGCCAGTAGATGCCCTTCTTAATGAGCCGCTTCTGCTCTTCAGGCAGTTGAGTGTAGCGACGGCCAGACGCGTTCGAGCCAGAGCCTTTGCGATAATTAGGCTGCAAGCCGCTACCACCAGAATCACCACCTCGAGCACCAAGGAACTCTTCGCGCTCGGACATGAGGGCGGTCCGTCTTCTTGATGACGTCACGAGTACCTATTTTTGGCCGGCACTTTGGGCGATAAGTCGAGCTGAAAAATCGAGCTGAAAAGTCGAGGTTGGCCCAATTTTCAGCCTTTTCTTGGTCATTTACCACCAGTGGCTTTTCCAAGCTTGGCACTTGAACGTCGGCCTTTCAAGCACAAAAGGTAAGGTAAGGCCTTTGCACTGCACGCTGCCGCTTTGACGCCGACCAATCATTCGTCTTGCTTAGATTTTTTCACCAACACCAACCGCTCACATCATGAGCCAAGACGCCAGCTCTGCGGGGGTGCAACATCCCACCACCACCACCACCAATGCCACACGCGCGACGAGAGCGCCGATGGTTGACGTCGTTCGCCTGCCAGGCCGTCAACCGGCGTGCTCCGCGTTCGTTGGCCCGCCTTTGGCTGGACATGACGGCGCTGACGTTGAAGCGTCGGCAGCAGAACCAGTCGGAGAGCCCAGCCAAGCGATCCCGGTGCCTTCTTACCTCCGACGCCAACGGTTCCATGGATTTCGAGATGCCGCGCTACTTCCCGAGCCAGGGTCGCTTGCCGACTTGAGCGTGAACGACAGCATCTTGTTGAAGAAGCGCCTGATGCAACACCGCCTCCAAGAGATGATCCACCAGCTGGAGTCGGAACGCCCTGAAAGGATCACGGGTGTTTTGGCATCCAAGATCAACTACTTGAAAGAGCTGTCGACGCGCCCTTGAACCCGGGACCCCACGTCCTTGTGTGTCGTGTCGTAGGGTGATTGTGTGCTTGACGTTAGCAGAGTCAAAGAACAGGTTGAGGACCAGGGTTTGGCTTGTAGAACAGACAATTGAGAAGCGTCATCTGCCGTGGTCGTCCATTGCCATCATTGCCGTAGTTGTAAACTCACCAAAGGCCTGTTGTCTGCAGCGGGTGATTTTTAAGCAGGTTGCACAGGGCCTGTCACAGGGCCTGTCAGTCGTAAATACTCACGTCTATTCACGTCGTCTCCCCCCTCCTCAAGTATGGGGTCACTGGCTCAAATCGCACTGAATGAACCCTGAGAATACAACACGGCAACTGCTGGAGAGCACCCAGACGGCCTCGTGACGATCCATGGGATTCAATGGAAAGATATCCTTAGTCAACAGCACCCATGAACTGCCGGACAGCTCCCCGAGCCCATGAGCCCGAGCCCATGAGCTTGTCATAAATTCATAAACCGACCTCTATATTCTCAAAAATGTTTCGCCGCAAGTCTGCTGCCAGGCCAAGATGCTCGGCCATGCCAGTTCGAGACTCGAGTAGCGCGCAGGCCAATCAAGAAGATACGCTGATTAGCGAGGATGACCCACCCCTCGCCTGGGCAGGCCAGGTCGATGCCCACGTTCACGTTGGCGACAACACTGCCGACTAGCATGTCATCGGTTATGAACTTTCGAAACAGCGTGGCCACCGGGTTGCGCTCGGGATAGACGATGGCTACGGCGATCGTGTAGAGCACGTGGTCGACTCGGTCTCCGTCGTAGCCATAGGTCAGTAACTGGTGCGGCTGCCAGTGGTCCAGCACCCATTCAGCTCGCTCGACAGTCTGCTGCGACACGACTGCTTCCATGCCACTCAGGTGAGTCATTCTCGCGTAATAGAGTGGGACGCCGACCCGATCCTCGGAGTCGATGGGGCCGTGGCACTTGAGCAGCGCTCGGCAGCGTACGAGCATGGCCCAGGCGACGGTGTTGGTCATGCCAAGCAGTGGCATGACAAAAGCCATAGCATAGTTGCGGACAGCGTGGCGCTCAGGCTGCGGACCGCTGTCAAAGGCCAGCACCACCTCGACTAGCATGGCACACAGCACGCTGACCAGCGAGCACAGCTGCTGCTGTTGACGCTCGCCCATAGCGTCCAGGGTCATTATGCTTTTAAGCATGGGTTTCGCAGTTGGCGGGATGTCGTAGAACCGTCGCTTGACGAACGTTCCCTGGTTGTTGTCACAGACAATGTGCCGCTGCGCGTCGACCGCGATAATCCTTGCCATCCCGCTGGGCTGCATCCAGACTGGAAGATTGATGGGGCCGAACGATATGGTCACGTCGAACAGAGCAGCGCTCATGTCCGTCACTCCACGGATTGTCGCGATGCTGGCATGGCGCAATCCCGCCCCGTGGCTGGCCAACCATTGCTCAAGAATACCTCTGCATAGCGCGGCGTCCGCCGGCTGCCGGGCCGAGGACAGGTACAGGACGTGCAAAAGGGCGACGGCCTCTCGAATGTTCTTGTGTGCCTGGGTCACTGTGTTGCCCAGGATGAGACGGGCCAAAAGGGGAGTGTTGAGCGTCAAGAGCACCTGCTGCACCCTGGCGACGAGCGACATGATACAAAATACGACTTCTTGGCTTTTTTCAACGCCAATGCGTGAATTGGTCCATCAAGCGTGAGTGACGTCAAGGCATCATGATGCACCCCAACGCCTCCGCCCGCAACGTCACCCCGCCGCTTACGCGCCGCAGAGTGCGCTTGATGAACATCCACGCCAGACAACATGCTCGGGCACGAGGTTAGTTTACCGTCTCAATTGCACGGATGACTCAACGGTTCACAACTCGACGACGCGCGTCCACACACTACCACTTAATCTCGTCATCATCGTCGTCGTCCGTTTCCGAGTCGACGCCTGGGAAGGGTTGGTTGACTGGGTCGCAGGCCCTTTGCTCGCACAACACAGATGGGACTTGACAGGCACGCTTGGCCGGCAGAGATGACCGGTCGGCCGTCCTACCCATCGTTGACACCCCTCTCGCAGGCGTGGATGTCCCCTTGGGACCAGCGGGCAAGAACGCGAATCGCTTTGCCAGCGGCTGTCCCGGCGTCACGCCAGCGAGCATTCGTTCCGCATCATTCAAAGCGGGGCCCCCGGCCGCGCCGGTTGAGAGTTGAGGCATCCTTGCAATCCTTGCAATGAGCGAACGCTTTTGCTCCATCCGCTCACTGATTACGCCGGTGTTCACCTGCTTGCAAGCCGGGCTGTCGCGTGAGCTCACTCGTGGTCCGTTGACTTTGGAACGACGGGGGTCAACCTTCAGAGGCAGTCCATCGACCTTTCCAAAACCCGCGATCGAACCTACGCTCGACGCCACGGCCCGGCCCGAGCGGGCCATAGCAGGCCCTGCCTTTGATCGCAAATCGCCGAGTTGCAGTGGAACCGTGCTGTTCGTGAGCGGCGGCAAACCCGTCTCGCTGGCAGAAGCCTGCCCTTTGCTGGGTAGACCCGTCGGCCCCAGCGGCGTGCCAACAACGTTGGTTTGAGTGGCGGGGCCGGCCGTGTTGGGAAGCCACTGCATTCGATACAGCTCATCGGCCTGCACGATCGGCAGTCACGTGGCAGCCCAAGCGTCCCTTCCTGGGCTTGCGCAGGCACTTACCGGTAGCCTTGGTCGATAAACCCCTTCCACGCCTGACTGGCACCACACAAGACCCAGTCGCTGCACAGGGTCAAGGCTGCCAGCCAGTTTAAACCTGCGCGCATCACCCGAGCACCCCGTGAGCGCGGTTGACACCTCTCCGGCCGCATGAACGACTCACCCATCGTGCAGAGCGCCGCCTTGCAGCACCAGGGTCTGGTACAGGGCCCTTGCGACGACGAGCTGGTTCTCCTGCAACCCGCCCGGACCATCAGTCTGTGCCACCGGCGGGGTCTGGCCAAGCGCCTTTGACGATCAGACGTCCACTCACTTGAGACAAGCGAGCTTCTTGCCCAGTCTGAATCATCGTCCGCGCGACGCGGTGGCGCCTGAGCCCATCCGAGCCCTGGGCCAGCTGCCTCAGCTGCTCTCTCCCGCGATGAAAGGTGCACATGCCCTGCGCCAGGAGCCAGGGAATGAAAGGACAAAGTGGGCAAAAGGGTCAGGTCTGTATTGAGGGCTTACATCGACTTGGAGAAGAACCAGTGCCAAAGTTCCCAGAATGTCGACCGTCTACAACACGACGTGAGCAAAAACGCCAACCCAGCCCGTGCCGTCGAGCCCTCGCGGCGATCGCACCTGCGCTACGCCACCATCGGCGGTCGCGGGACGGCGTCGGGGCGGAAGAGTTTGTAGCCCTAAGCAGTGCACCCAAGCATCAGCTGCGCACGGCACCAGCTCGCCGCCGCGGCCAACGTCGGCCTCACCTGGACCCGTCAGCACGCCGGGGAGTCCGCGCACGCGCGCCTGAAGGGCCTGCAAACCTTGCTCTCGAGCCCCGCTGCTGGACGCTGAGCTGACCCCAGACGCCGCCAAGCCATCGACCGCCGCGCACGCTTCTTGCACAAACCAAGGATGTTCTTCCCGAGGGCAAAGCACCGGCACAAGGTCGTCCACCAAGGTGCCCTGCATGCAACAGCCGCGCGGGGGTCAGCGACGTGGCCCACCCCGAACGGACCTCTGCTCCATCAGGTCGTCGTCTACTTACCCATGCTGCCGACGCAAGAAGTGCGTGCATGTCTGCCGCGTGGTCGTTCACGAGCCGGGCTTCCCAAAGGGCGTCAAGCTTCTGAAGGCGCGGTCGCAAGCCGTCCAGCTCGGCCTACCGAGAGCACAAGTCGTCTCGTGCTCAGAACACCCACCGCCCGCCTTGTGGCGCACCTGCGCGTCGTCGTACCGGCCCTTCTCTTGCTCCCACAGGCTAGCAAACCCCCGCTCTGCAATCGACCATAGCACCTCCCGCTTGTCGGCCGTCATGCAGCGGGCTTCGTTGGGCGGGAGCCGCTGCATCAGGTACGCGACGTAGGCCGCCGCCTGCTGCGGGCTCATCCCCAGCGACTTGGCCTGCTTCTCAAGAACGCCCTGCCATTACACGCTACGCGTGAGGCATCTCTCTATAAGTGCCACCTTCCAACAAAGCCCGGTCTGGCAACAGCGCTTCCCTGACCTCTGTCATTGCGCGGTGCCGGCTTTGCAAAACGCTCAGGTGGGCTTGGACTCCAGGAAGACGCCCGTAGTTGTCCATGACCACAGTGGTGGCATTGACCTGTGTTCGCCAAGGGGCGGTCAGGGCAGGATGGGCGATGGTCCCGCACGCCCGCCATGACTCACCGCGCTCGTTCCCAAGAGCCACGCTTTGAGGGTACCTATCGGTCAGCCTAGTCAGACAATTGGCTTCTACTAACGCACCAGCCCCAACGACAGCGCTGACCGTGCTTGGCGACGTGCCGTTCGGCGCTGACAACGAGCCTGCTCATGACCCAGCAGCATTTCAGTCAGTCGCATGCGTCAACCGTGGACCCACCGCCGAGCGCGGCTTACCGAGCGCTCAGGTCGGCATGGTGCGTCGCCACGAGACCATCGTCGTCGCCCTGCGCCAGGCGTCAGCGTTGGCGTGCTCAGCATGAAGGCGCAACGCCGCGACCCTCTCCATTTCGCACCGCATTCTCCGCGTCGCGCTGGCCAAGGGATGCGTGGACGTTGGCGTTCAGGTCCAGCGGTACCACTCGGCAGATGGCGTCCGTCCACGGCGCCACACGGTCCGAGCCTGCCCGTCAACGGCCCCAAAGGCGGGATGAGCCCAGGCCCTCTCTCTCGGCAAGACGCAAGCGGGCCAAACCTTGATTAAGCCGCTTGGCGAGCAGAGTCAGCACTGCAAACCCGCCGCAGCCGTCCACCACTGCGTCGAGCTGCTGTTCGAGAGCCCTACATCACCTTGCAGCGTCAGACGCCCAGCCCTCAGCTGTGCGCTTGGCCAGCCTGACCAGCATGCCTCGGGGTCGGCAAAGTTGGGCACCCCGCGGGCTTTCGGCAGCAACCGACGCACAATTCGTGCGAGGGCCAAGCACTGCCTGGGCGATCGAAGCCTAACAATGCACCCCACACGCCGAGCGGATGAGCACGCGCGACCGTGGGATCAAGCAGCCACGCAAGCAACGTACCACTTGCTCATGGTCACGGCGGCCGCCCAGAGCGTCAGCGATGCGGGCACCAGGTCCACCTGCCCAACCCCGCTCCCGCCCGCCTGCTCTGCTTCACGCACCGTCACGGCCAACGCTACGACGATCCCAACGTCAGACGTGTCAGCCCCTCTGCCAATCCCTCCTGCCGAGGCAGCGTACCGTCTGCCGCCGCTTGCTGCTGCTCACTGGCAAACTCAGGGTACGTCAGCCAAGTCTTGAGGTTGCGGTACAATCGAACCTCGTTTGTCAGCAGAGCCGCTACGGTCTGTGCAAGCAAAGGCACGCCAGCGTTAGACACAACCCGCTTGAGAACCAAAGCGAGCACACGCCGGCCAAAGAGTGCACGTACGGTGCTGGGCTCGCTCGCCGCGTCATGAAGCATGCGAGTGCGGCACTCTTGTAGCTGTCGCCAGGCCGCCGCTCCCTGCACAGTGAGGGTTTCCCCCGAAGCAGCGTTAGGCGACCGCCAGTTGCCAGGCCCAGAGCTCTCGACCGCCGCGACTCACCGTCAACGCCCGCTCTGTGCATGTGAAAAAGTGGCACTGCGTCATGACGAGCCGTTGCGCGAGCGCCCGCCGCGCCACGTCCACGTGACCCAGAGCGGGGGCATCGCAAAAGCACCCGCCGTCCTGCAGCAGCGAGCTTGGCCAAAACACAACCGTTTCGTCGAGAACCAGTGCCAAGTTCAACGATGGGCGTCTGTCGGTCGGAACTGGCGCCTGGACGTGCTGCAACCGCCGGCAAGCAGATTCAGTCTAGCGTCGTGCAAGGCGAGTGTCAGCAACAGCGCCGACCAACTTACGGCCAGCACTGCGTGCACCAGCTCCCAGGACCCGCCGTACACCACGTCCCGCCCCAGCACCTGCAACGCCATTCCTGCCTGTCAGATGGAGAGGTCGCGCGCTCAAGGGGCCGCAAGCACCTGCCCTCACGGCCGGCAACCCTACCGATGCCACTGAGCCTCGCAGGCGACACGACGCGAGGTGAATCAAGAGGTCGGCGTTGGACGCGTTTTCTCGCACCAGCGCTTCCAACTTGTCGCTCAGCTGCTGCGAGTCGCAAGCAAAGAGCTACAGCCGCATGCAGATCGTGAGCCAAATCCTTGCTGGCACGCGAGAAGACCGGCTGAGATCCTGCTGGCGACCAACGCCTACCTCTTGGCATGACTGTCGGAAAAACGCCATGTCCGTCGCCGCCCCCCCTCCTGCAACGTGTCGCCCACATGAGAATCCAAGCCCAGCTCTTTCACAAGCCGGCCAAAGCGCTCAACGCCTTACGGCTCTTCGAGCTTTCAAACGCGACCCGGGCCCGCCGAACCACCATGTCGAGCACGCGCGCGCACGACAGGAACCTCAAGAGCACGTGCGGTTGCGCGCCGTACACAATCTGCCAGGTGAACCATGAGTGTCGTCGGGCCCGCCGCCAAACGCAGCGCCTGGCTTACTCGTGTTTGAAACGCCGAGGTGAGCCCCTGCGCCGAGCTACGTGCCGACCTGGGAGGCAAGCGACACGGTCACCGTGGCCGCTGCCGGCCGTTGGCCTTGATCACACCCCCCCTCCCCACCCTCTTACGTGCGGAAGAGCCCTCCCCGATCGAGGTGCGGCGGCACGTCAATGTGGGACCCGTACAGGCACTGGATCACCGTCTACCGTACCACCACGATCAGTGACCCACGTACTTTCCACCAAGCCCAAACCCTTCTTGACGACCACCTCGGTTTACCAGGACAACGTTCTCTTGCGCCGATCGACCGCCGCCATCCAGATCAGAATCCGGAGGTAGCTCCGCCATGCCCGGCAGGCGCGTGTGCGTGTGCAAGGCCCGGTCTTCGCCTTCCACCGCCAGCTTGCCTTCCACGTACCGCTGAGCTTCTTGGAACTTGACCCGACCCGCCTCGGCGCGCCAGTCGTCTTCAAACGTGGCCAATAGCAGTGCGTTGAGCACATGCGCAATGCCGGCGTCGTGGCCTCCGAGCAACAGCACCATGTTCTCCGAAGCGCTTTGCGCCTGCACCCGCTACATGAGCACCTCGCCGCGCGCCCAAATGCCATGGCCAGCCAACCGCCCCTACCGCTGCCTGGAGGTGCTGAGCGTGCCCCGCAGCAAGAGCAGCCAGGCCACACGAACCCGCCAGGGGAGCCCACAGCGCCTCTAGCTTGTCCTCGACCGCCGCTGGGGCCGAGGGTAGAGACGACAGCTCCTTTACCAGCGCCAGGCGCTGCCCAGCGTGCAGAAACGCACGCGCCACCGCATGCAGCGGGCATCTACAATACAATGTCACGGCAACGGTCCTGGTCTTTTGAGCAGCAGCAGGCCCCCCTCACTGCTTCGACGCCAGGGGCAAGGCCTCGTTGGAGCACACGCGTCGCACCACGTCCAAAAGGGTAAGCGTGCCGCAGCGGCCGTTGGTCAGGGCCGCTGCAAACCGCGAGCGCCGGTCGTCTCTACACAGCACTCGCGTAATGACAGTCTCACCAATCGCTTGACGAGCGCAGGGCAAGCTGGGCGTACTCAGAGTCTGGGCTCACGCTCAGGAGGGACCCTCCTGCCGTCGTCAGGGTCAGGTACGCGTGCAGGTGAAGCACAGGCTGCCAATCACTGCTCAGGCTCGCGTACGCCCGCGGGTCCGACGGCACTTGCAGCTACGCACCCCGTCAGCCGCTCGTCAAGCGCAGAGCCAAGGTGCGTCGCACGCCCTTACTTGATACCGTGGCGCGCAGCCTCGGCTGCTGGCAAGGCTCACTCGCGCGCGGCACGGCAGTGCGGGAGGCACGGCCATCAGGTCCAGGGCGGTGCTCCCCGAGTCGCTCACCAGCCGGCTCTCGGGCGCCCACGCCTCGGCGAGCGCTTGCTCATCCGCCACCACTGCGCAGCGCAGGCAGGTCAGTGCTGACCAACCCATTGCCGCAGGACGATGCAAGGGCCCCGAGCGGCTTACGCGAGGGACACCGCAAAAGGGCCATGATGTCGTGTAGGCTCAATCCTCCTGCTCCAGCGCCAATAGGCATCTCAAGGGGGACGAGCGCCGTGGCGTCCTGCGCAGCCCCACCCTCTGTCAGCGGCGGGCAACAGGCAGCTTCGAGCCCATTTCGGCTTGGCGCTGACCCGGCAGAGACCACCGTACCGTGCTCAGCAGTGCAGCGTGCCGTACGCCGTCGCACGGAGCCACCGTCGCATCGCCCACAACGCTGGCGTTGGCTGGGGTCGCCGTCAACAACGGCACGACCTTGGAAGGGCATCAGCACCGGCCAACTCAGCGTGGTCAGCGTGCACCACGGGGGCACCTCGGCCACGGTTACCGGTTCAACGTACCTTGCTGTGCAGAGCCAACCCTGGAATAAGACGCGTGAGGGCCTCGACGTCGCGGGTTCGACCCAGCCGTTTTTGCACCTAGGCACAGACCGTCCGTCAGCCGAGAGCGCGGTGAGGGTTGCGCAGGGATGGCCGTCCTGACGTAGGTGACCAGCGCGGCGGACGAGACGCGCAGTTCAATGACGCTGTTGCTTGGAGACGCAGCCTCGAGACTCATGGCCTCGAGCCGCAGCCACGTGACGGTTCGAACCTCTCCTCCCACCACCTCGACCCGGTCGACGGGCCGGCACTCTCGCACGATCAGCTTGGCCTTCAACCACTCGAGCCCAATCAGGCCTGTCACAGCACAGGACAGCGCGCGGGTGTCCGTCAAGGGTCCCGGGTCGCGCATCGGCAGCGACACGCGCTCTGTCGCGTCACGGCTCGTGACCACCAGCGCCTTGGCCCAGTAGACGCTCACCAAGGCCCCCGCCGAGGGCCTTGCGCGATGCGCAGCGCCCGCCATGCACAAGTACATCCTGCACCGCGCTCGCGTCAAAAGACAGCCCCTCTCCCCCGCTCGCTTTGCCTCCCCAGTCACGTACTCGAGTTTGCGCGAGTGCCCGCGCAAGGGCGCCGCGTCGCGAGGAGAAGCGTCCGGCTTGAATTCTACGCACCCCGTCAGCCCAGCACTGGCCACAGCCGACTTGCCTCCACCCCGCTTGTCCTCCTTCTCGACCTGCCCACAAAGCTTACCGTGGCTCAGGTTGCTCAGATCAATGCCTGGCCGAACCACCTCGAGCTCAATGGCCAGGTGGTCCCGAAGGTACATGGTCACCTGGCGCGCCAGCTCGCGGCGAGCACGCGCTTCCGCCCGTTCCCCTGGCACCTTTGATTTCAGGGCCGGCATGCGCGTCCGATGGACGCGGTCCGCCAGCAGCGCGCGAAGAAATATCTGCATGCCCGACCGGAGCGGCGTCGTCAGCTTTGTCGGCTCTTCCAAGGCCGACGGCGCCATGAAGGGAGCCTCGGCCAGCGCGGCCAGCATCACCGTCACCTCTGCCCACGCTGGCTCTTGCGCCAGCGCGTTGCTCGGCAGAGGCTCGGGGCTTTCTTCTAGGCACCACCGTGAAGCGACGAGGCCCTCGCACGAGGCCAGCGACCGACAAGGAGGCCGACAAGGGCAACCACCACGTACTTGCAGTGTCGAGCTTGGCAATGAGCGCGTCGCACAACGGTCGTCGCATCGTGAAGCAGATCCACTTGTCAACCTGGTTGCCAACCTTGTCGACGTGGCTGGGCCGACCAAGCGAGCTGATCAAGTCGTGACTGCTGCATGAGACACACCCAAACGTGTGACATGATCATGCTTCAGCATGGCCGACAGACCCTCGGGCTCGCACTCGCGCCTTACAACAGCGGGACACGGTCGTCTTCGGCAGTGAGTATGCTGGCGTGCCGAATCATGGGGTAAACATGCTCTTCAAAGGCGCGGGCGCAAGTCTTTCCGACCAAGAACGGACGGGCTGATCCTGTAACAAGGTGAAGACGTGAGAATTGGCGGCCGTCCAACGCAAAGAGTGCCTGACGTCGGCCGCGCTCAACCAGGACCGTTGCCAGTAGCGCAATGGTAAGCGCTTCGCACTCGGCATCGCTCATCGCGTTCGACTACGTGGAATCGGAAATGAGCCATAATTATTTATTTGACGACTCGACTACTTTTAAGTGACGTGGAAGGTTTGCGCTACATGTGCCATTTTTTCACGCACACATCGAAGTCACGTCACATAATCACGTCACGACTCGTGGTCAAGTTTTAGAATCTTTTTTTGCATTTCGCATTTCCCAGCTTGTGTCACCATGTCAACTCAACCCATGGACGACCAGCCAGTCGACGCTGCCGTGGCCGCCGTCACCTCTGCCACGGAGGGCGTCGGTCTGGGGAGCGTGAAAGTCGTCACCCTTGACGATGAGACGTTTACTCTGCCAGAGGCTGCGCTTGTGCAGTGCCTAACGCTCAAGAACATGAAGGAAGGTAAGGCCAGAGCCGCACCTGTCTCTGTTGACTTTTGTTGACGCAGCTCGCCGTCTAGACCTCGGGGACTTTGACGACGACGATGACGCACCGGGCATTCCCTTGAACAACATCAAGGGCGAGGTCATGACGGTCGTGCTCGAGTGGCTGATGCATCACAAGGTCAGGGAGCGATCGGCGGCAGCGCACGCTTACCATGCGCACCCGTCACCAACCCGCTGCGCAGGACGATCTGCCTCCGGTCGACGAAGAGGAAGAGAGCCGGCAAGCCACGCAAGTCGATCCTTGGGACAGCCAGCTGTTCAACCCGCCGACGGGCGAGCCTGTGTCGTTGACGATGATTTTCGAGATAATCATGGTACGGTCTCTGCTGCTAGCGACCAGCGCTTGCACTGATGATGCCTTTGGTGCTGTGACGCAGGCGGCCAACTTCCTGGACATCAAGCCTCTGATGGAATCGACATGCAAGGAAGTGGCGGTTCGCATCAAAGGTAGGTGTATGCCTCGGGACGCACCCTGTCTTTTTGCTTATGCACCACTATTGCTTTAGGCAAGGACTGTGAAGACATTCTGAAGATGTTTGGCATCGACCGGGAGATTACCGAAGAAGAAAAGAAGGCTGCCATGCGTAGCCACCCATGGTTGATGGAAGGTTGCGAAATTATTCCCGAGCACAAGGCGATTGCCGAGGCGATCGAGGAGGAAGATCGCCTTGCCCGCGAGGCAGCTGAAGCCGCCACTGCTGCCCAAGAAGCAGAGAATGGCACCCCGGCCGACGCCGCAGAACCGGTCCAAGGCTAACTGCTCGTGATTTCTTGCTGCTGTCTCAATTCGACTCGACCAAATATGCCGCACTTGCACGGATTATCTCTGCGCTACAAGCCGTAAGTCCGTAGAAGAGGGTGAGGAGGTTCTCGCTGTGCTTACAAGCGCAGCCTGTTGGCCATGCCCGACAGCAGGCGGGCCAGATTGGCCAAGCAAGCACGTCATTGCGCCGCATTGCGCTGGCAACTCAAAGTGACGACGCTTGCCGCGACCAGGCGTCATTCACTTTCCCAACACGTTCCCGCACCGACGCCGCGCCTTTGACCCTGACGCTGACCGCATTTGCAGGAACACAAGCGCTATGGCAGAGCTTTACGATGCAGCATCGATAGCGCTGAGCCATCCCAGGAGCACCCGGGCCATGGCAGCCGCCTTTCCCAGTGGCGGGTTTGGGGAACACCGGTTGGCTACGTTTGCGTCCTTGTACCTCGCAGCAGCCAAAGCACAACGTGCGACCCTACTTACGACCCTGACGCCATGCTCTCCGAACCTGCTCGCTCCAGGAGGAGGACCCGGAGCAGGCACGCCCTTGGCTCGGCAGGACGACTTGATCGTCAGCGTCCATGCAGATCTGAACCGGCTAGCGTGCGCATGGCTTTCGCTCCGAACCCCGGGCTGCTTCACGTTCTTTGATCGGCCGGACCGAGACGTCACGTGGGTGTCTGCCTCGACTCGCGTGCGGTGGCTTCAATCGGTCGTCCGCAAGGCTGACCCCGTCGGGCTCGAACGCTCCTTGGTTCGCTTGATTCGGCCCATTTACATGATACTGGCTGTACAGCCCATTGTCCAAGCAACCTGTGCCTGCGCCTTGGCCTGCGCATCACTCGCTCCTTTTGAAGCGCTCCTGTGGATCATGGACGCCATCCGCCGCCTTGCGCCGCGCGAGCGATACCCTTGCTTGGTCATGATGGGATGGCGCGTTCAAGACACCATGACCTTGGTGATCCTTCATCAGCATGCCAAGTCGCCCTACCCGGCCATCGCAGCAATTGTCGGGTGGTCTGCCAGACGGATCTACTTTTATGATCCGTCGGACAAGCTGGTTCTCGCCATCACCGACGCCATTGGCGCGGCAAACGTTTTGCGAACAAGCCAGTTGATGGCCATGGTCCGAGACGAGTTCCTCGTCTACATATTGTTTCCCGGCGTGGCACGCACATCCTACCCTGGCATCCACTTTTCCGGTGCCTCGATTAACATGTATACCCTTGCGCAGCCCGGGGTCAACGCGGCGCTCGACCTCGTCCGGCAGCGAGCTTTTGACGTGTGCAGCGCGGCAGGGACCGGCAGCCCTGGTCGCATGATGCTGACCCAGGTCGAGCGGCATGACGAGTTCCAGCAGAGGCCGCTCTTGAACGACGACGTCGCCTACTGGCTATCGGTTGCCGAAACAGAGCCCTAGGCTCCTTTTCTCAGCTGCTGCTCGATATGGTCGCGTCGGTCGAGTCTATTGCGCAGTCAGTGGCCGACAACGCACGGCCCTAAGTTTGTGGTGAAGTTCAGTGCGACTTAGCGACTGAAAGCTGTCGCGCACAAAGCACTGAGATTGAGACTTGTAATTCACAAGCCCACCGCCCGCCCGCCACCGTTCATCCCCAACAACACGCGCAGTCATCTACGGCAGGCCCCAGTCAATCGGCATTCGTTCGCCGGCCACCGAGAGCACGATCGCCCTCACCAGCGCCATCTCCAAGGCCAGCAGCCCGCTCACCGGAGATAGATGGACTGCCAGCAGCACC
>Ga0307981_1002431_pt1 | contig 15123 bp, 14 predicted proteins | sample OrgLakmetagen987_FD_201849 | JGI IMG/M metagenome (GOLD analysis project Ga0307981, IMG submission 201849) | Saline water microbial communities from Organic Lake, Antarctica - #987 | ecosystem: Environmental > Aquatic > Non-marine Saline and Alkaline > Saline | place: Antarctica: Organic Lake... | reverse complement strand
CAAAATACTGGTCAAAAAGTAAAATTTGCTTGGCTAACGCACGATTACCATTGACAAATAGGGCCCCATAGATCTCATCAAAATACCATTTATTTCGTGTCTTGTTTTTTGTTATGCGGATGGGGAGACTCGAACTCCCACATCATGGACACGAGAACCTAAATCTCGCGCGTCTACCAATTCCGCCACATCCGCATGTTTTTATCTAAAGCACAGCTGCGCAAGGAGGGATTCGAACCCCCGACACCGTAGTTCGTAGCCACGTGCTCTAGTCCACTGAGCTACAAGCGCATATAAAATATAGTTTAGAAGCTCCCCAGGTAGGACTTGAACCTACGACCAATCGGTTAACAGCCGATTGCTCTACCACTGAGCTACTGAAGAACTTCACTTTTATTATAAAAATAAAGTCTATCAGTAGTCAATAGTTAAATTCCTTTTTACGCATTTCCTAAATTTTTAGGAAGCCGTAGCTATGAAGTCCAGTTCCGAGTAGATTAACCCCTAAATAACAAATCCAGACCAAAACAAAACCAAGGGATGCCACGATAGCCGGTTTCTTCCCTTCCCAACCCCAGGTAATCCGGAAATGAAAGTAAATCGCAAAAATAAACCACGTAATCAGAGCCCACGTCTCTTTTGGATCCCAGCTCCAATAAGATCCCCAAGCTTCATTGGCCCAAATAGCTCCAGAAAGAATACCTAATGTAAGTAAAGGAAAACCAATTCCTAATGTTCGGTAACTTAAATTGTCCAACGTTTGATCTAATGAAATACTAGACCCTTGGGTTGACTGTGCAGTACTTTGTAATGAGCTTTCTTTATTGGAAGAAATCATTAAAAAAGCAATAGCCATTAATGACCCGGCCATTAAAGCAGCATAACTGAGCATCATAATACTAACATGCATCATTAACCAATTTGATTTCAATGCGGGTACAAGAGGTGCACTTTCTTGCATTTGTGTTGGTAAAGTAAGAGTTGCAAAAGCGTCGATGAATAAAAGGACAGGAGAAAAAATAACGCCGATATAATTTGAATTACTCATTTTTTCAATGAAAAGATGAACAAAACTAATGCCCCAAGTTAAAAAAATAAGAGATTCGTATAAATTACTTAAAGGGAAATGATGAGAATTAACCCATCGAAAAATAAGTAAGGACGCTAGAAGAAGGTTTACAATAAGAATTCCTGAAAAGCCTACTAACTTTAATTTAGGTCCCCAATTTTTGGACTCATTAAAAAAAGCAGCTTGAAACCAATAAACCAACATGCTCACTAGTAAAATTCCAAACGCCAGATTACCTAAAAAACTTTCTGTGTTTAGTATCATAATTAATAAATTTTTTTTTATAATATTTTCGAGTTCTTTCTGTTATTTGTTCTGATATCTCGATATCCGGATATTCGGATATCCGGATATCCGGATATCCGCAAAAAGAATATTTTATAAGGGTATACTTTTTTGGTCAAGATTAAGTTCTTGACCCCAAAAATTACCATTTTAGAAAATTAAATTCTTCCATAGCAATGGATTCTTTATTTCTATAAATACTTAAAATAATAGCCAGAGCAATAACTGATTCTGCGGCAGCAATTGTCATTACAAATATAGCAAAGACTTGTCCTTTCATTTCACTTGAATCCATGAAAGTGGAAAAAGAAACTAAATTGATATTAATGGCGTTTAATAATAGTTCTAATGACATTAGAATTCGTACAAGTTCTTTACTTGATAAAAACCCATAAACACCTATGCAAAAAATAGCAGCTGAAAGTAACATTAAATATTCAATATTCATAGAATGATTTTACAGTATAAGATAAATGAAAAATGTATCAGAAATCAATGTAGAATAAAAACGAACTGAATTTCTGATTTCTGAAACTAACCTTTTCCCGATATCCCGTTATATGTAGTTTATCAACTTCCGACTTTGAAACCATCGGCAAGTAAGCCAAAAAAAAAGCCTCGTTTAAACACCCCGAAATATTGAAAGACTTGATTGTTTCTGTTAACTGGATTATATTCCACTAGCCCTGTGATTTCAATACAAAGAAGAACTATAAAAGCGGCGAATCCATTCCAATTAAAAATAACACCTAAAAAAGTGGCACAAATATTGCCTGCAAAAAACCCAATTAAATTAATTAAAAGAGATATTGAAAGCTTTACTTTTTTAACATTACGAAAGGAAGTTAAAAGATTACTGATCCATCGGTTTATTTGTGTCATTATAAAGTGGTATAAAAAAAAACACTCCTAAAAAACAAGGGAATATTTCTTATACTATAGAAAATCTTGCAAAAGGAAACTAGAATGAAATTAGCAGTTTACGGTAAAGGTGGAATTGGAAAATCAACAACAAGTTGTAATATTTCTATTGCATTAGCAAAACGTGGTAAAAAAGTTTTACAAATTGGGTGTGATCCAAAACATGATAGTACTTTTACATTAACAGGTTTTTTAATCCCTACAATTATTGATACTTTACAGAGTAAAGATTATCATTATGAAAATGTATGGCCTGAAGATGTTATTTATAAAGGCTACGGCGATGTGGACTGTGTAGAAGCTGGTGGTCCTCCAGCAGGTGCTGGTTGTGGTGGTTATGTTGTAGGTGAAACAGTAAAACTACTAAAAGAATTAAATGCTTTTTTCGAGTATGATGTTATTCTTTTCGACGTTTTAGGTGACGTAGTTTGTGGTGGTTTTGCTGCACCACTTAACTATGCTGACTATTGTATCATTATTACAGATAATGGTTTTGATGCTTTATTTGCTGCAAACCGAATTGCTGCATCTGTTCGTGAAAAAGCCCGCACACACTCACTTCGATTAGCTGGACTTGTAGGAAACCGTACTTCGAAACGTGACCTTATTGATAAATACGTTGAATCATGCCCAATGCCGGTTTTAGAAGTATTACCTTTAATCGAAGATATTCGAATTTCTCGTGTTAAAGGAAAAACTCTTTTTGAGATGGCAGAAAAAGAAAGTTCTTTAATTTACGTTTGTGACTATTATTTAAATATTGCAGACCAAATCTTAGCCGAACCTGAAGGTATTGTACCAATCGAAATTGCAGATCGTGAATTATTTAGTTTACTATCTGATTTTTACTTAAAGCCTAATAAGTCAGCTAGTGCTAATGAAGAGAAGGCCGAAGACTTTATGGTTGTTTAATAGCAAGGATTTAAAATATGTCAAAAACAATGAATCAGGAATCAACAGCAACGTCTTTGACGTTTGAATGTGAAACTGGCAATTATCACACATTTTGTCCAATTAGTTGCGTTGCTTGGCTATATCAAAAAATTGAAGACAGTTTCTTTCTCGTTATTGGGACAAAAACTTGTGGTTATTTTTTACAAAATGCATTAGGGGTAATGATTTTTGCAGAACCTCGATATGCAATGGCTGAATTAGAAGAAGGCGACATTTCTGCACAACTAAATGATTATAACGAATTAAAACGTCTGTGTTTAGAAATTAAGGGAGACCGAAACCCTAGTGTTATTGTTTGGATTGGTACATGTACAACTGAAATCATTAAAATGGATTTAGAAGGTATTGCACCCAAATTAGAAGCTGAAATTGGTGTCCCTATTGTTGTAGCACGAGCAAATGGTTTAGACTATGCGTTTACTCAAGGAGAAGATACTGTATTAGCTTCTATTGTTCACCGCTGTCCAGCGGTTACAGCTAAAAGTCTAACTGAAAACGCACACCCACCTTTAGTTTTATTTGGATCAGTTCCAAATACAGTTGTTACTCACTTAACACAAGAATTAAAGAAACAAGGTATCTTTATTTCGGGTTGGTTGCCATCTCCGAGTTATAAAGATTTACCTGAAATCGGTGAAGGAGTTTATGTTTGTGCTGTAAATCCATTTTTAAGCCGAACAGCTACTACATTAATGCGAAGACGAAAGTGTAAATTAATTAATGCACCTTTTCCTATCGGCCCTGATGGAACTAGAGCTTGGATTGAAAATATTTGTGCCACTTTTGATATTGAACCTACGGGTTTAGAAGAACGTGAAGCCAAAATTTGGGAATCATTATCTGAGTATACAGAGATGGTTAAAGGAAAATCAGTCTTTTTCATGGGAGATAATCTTTTAGAAATTTCTTTAGCTCGTTTCTTGGTTAAATGTGGAATGATTGTCTATGAAATCGGTATTCCTTATATGGATAAACGATTCCAAGCAGCCGAACTGACTTTATTACAAGAAACATGTTCCGAGATGAAAGTCCCATTCCCGAGAATTGTTGAAAAACCAGATAATTACAACCAAATTCAACGAATCAAAGAACTAAAACCTGACCTTACAATTACTGGAATGGCTCATGCCAATCCATTGGAAGCTCGTGGTATGAACACTAAATGGTCTGTAGAATTTACATTTGCACAAATTCATGGTTTTGCAAATGCTAGAGATATTTTAGAATTAGTTACACGACCATTACGTCGAAATGAAAACTTAAAAAGTTTTGGATGGGAAAATTTTATTCAATTAGATGACAAAACTCAAACCGCAAAGTAAACTTAAAAGTAAGTTTTTTTTATAATCCTTAAAATTGTTTTTCAATCTACGTTGTTATTTAGGTGAACTTTTATGTCTCATGCAGTTAAAATTTACGATACTTGTATTGGATGTACACAATGTGTACGTGCATGTCCTACTGACGTACTAGAAATGGTAGCTTGGGATGGTTGTAAAGCAGGTCAGATTGCCTCAGCTCCCCGCACAGAAGATTGTGTTGGTTGTAAGCGTTGTGAATCTGCTTGTCCTACAGATTTCTTAAGTGTACGTGTTTATTTAGGTTCAGAAACGACTCGTAGTATGGGCTTAGCGTACTAAAAAAAAAAATGGAGAAACAGTTAGTTCTTAACTGTTTCTCCATTTTTTTTTATGCTAAACCCATACTACGAGTCGTTTCTGATTGACTTCCTCTAATCAGATTCACTGTAGTCAGTCAGAAATCGTAAAAACTTAAACATCCAGGTCAATCTTTTTAATTAAACTAGAATTCGTATACTTACCTTCTGCTGTAAATCGGAATGGATTATGAAAAGAATCAAACTCCATGTAATTTTTACTATTAGGTAAAAAAGGTTTGTTTTCATCCATTAAATCTGGATGTAGGTAAGGAGAATTTAGTGAATTTGTTAAATCTCTTTGTTCCTGTGTATAATTTGCTGGTGGTTTTCCTTTCCACCTGTTTGCTGGTTCAGTTGCTGACGGTACTCGGGTTTGAACAATTTTGTTCAATTCTAAATAATCGGCTTTCACTTGTTGTAGACGTCTAATTTGTTCCGGAGTATTCTTGTTTATAAACGGTGTACGTGTTGTAAAACTTAGTTTGCTCATCCAATCAGAGAATTGGTTTACGCAATGAATATTGTAACGGAAATAAACTTGGTTTTCTTGACTTGCTGTTAATGGAGGTTTATTCATCCATACACGTCTTTGGATTAATACTTTTAAAGGGAAACGACTATAAACAGAAATAGGGCGGTTACGGCTCCTAATACCAAAATCTAACGGGTTAAATTTTCTAAGCGGTTCTGCTGGCTTTGTTCCTAAAAACATTTCTGAAGTCAATACTTTTTCAGCTGGATAATATGTAAATAATTCCCAGGCTAATTTACCGGTAGCGTTAAAAATGAGTGCAAGACTAAAAATAACTAGGCCACGATTCACAGCCTTCATGAACATACTATAAGGTTTAATTAAAATGACAAGAAGCCAATTTCGTATTAAATAAAACCCAAATCCAAATAAAATACTTAGCCCAGTTAAACTAAGAAAAAAACCTAGTAAATAAAGTAACAGCGGTTCATCGACACTAAGAATAGTATTATTTGTAACAAATCCTGTAAGGTTAATTGCATTAACTGGATTACAAATAACTAATAGAAAAGTAAGGATCAAAAAACTAAATAAAGTTTTTGGATCTAATGCAGTCGGCCGCCTTAAGCGTGATTCTAAATAAAAAGAGAACAGAATTTTTAATGTAACAAGTAGTCCAATAATATATAAAATAGGTTCCCAATCATACCAAAATTGGATATATTCTCTCGAACCACCAAGGATCATAAAAAGAAAGAAGGTTTGGCCTACACTATTACCCAAATAGGAAGCTATTCCGGCTGGAATTCCTTCGACTAAGAGTCTTCTTAGACAAATGAGTAAAGGTACTGAAACAGGGATTGCGAAATAAAACGCTTGAGTAACACCGGCAAAGAAAGTTTCCGTTGAAGAGTACTGATTATTTAGATAAGAAATATCTATTTCAAAAATATGCATACACAATGAATCTCCATAGTTTGAGCTTAAAAGGATTTCCGTAATAAATAATTATGTTTTCTTACTAGTCAAAGTAAGAAAACACTATTTTATCTATTGATTTCTGATTTCTGGATAAAAATTATTTTGTTTGTGATGAACGATAAATAAATTTTTTACTATTACCTGTTAAAACTGACTTAGCTAAAGATAATGCTTTTAAAGCTTCTTTTCCAGCTTTCTGTCTCCAAGTTGTTTTTCTTGAATTTTTCTTTTGTTTTGAGGTACGCTTTTTTGGAACAGCCATAATATTTTTTTGTTTTAGTTAACTTTGTTAATTTGCAACCTGGGTGACTGCAGTCAGAAACCAGTAAATCAGCTTGAATTCGGAAATGCTGATTTTTCCTCCAATTCATACAGAATAAAGGAAGCTTATTGTTCTAACTTATCATAAAACGAGTTTAAAGTGAACTCGGTTTCTGATTTGTCATTCTTGGTATTTCTGATCTGAGTTTCTGATTTCATAAATCCGAGGATTGACTGACTGCATTCAGTCAGTCAGAAAAAACAGACTTTACTATAGAGACAACATCTCAGAAACTCAGAAACTCAGAAACTCAGAAACTCAGAAACTCAGAAACTCAGAAACTCAGAAACCCAGAAACCCCGTTTCTGGAAAAACGCAAAGAATATATATATATTTTTTTTTGCGTTTTTTTAGAAATAACTGGATCTAAGTCCATAAAGTAGATTTTGTTGCAACATAATCACGTGATTGGTGTATATGTTCAACCACAGCATTTGTTCTTACTTCGTAAATCTGGGTCACCATTTTCGGGTAAAGACCAATTCCAATCATTGGAATCATTAAACAAACAACAACAAAAATCTCTCTTGGACCAGCATCAATTAAGCTTCTTGAGTGAGTAATGGAACCACGTTTTGAACCGTAGAATACTTGTCTTAACATTGATAATAAATAAATAGGCGTCAAAATAATTCCAATGGCTGCAAGTAACGTAAACACTTCTCTAAATAGATAAGAATAAGATTCACTTGTTACAAAGCCTAAAAAGATCATTAATTCAGAAATAAAACCACTCATTCCCGGTAATGCTAATGAAGCTAAGGAAACTGCGGTAAACATAGCAAAAACTTTCGGCATTTGTACTGCAAGACCCCCTAAATCTTCTAGAATCAGTGTTCGGGTACGATCATAAGTAACTCCCGCTAAAAAGAAGAGGCTGGCTCCAATAAGACCGTGAGAAATCATTTGTAACATAGCTCCACTTAAACCAGACTCAGTTAATGAACCCAGTCCAATTAAAACAAATCCCATGTGTGAAACGGATGAATAGGCAATTTTTCGTTTTAAATTTCTTTGTGCAAAAGAAGTCAGTGCCGCATAAATAATATTAATAACACCGATTATGACTAATAGAGGTGCAAAATAATAATGAGCGTTGGGTAACATATCCATATTAATACGGACTAAAGCATAGCCACCCATTTTTAATAAGATTCCGGCTAAAAGCATACACGTACTATAATGAGCTTCCCCGTGAGTATCAGGTAACCACGTATGCAGAGGGAAAGCAGATAATTTAACACCGTAAGCAATTAAAAAACCGATATAGGCTAAAATTTCTAAAGTTAACGGGTAGCTTTTCTGGGCTAAAGCAGACATATTGAATGTCACAGTGTCCCCATAAAAAGCCATGATTAGTGCAGCTAATAAAATAAAAATAGAAGCTAAAGCAGTATAAAGAATAAATTTTGTTCCTGCGTATAAGCGCTTTTTACCACCCCATATCGAGAGTAATATATAAACAGGAATTAATTCTAATTCCCACATAAAGAAGAATAATAAAATATCTTGCGCTGCAAAAACTCCAATTTGGCCACTATACATGGCTAACATTAGAAAGTAGAATAAGCGAGGATTTTTGGTCACTGGCCAAGCTGATAAGGTAGCTAAAGTAGTGACAAAACCCGTTAGTAAAATTAAAGGCATTGAAATTCCATCAACACCTAGAGACCAATGGAATTGTAAGTTTGAAATCCATGCATAATCCTCTACTAATTGAAGAGAATCATTTTGAAAAGAATACTGACAACCAAATGTGTATAAAATAAGAATGAAGTCAACTAAACAAACCCCAAGAGCATACCATCGAACGGTTTTACCATTTTTATCAGGAATAAAAGGAATAGCGAAAGCAGCTAAAATAGGGAAGAGTACAATTATCGTAAGCCACGGGAGATGATTCATAAGTGTATTGAATTTAAAGTTTTTATATCACTTCATGCTTTACAAAAAGCTATGACCAAACATAGTTTTATTGCAGAATCTGAAAAAAGTAAAACCGATTTCTGATAAAAGTTATTTATAGAAATCAGCAATCCAGCAATCCAGCAATCCAGCAATCCAGCAATCCAGCAATCCAGCAATCCATTTGTTGTTCGTAAAGCTTATTACTATAAGGATATCATAGGCACCAAATTACCCGAAGGTAGACTCTGCTTTTTAAAAGATTTGTGAACTATTTGCGATTCTAAAAGCATAGGGTAAAATAAAAAGAAAACGTAATAAAAAACCAACAAAAGAAAAAATGCTTGAAACCAAAACAGACCCTATCGTTGTTAGTATGGGACCTCACCATCCTTCAATGCATGGAGTACTTCGACTAATTGTAACTTTAGACGGTGAAAACGTTGTTGATTGTGAACCAGTACTAGGTTATTTACACCGCGGTATGGAAAAGATTGCAGAAAACCGAACAGTTGTCCAATATCTACCCTATGTAACCCGTTGGGATTATTTAGCCACAATGTTTACAGAGGCTATTACAGTGAATGCACCCGAAAAATTAGCCAATATTGAAATTCCAAAAAGAGCTAGTTATATTCGTGTTATTATGCTTGAATTAAGCCGTATTGCTTCTCATTTACTTTGGCTTGGCCCTTTCATGGCTGACATTGGAGCTCAAACACCATTTTTTTACATTTTCCGAGAGCGAGAAATGGTGTACGATTTATTCGAATCCGCCACTGGAATGCGAATGATGCACAATTATTTCCGCGTCGGCGGAGTTGCTGTTGATTTACCTTACGGTTGGGTCGATAAATGTTTAGCTTTTTGTGATTATTTTAGTACTAAAATTGATGAGTACGAAAGACTAATTACACAAAACCCTATCTTTCTGAAACGAGTAAAAGACATCGGTGTAATTACAAAAGAAGAAGCTCTGAATTGGGGGCTTTCAGGTCCTATGATTCGTGGTTCGGGTATTGGTTGGGATTTACGAAAATTAGACCAATACGAATGTTATAACGAATTGGATTGGTCCGTTGCTACTGAAGAAGGCGGAGATTGCTTAGCTCGTTATAAAGTTCGAGTACAAGAAATGCGTGAATCTACTAAAATTATTCAACAAGCATTAAAAGCTCTTCCTGGTGGGCCTTACGAAAACTTAGAAGCTCGACGATTTTTTCAAGGTAAATCGTCTGAATGGAATAGTTTCGAATATCAATATATTGGTAAAAAATCGTCTCCTACTTTTAAAATCCCATTAAATGAGCATTATGTTCGAGTAGAAGCTCCAAAAGGTGAGCTAGGTGTTTATTTAATTGGTGATAATAATTTATTTCCATGGCGCTTTAAAATTCGAGCTCCTGGATTTATTAATCTACAAATTTTACCGAATCTTGTTCAAGGCAGGAAATTAGCGGATATTATGACTATCTTAGGTAGTATTGATTTAATTATGGGTGAGTGCGATCGATAGTCGGATAATCTTTATTTTTTTGTGGACTGATTGACTGACTGACTACAGTCAGTCATTCAACCCTTAGTTAGGGTCGTTAAAAAAATGTTAAGTAATACAATACTAGTCAAAATCAGAAATCTAGAAATCCAAAAAAATTACAAGAAACCGTTATATAATAAGGAAAAGATTTTACTTTTTTTAATATTCTTTTTATTGTTATTATTAACAAACCGTAAAGTAGGCTGTAAGAGAAAAGAGCCAATCATTAAGTCGATTTGTACTGACTGACTGACTGCAGTCAGTCAGTGTTTCTGCAACCAGAAACCGCCTATTTTTAAATGAAGGAGTCAAAAAAATGTTAAAAAGTCTGGATTTACAAGTTAGTTTTGTTCGTTTTTTAACCAGTCTTGGGTTTTCAGAGAACGGAGCTTCTATTCTGTGGATTCCACTTCCAATTCTTGCTGTTGTTATTGCAGCTTTTTTAGGTGTATTAGTTGTCGTTTGGTTAGAAAGAAAAATTTCAGCAGGTGTACAACAAAGAATAGGTCCAGAATATGCTGGACCTTTAGGATTGCTCCAACCTGTTGCAGATGGAATTAAATTACTTGTAAAAGAAGATATAATTCCCGCAAAAGGAGACCCCATTCTCTTTACTCTAGGGCCAGCTGTTGTAGTAGTGCCTATCTTTTTAGCCTATACAATTGTGCCCTTTGGTCATGATATGATTGTGTCCAATCTAAATATCGGTATTTTCTTTTGGGTTGCTGTTTCAAGTGTAGCTCCAATTGGTCTTTTAATGGCTGGTTATGGATCAAATAACAAATATTCATTTCTTGGTGGACTTCGTGCTGTAGCTCAATCCATTAGTTATGAGATTCCTCTTGCCCTTTGTGTTTTATCAATTGCTTTAATAACGAATGGCTTAAGTACAATTGATATTGTTGAAAAACAAGCAACGTACGGAATTTTAAGTTGGAATATTTGGAAACAACCGGTTGGCTTTATTGCCTTTATCATTGCAGCTTTAGCTGAATGCGAAAGATTACCCTTTGATTTACCCGAAGCTGAAGAAGAATTAGTAGCCGGCTATCAAACAGAATATACGGGAATGAAATTCGCACTTTTTTATGTCGGTTCATACGTTAATTTAATTGTTTCCGCATTATTCGTAACCGTTTTGTACATGGGTGGTTGGACATTTCCAATTCCAATTGAATGGATAGCGGATAGCCTGAATATCAATTTAGATTTACCTCAAATACAAGTTTTAACAGCTTTTTTTGGTATCTCGATTACTTTACTGAAAACGTTTTTATTTGTTTTTTTTACCGTTTTAACAAGATGGACATTACCCCGAGTTCGTATTGATCAATTATTAGATCTAGGATGGAAATTTCTTCTTCCTATTTCCCTAGGGAATTTATTACTTACAGCTTCAATTAAAATCTTGTTTTCATAGAAATTAACTTTACCCCCCATTTTATTATGTTTCGTTTTACACAAAGTATACAAAATTATAGCCAAGAAATTTCCCGAGCATCTAACTATATTGGACAGGGTTTTAGTGTAACGTTTGATCATATGAACCGCCAACCCATAACTGTTCATTACCCTTATGGTCAATTAGTACCATCAGAACGATTTCGTGGGCGTATTCATTTTGAATTTGATAAATGTATTGCCTGCGAAGTTTGTGTCCGTGTATGTCCCATTAATCTTCCTGTTGTTGATTGGGAATATAAAGTAGCAGTAAAGAAAAAACAATTAAAAAGTTATAGTATTGATTTTGGTGTTTGTATTTTCTGCGGTAACTGCGTTGAATATTGCCCAACAAATTGCTTATCTATGACTGAAGAATATGAGTTATCAGTCTATGATCGCCACGAATTGAATTTTGACCACACTGCTTTAGGGCGTATACCTACTATTACGCAACAAACAAACACATAATTTATTCTTTTTGTGGATTTCTTAATTTCTGAAATTTATTTCCACAAAATAAAAAGTGTTTTCTGCAACTCTGCAATCCAAACTTTTATTTCTGTTCACTAGAATCTCACTTCAGTCAACCGTCTCTTTTTATTTCGTTTAGTTTAGTTTTACTGAAATAATTTTTTAAAGGATTTCAAATAATTATGGAACAATTACTTTATAGATATGCATGGATAATCCCTGTATTACCACTTATCTCCTCGCTCGTTATGGGAATCGGGTTAATCTCGTTCAGACAAGCCACTCAATCGTTAAGACGGGATTTGGCTTTCTTTACCATTAGTCTTTTAGGAATTTCAGTTTTATACTCATTTGGTATTTTTTACTTTCAATTTGCAGGTGGAAGTCCTTATAAGTACCTTGTTGAATGGGTTGTAAATCGTGATTTTTCACTTGAATTAGGGTATTTCATTGATCCATTAAGTTCAGTCATGCTAATCGTGGTAAGTACTGTTGCCTTTTTAGTTATGATTTATACGGATGGGTATATGGCATATGATGCAGGTTATGTAAGATTTTTTTCTTATTTAAGTTTATTTACATCGTCAATGTTAGCGCTCGTTTTAAGCCCAAATCTTACGCAAGTTTATATTTTTTGGGAATTAATTGGTATGTGTTCTTACCTATTAATTGGGTTTTGGTTTACCCGTTCTACTGCTGGAGATGCTTGTCAAAAAGCATTTGTTACCAATAGGGTTGGTGATTTCGGACTTCTTTTAGGCATTTTAGGTTTTTATTGGTTAACAAAAAGTTTCGAATTTTCCGAAATTTCATTACGTTTAAAAGCTTTATTAGATGCAAACGCAATTCCCGTTGAATTAGGTGTTCTTTTCTCACTTCTGGTTTTTATGGGGCCCATTTCAAAATCGGCACAATTTCCTCTACACGTCTGGTTACCAGATGCTATGGAAGGACCTACACCTATTTCAGCTCTAATTCATGCGGCTACTCTAGTTGCAGCAGGTGTTTTTCTTACAGGGCGAATGTTCCCTGTTTTTGAGCAATTTGATGCTGTAATGAATTTTATTGCTTGGACAGGTGCTACGACTGCTTTTTTAGGTGCAACAACTGCAATTACTCAAGTCGATTTGAAAAAGGCACTAGCCTATTCAACAGTCTCTCAATTAGGTTATATGATGATGGCACTGGGTGTAGGTGCATATAGTGCAGGTCTTTTTCACCTAATTACACATGCCTATTCAAAAGCATTACTATTCTTAGGATCTGGATCTGTTATTCATGGTGTGGAAGGTGTTTTAGGATTTAATCCAGCAAGAAACCAAGACATGAATTTAATGGGTGGCCTTCGTAAAAAAATGCCGATCACTTCTTTTACATTTCTAATTGGTACGCTTTCTATTTGTGGTTTCCCACCTTTTGCTTGTTTCTGGTCTAAAGATGAAATTTTAGCGGATCTCTTTAACCATAATATTTATTTGTGGTTTATTGCTTGGTTTACTGCCGGGTTGACGAGTTTTTATATGTTCAGAATTTATTTCTTAACATTTGAAGGTGATTTTAGAGGTTATATTCCCGAAGCTAATTTAAAAGCACAGGTGAAAGAATCCCCTACGGCTATGGTTTTACCCCTAGTTATTTTAACAATTCCTACAGTTTTTATTGGTTTTGCTGGGACACCTTTCCATAACTACTTTAGTGAGTTTATAGAAGGCGCTTACACGCAAGAATTAGACTGGGTTGAATTTTTAACAATGGCCGGTAGCTCCGTAGGGATTGGTCTCATCGGATTCACTTTAGCTTTCCTAACTTACTATAAATCCACTTTTAATAGTCAAAAGTTTGCTAATGAAAATCAAGGTCTTTATAATCTTTCACGAAATAAATGGTATTTTGATGAGATCTATGGGGCCCTATTTGTCAATGGTAATCGTGCGTTAGCCAAGCAAATTTTACTTTTTGACCAGTATTTTGTAGATGGTATTGTCAACCTAACCGGTTTAGCAGTATTCTTTACAGGCGAAAGTTTACGTTATATTGAAACAGGTCGTTTCCAATTCTATGGTGTAACCATCCTCTTTGCACTCGTATCCCTTTTCTATTGGTCATCCGTGAGCCCATTATTTAGCTTTTTTTAATTTCAGAAATCTGATTTCTGGATTTCTGGAACCAATTCAGTCAACTCTGACTGCAGTCAACCCGAGGTCACAATCTATGAATCTTTTTGATAGTATCCAAGATAGTTTTTTCGTATTCCTTTCAGTGGTAGCCATTGCTGGTTCCTTAGGAGTTGTTTTACTACCGAATTTAGTGTATTCAGCTTTTTTACTGGGGGGCGTTTTAGTTTGTATTGCAGCGATGTTCTTACTCTTAAATGCTGATTTTATTGCGGCAGCGCAAGTTCTTCTTTATGTAGGCGCAATTAATGTTTTAATTTTATTTGCCATTATGCTTGTGAAAAGGAATACCGAAGCTTCGGATTCTCTGGATTGTCTGGAAGCAGAGTCGAAAGTAACTTCAGTCAACTCAGTCAACTCAGTCAACCCAGAGAATGCCGTAAAAGCAGGTCTTTCGTTGGGTTTATTTATTCTGTTAGGTAACACAATTCTTTCGACCCAGTGGTTAACATCTCCGTTTGTAGCTGTACCCAATAGCGTACAGTTCATTGGCCGACATATCTTTAGTGACTTCTTATTACCTTTTGAATTGGTTTCCATTCTTCTTTTAGTGGCCTTAATTGGGGCTGTTATTTTAGCTCGTCGTGAGCAATTAGCGAAGATGACCACAGAAATTGTAAGTAAATAGTTCTTTTTCTCTTCGAATCAGATTTACTTCCTGACTGACTGACTTCCTCTTCACTGCAGTCAGTCAGTCAGTTAGTCAGTCAGAATTTCTGAAATTCAGCAACCCATAAAAGCACAATTTAATTAGCTTTTAATTAAAAGCATAGACAGTAAAAAAGCTTCCACCAGTAACGAATACTCGTTACTAATAGAAGCTTTTTAATATACCCTGGCACCCACCGAAGTGGTTATTGCTTAACGATCAAATTCGGAATGGAATTGAAGTGTGTCCAATAACTAAAGGCACCAAAGAACAATCTGAG
>Ga0307981_1002428_pt1 | contig 15132 bp, 13 predicted proteins | sample OrgLakmetagen987_FD_201849 | JGI IMG/M metagenome (GOLD analysis project Ga0307981, IMG submission 201849) | Saline water microbial communities from Organic Lake, Antarctica - #987 | ecosystem: Environmental > Aquatic > Non-marine Saline and Alkaline > Saline | place: Antarctica: Organic Lake... | reverse complement strand
CGAAGCAAATATGCCCTCTCTCGATGTGCATGCGAAGCCAGCAGTAGTAGAAGACCTGCGCCTCATCACTCGAGAAACAAATCCTTCTACCAATACCGTGGATCAAACGCATGTTCCGTCACAAAGTTGCAATGGACCAAACCTACGCCACGGGACGCCCAGGACGCGTATAATATTGATTGCCGCGCTCTTCCGAGCCTCTTGTAACGCTTTAATGGAAGCCCGTGGTGCTCTTGTTGTCAGACCCAAACAACACAAACGCCGGAGATCAACAACGGCCGTCTTTTCGCGTTTCAAGGTCATGCGCTTGCGCCAAAATGTGCAAAGCCAATTTCCAAAGAAGTGAAAGCAATCTTCCTTTGAGTACTTGAAGAGGAGCTTGCCTTGACATTGTGGATCGCTTGACAGCAGAGTCATTGAATACTGGAAGGAAGAACCTCGGGAGGACCCTGTCTAGTAGCACGAAGGACGGAGTGTATGATTGTTTTTAAAACCTGGTTAATGCAGCGGGCGCACCTAGAGAGAGAGAGAGAAACAGCATCCCAATGTTTGCACCCAGACGCATTCTGTTGATGATTACTTGTAAGATGTACGATGGGGTGCCGCGGGCACCAGCACGAGGAGGAGCAGGACGACGATGCCAGTACTAGTGGTGGTTGATCCACCACCAGAAGAAGTCGTAATCACAACCTTGTAGACTGGTCTATTAAGACTGTTCTAGTGATGGAAGAGTGCGTCGCATTGGCTCGCGTTAGTCCGCAGGGTTACGAACTAGACACTAGACTACGTACTCGTAGATAGAGCTCTACTACTACCCGTAGTCGTACGTAGTCTAGACCTACGACATTTGGATGTGGATGGGACATCTCGCGATGAAACACGTACCGGTACTGTCGTACTGCAGTAGATACGTCATTCATGTCTTTCTAGTACCTGTAAGACGAATGATAGTACACTCTGAAACGGCAGTCCGTTTCAGCTACTCGACAGTCGCCCACCTTGCAACCATGGTGGCATTAAAGAAGTCTCGAGAATAGTGATCGTAAACAACGCAACGCGATCTTGGTATTCACAGGCGAGAATCGACCTGGATATGGGTATGACGATCTATCTTACTGTGATAGTTAGTTGTTGGTTGGTGACTTAGTGAGTTAGTCATACAGTACCGGTACTGCAACTGCATGTCATAAAGGATATATACTGGTACACATCAATACATACTGTACGTCAGGATGAAGCAGCGCCCCAGCAGTAGCACCAATACTGCACCAAGGAGTAATAGTGTTGGTGGCACGCCTTCTCCTCCTCGGCAGCGTCTTCCTCGCACCAAAGGGACCGTCCTCGCCACAGTGGGCGTCGTTGCCTTGGTGCTTCTGCTCTATCTCTGCCTCGTTGTTGTGTTATCGAGTACCCAGCAATTCACAACCGAGCACGGAACCGCTAGTATTCCTGTGGTGACTCAAGCCACGGCCGAGGCGAATAATCCATCCGAGAGTCACGTTCCTGCAGCAAAACTTGACTTTTTTGTGGCGGGCTTTCCAAAGTCGGGGACAACGTCCCTTTTGTATTCCTTGGCGGCGCATCCCGAGATCGCCATGGACCGCTTGGAGCACTGCGCCGTGTCCATGGACACGTATGGCGAAGCGGAAATATTAGCCAGGTTTCGGCATGATGTGGAATCACTGCCCATCAACAACAGCAAAAACAACAAGAAAAGAGGCATCAAGTGCCCCGACGCCCTTTATCAGGACAATGCGCTCCAGCGCTTGGCGGCCTGGCAACCAGACACCCAATGGGTGATTGGAGTGCGGCATCCCGTATGGCAACTGGAGAGTTACTATAATTACCGGGTGACGGAAATGTACGACAAGAAGTGGTGGATCTTTCGGCGCATCCGGTCCTTGTTGGACATTATGGACGGTACAGTCCCACCTTGGAAAGGGATCTCGCCCACCGCAGCCCGCTACGAATTGTTTTTGCAACAGCTCGACAAGGTGCCCTTGACGGCGGCCCAAGCCAACGAGCTACAACAACATGCGGAATTGTCGGTGCAGCCAAACCGCTTTTCCGTTTTTGTCTACGCTCTGGAACAGATACAAGACCACGACGTGGAGCGAGGCGTCCGCTTTCGACAGGACTTGCAGCACTTTTTGGGTCTCCAGCAGCCCCTACAGGCCGTGGGCCACGAGAATCGCAACCACTTTGTAGGGGCTGCGGCGCACCCCGAAACCGTCCAAATTTGCCACGTCAAATTTGCGGCCATGCGCCGTCAATTGGTCGCAGAGGCGGCCGCCACGGCCGATTGGATCTTGCACGAGTTTCTTCAAGCTGATGGTGCCGATGTGACTGTCAGTAACAGGAAGCATTTTACCTCCATTCTGCAAGAGTGGAAGACGGATCCATGCACGGCAACACCACGCTCGACGTAGCTAACTAGCTAGCTACGTAAATGTTATGCAATGCGCATGTTCAGTAGATTCAATTATCTCATTCACTTGCTACTCACTCTAATAGTTTATGAATGAAATAGGTCGATATCGGTAGGTCGACAGGCACACATATCCCCAGTGGCATGCCGACAATATCGCTGTCCCTAATCCATTCGATCTTTCGTTCGACCACCCATTGTCAACCCGAGTGCGCATTGCTCCTTACCCCTTCCCCCTTCCCGTACTTTTAGCACTGATCAATGCATTCGAATTTCTCGTACCGTGTGGAGAACATGACGGCGTTTTGGGGACTCAAGCACTTCTCCGTGGATTCGTCGCCCTGCTCAATAAAGACACGTCGACCCTTGCTGCCTCCGTCTCCGTTCAGATCACACGAGCAACTGCAGGGCGAAGGAGGGCAGATTCCGTTGCAACAACCGCAGTCGTCGGTGGACAGGGCCTTATCGGGATCGGCGCAGACACTCTGCACGCTTGGGTCGCCAGTAAAGGGAGAAAAGATGGTCCGGCACACCCAAACGCCAATATCTCCATTGGAATTGAAAGAGCAAACTGAATCATCTCTGTCTGCTTTACAGGGAAGCCCCACAAACTCGGATTGCCTTAGCCCAGCTTCTTCGTTGAACTTTTGGATGAAGTCCACCTGCTCGAGCGTATCGATAAAGTCAGCAAACTCGATTTCCGGTCGCACTTCATCGTTGGGGCAGCTACCGCCGCAGCAGCCGCACTTGTCGGAATCCAAGGCGCGATCGGGGTTGCAGCAAACCGTCTGAATCTGTGCCTCTCCCGTCACGGGCTGGTAGAGCGTCCGACAAACAAAGGTCCCTTCATCGCCGAACGAGTTGTATGCGCATCGTGGTTGTTCTTCCTCAATCGTACCCACGCCATCATCCGCAACAGCAGTCTCTTCGGTAGAGTTGGACGGAACAGCAACTTCATCTGTCACGTCGACAGCTGAACCTTCGGTAGCTGGAGTCGTTTCCACGACCGGCTTTTCCAGCACAAGAATTTGTACGCCCTGCCAAGCGTCCCCCGTAAGAAGTATATCAGAAACCAAGAGTCCTGCGTTCTCTCCGTTGGTTTTTGCTGTCTCACTCTCAGTAGCTGCCGCATTCCCTTCGCTGGCTGTCGCGTCACGGACAAACACGTTAGATGTCTCTGCCCTTGTCGCGGCCTCGCCCGTAATCGCCGTTCCATCGTTGGGGACTGTTGTAGCTTCGTCCGTGCTCGCTATTATAACAGCTGCAATTGCAGTCTCGTCCGTTGGGGTTGTACTCTTCTCCTTGGTTACCGGAGCCTCACCACTTGGCAGGAACTCCACAGAGACTGCCAGTCCAGTATTTTCCTCGGTAGTCGTTGTTGCTGCCTCGTCATCCGCGACTACCACCACTGTTGTATCCCGGTCAAATATGTTGAACGCACCCAATCCTCTCGCTTCTTCGTTTGCCGTAGCAATAGTCTCATCTACCGTTGTTGCTGGAGGCTTGTCCGAGACTGTCGTACTCACTTCAGATACGGCGGCCGTCTCGGAACTTTCGTCCACGGTTTCTAAAGTTTCTTTCGTGGGCGTGACACTTGCGTCTGCAATCATAATACTCTCGCCTATCTGGAGAACAATCGGTATTTCTTCTTCTGTCTTTACCATGCTCTCGTCCGCAGGAGAAGCGCCTTTAGTCTCCAACGCTTCTTCTGCTGGCGCATGCACTATAGTCGCACTCGCGTCCCCCACTGTGGTAGTCTCGTCTGTGGGTGGCAACTCCACGTATTCCATGCTACCACCACCGTCAGTTACAATCACAGTGTCTTCCTTCGGCGGCGCAGCACTGTAAGCACCCAGTCCCACAGAATCGAAGACATCACCTGGTATTGACAAGCTTCCACCCTGTAGCCGCCTCGATCGTCGACCACCTGCTACAGAGCAGCCAAGGGTGACAAAGGTTGCAGGCTCGATACCTGTTTGCTCGGTAAAGCGATCAATAAAGTCATTGAAATCCAAGAGCTCGGGTCGCAGACTCTCTATAAACTCTTCAATGCCTTGGATACCTTCGAGAAAGTCTTGCACGTCGGCCAGATTGTTACTGGTAAAGGCATCCCCAGTATTATTACCGATAATGGTAACCGTCAGCGAACCACTTGGTCCGTTTCCACTCACGGCAATGACTGCCACATTTTCAGTGGGCGGTGTCGGACCCCCGTCGGGATTGTCGGGGTTGGTTTGCCCGGGAATACCACCGAGCGTCTCGGTGCTAGTACCGGTGGGAGCTGCAGGTGCGGCTTGGGCAAATGATTCCGAAGAACCCGTGGCGTTACCACTGCCAGTGACTCGGGCGTCCATGCTACCCATTTGCACGTCCAGCTCGGTCGTGGCAAAGGAGGTCGAGTTGGTACCTTGACCAGGGTCGTTGCGAATAATCTCTTGCTCACCGTCAGTGGTTCGATCAGAGTCGGCTTGGGATACGGTTCGATCAAAGTTGGTTCGTATGTATTCCAATGGTGCCAGTCCGGGGCTATTGGCAAGTGCGAGAATCTCGGCAGCCGCCTCTGGGTCCACCAGAGCAGCGTAAGGCGTATTAGTAAAGAGACCTTGGGTGTAGGAGGAAAACGTTGTGTCACCAGTGCCAGCGTTACTGTCACCACCAAACGCTCCGCCATAGAATGTGCTATACATGCCAGGATCGAATGATTCGAACTGTATTCGTCGTTGTTCTTTTCGGCGTTGTAGTTGACGCTGTTTTTGTTGACCGTGGCGTTGTTGCTTGCTTTGCTTTTGTTTTCGTCGGTGAAGTTGTTGCTGCAGCTGTGTTTGGATATTATGGTCCACACGAATGCTGATTGTACTACTAGTACCGTTTTGGTCGACGTCAATCGTACTTGTCGTACTACTACTGCCACGAAGTGATTGCTTGGCACTGATTCCTACCGCCGCGAGTGCCAAGAACACTACTAGAATGCGATTGCATCGAAGGATCATGGTCAGTAGACTAGTAGTGTGATGTGATGTAGCGAAGTGTGCAGTGTACAAGATCAGTGGCGCTTCAACGCAATGGCGGAGGTTGTTGGCGCTCGCTGCTGTCGCTCTCTTTTCTCGTCTTGAAACGTCAGAGGTCAGAGTTGCTCGTTGCTTGAGTGGAAATGCCGCAATAACGGTGCCAATATATAGTAAAAGTCGCAAGATCTGATGGTTCTTCCTCACGAGTCCATAAAAAGCCTGGACTGGTCGTGATATTTCGGTTTTTGTCGACCGCATCCGCGAATTTTTCAAGGACCGCATCAAAAAGTGGCCATGGTCCAGATTCTTGGTTGGGTCGTTGAAGTTACTTACGACATTTTCGGTCACAGTTGCCGTAAACGGAAACGGAAGGATTGTGCGATTGTTTGGAAACGGAATGGAACAACTTGAAGTACACACACCTACATACATACCCAGCTTGGATCTGATTTAGTTTTTACCTCTTCTCGGTCTACTTAATTTTGCTCTCGCCGGGAACTCATCCCCATCGTTGCTCGTTGCTCGGCTCTCCCTCATCGTCTTGTAGAGCCTCTTTAGATTGTTGCCGCAATTCAGTCAACTCCATTACCCCCTCTTAGCCAGTAGAACAGTATCACCAACAACAATGAAGTACTCTGCCGCCGTAACCTCGTCTCGCCGTAAGAACCGCAAGGCGCACTTTGGCGCGCACTCGGAAGCCCGTCGCAAGCTCATGAGCGCGTCGCTCTCGAAAGAACTGCAAAACAGACACGGAGTCCGCAGCATGCCCATTCGCAAGGACGATGAAGTCATGATTGTCCGAGGCATGTACAAGTCACGCGAGGGAAAGGTCACGACGTGCTTTCGTAAAAAGTTTGTCGTTCATGTCGAGCGAATTACCCGTGAAAAGGTCAATGGCGCCCAAGTGCCCGTTGGTCTTCAGACGAGTAACTTGGTCATTACCAAGCTCAAGATGGACAAGGACCGCAAGGCCAAGCTGGAATCCAAGAGTAAAAAAGACGGAAAGGAGAAGGATGCTACCATGAGCAACGTCGACTAAAAGACTTATAGAATCGCCCAAACCAATCGAGAGAACTGCGTGTCTATGCCGTACAAGTATGGTGTGTACCGGTACCGTACTGTTACTGTAGTAGGATTGTCGACAAGGGAGATTATTCCTGTAGCTAGAGCTAGTATAGGCGTCTTAAGAGTTACTTTTTGGCAGGGGTTCCAAAGCCATTGGAGGGAAGCTTGCGTCGCTTGACTCGTCGCGCTGCTTCTCGTCGCGTTTTTCGATTCATGGCTTCGGCATCCGATAAAGCGGGCGCATTATCGTCGTCTTCCATCCAAACGCCGTCGACATCCTCATCATCGTCGTCGCCGTCGTGGTCTTCACCAAACAAAATCTTATCGTCCAATTTATCCTCCAGCAAGTCAGGATCCTTCCTGCGCAACACAGCCTCTTCGTACGGGTCCAAGCGTTCCATGGTTTGTTGCATTCCAGCTTGAATGGCTTGTTCTTCGGCGTCGGTCGGCAGTTTCTTTTCCTTTTTGACGTATAGCTCGGTACTCTGTTTCTTGATGCCTTGTTTCACCGTCACGGCGCGTCCTCCAAAGTCTGCTCCGTGACACTTGTCAATACAGACTGTGGCATAGACCGCTTCGGTAAAGACGGCAAAGCCAAAGCCCTTGCTGACACCAGTCTTCCAATCGCAAACAACGTTGCACTCGTTCAAGAGCACGCCTCGTGGCAATCCCATTTCGTTGCACAACCAAGTTTGTAAGTTTTCGGCCGCACAATCAAACGGTAGATTGCCCACAAAGACCTTGCAGGGATTCACGTAGCGCTTGGTGCCCACGCGACCGGCCGTCTTGACGCGACGCTCGTGTTTCTCGGCGAGCACCGAGTCGGCTCCAAACGTTCGAATCTTGTGCTTTTTTGGCAGTGACTCTTCAGTAATAGTATCAGTAGTTCTAGCAGTCGCAGTCGCAGTCTGATTGCCTTGGGAGAATCGGCCACGTTGTTGTTGGGCAAAGGCGGGCTGTCGAAAGGCGGGTTGGGCAAACTTGTTGGCCTTTGCCTGCTGGGCCTTTGGCTTTGACTTTCCATCGGCTGCTGCAGAGGAACCTATTGACAGTATTGTGGGAGAACGACGTTGTTGTGGTAAAGCACCATGTGGAGCCCACGCGTGTGTGGCAGATATCAACGCGCTGACGACAACGAGTCGCAACATGTTCCTCATGGTGTCCGAAAGAACAAATTGAAAAGTGATGACGGGAAGGATTCTGTTGGATTAGTTGGAGTCGGGTGCTGGACAGGCGTCTTTTCCGGGTTATCTAACTATTACCTGTCGCGTTAGTCGTGCAACCACCATGTAAACCATGTGTATAATAGCTGGCTACCGGTCAAGAACCCTCCTCATGGTGCAGGTCTTATTCTGGGTATGCAACTAGATGAAAGCATATCTATGTATCTGGCTGCAGTGATAAACAAGCTCCGATCTCGATTTCAATGATACGTATTGGCTCGGTCCGATGAATAATGTATGCTGATGCAGCGTCAACGGTCAGTAGTCAGTCATTCGCTTCTCCCCGAGACTCTAAGGGAGCTGCTCGCCCTTCAAATCACAAAGGTCGGAAAGGATCTGAAGGCAGGCAGCGTATTCAGCGGGGGTGATTGTCTCAAAGCTGTCCCGGATAAACTTGCAGCTCATGGTGCCAGTGAGCGATATCTGGAGAGTCAACGCCGGGTTGGAATCTGGCTCGAGGGCTGCGAAAATGCTGTTGACTGGATCTGTCCTGTAAATGCAGCTGTCCGAAGTAAGATCAAGAGCCGATGTTTCCAAGGTTTCCTGTTAGTCGTCAAGGATAAGTTAAGGTTAGATCAAGCAGGAACGACGATTACCGGTTAATGGAATGAAACAATGGTAGGGGGATCCTTACGTACCCACGTGGCAAGTTCATTGCCATTTTCAGCTATTGGAAACAAACGTGGGCATGCCGGTGAAGGCTGGCAAGCGTAGACAAAGACTGTCTGAGTAGATCCCGGAAAAGGGTCACCCGGTGAGAAACCACGGTGGCCTATAGGCTGGCACAAGTCATTAAGACGAATCCTGGCCTGTCGGGAAAATCCTCCCCAGGCCTTCCAGCGCATATAGGTTGGTACGCTTCATCTAGAGTGTAGCCAGGCTTGTTAGGGTACACGTCGCCGGGCAAGAGGTGACCGTTGTTCAGAGCTTGTTGCAGTGCAGTCTCGCCCACGACGGTGATGCGAGTGAATTCGTCGCCGCCACTTCCATGTTTACGGCAAATGTCGAACATGTCGTCTCTCAAAGGACGGCCTTTCAACTCACAGACTTGCGCAACGTCATGGTAACAGGCGTCGTAATCGTTCTGCATAAGCTGGTAAAACATACCATCAATAAACAAACAACCATGCATCATCATGCCGTACATCTTCGTGACTCCTAGATAGAATGTCGCGGACGAAGGCTCGTCAAGTTGAATGCTCGAGTCCGACTGACCTCCGGTCCCAAGCTCCACACAGCTTTCCCCGGTGATATCTGAGTCTGAAGTCAGTATATCAATCTTTGAATAAAAAGAAGCCGTTAGTTAATGAGCAGTCTTGCTGTAGAAGACACGTACGCCCGCGGCGTGCGTTGCAATAACTTACCCAAGCGGCATGCTTGTTTGCGTTTGGAGTTTTTGGCAGCAAGCATATGCATACCTGGGATGATGGTACCGGCTGACAGGATCCTCCGTTCACATAGCCGACCATTTCAGGGTTTGGGTAACCGGGTAACAAACCGCCGGGGCAGACAGGTTGGCAGAGCTCGTCGTAGATGAATCCTGGCTTGTCGGGATATGGCTCACCTGGCTCACCAGCGAGGCAAACAGGATCACAGAACTCATCGTAGAAAAATCCTGGCCTGTTGGGATACGGATCACCCGGGAGACCGGGGCAGTCACCGGAGTATTCTGCATCACAGGCTTCATCAAGAATGTAGCCAGACTTCGCCGGGTAATCGTCGCCGGGTCGGAGGTCACCCTCGTCGAGGCCTTCCTGGAGCTCGTCCTTGCCTACGACCAGTATGAGAGTGTACTCGCCACCAGGACTGTCATCCTTGCGGCACACGTCGAACATGCCTTCTCTCAGAGCGTTGACCGGCTGCCCTTTAAGCGTGCAGGCTTCATCAATTGCATCGTAGCAAGCGTCGTATTCGTCCACTGCAATTTGGTGGTAAAAGCCATCGATAAACATGCAGCCTCTCAGCATCATAAGATTCATGTCTGTCATTCCAAGGTAAAGCATTGGGCTATTGTTCTCGGACTCGAACAGGCCGTCTAGTTCAATGCTTAAGGAGGCTACCGGTATGTCCCCCATCGATCCTAGCAGCCTTCACGGACGTCGGGTTTCAGTACATTGTATATACCCTAGCTAGCCAACTAATTGAACGGTGACTATTAGGCAGACAAAGTCTGAAAGGGCGAAATCAAGCAATACACACTTTGTAACGTTGAAAAGGTGGAGTGATCACTTACAGGCGGATGGGTCTGAGTCTCCAAGATCTATGAAATTCCCTTAAAGAACGGGCAAGTCGCAAGCGATATCTGCCCATTCGTAGAGGCATTCTCTCTATTAGTAAGCTAGAATTTAGAGAATTAGAAGCTTCACGCTCATTGTAAGGTACGAATGTATGCATGATAGATTAAGGTTAAGGAAATGTATCGCATTGGTTAGGGTTCCCTCCCGTGCAGCTCGTCTCGTGCAAAAACATGTATATTAACGATATGCTTCTCTCATGTCCAAACAGAAAAGCGGCAGATGCAAATGTCGAATTCATAGTTCTTGCAAGAATGCAATCTCGTATGGAATATCAAAACACAATCCTTCCGAACTAATCAAACAAAGATTTGATGCACGTTCGCTTTCTCCAGGTCTCAGCGGCATGCCTGCCCAAGAGCAATCGTACAGTATCAAGCCAATGGCTTGCCTTTTAGGGCGCAAACCCCCTGGAGGACGTCCCTGCATTCAAGGAGCTGGGCGGAAGTGATCGTTTGCAATCCACTGGTGACGGTGATGTCGTTGAACCTACAAGCAGAGGTCGGGTCACGATCAACCAAGAACCTTGGCGCCTTGTTAGAAGGAACGCTACTGGCAACGACGAGTCGGACAAACTCTCTGTCCAGCAGATCTTGTTCGCAGCTGCTCGGTATAATGGGCTCAATCGAGGTCAAAAAGTCGAACTACGGGGCGACAATACATATGATGTGAGTATGAGCGATTGCAAACGAGCTGCAGCAATATCGCGCGCAGAAATTTACGAAACGAACTTACAAATTCCGCCTCGTTTCCCATTACGCAAGGGCAGTTGGTCATGATGTCGCCCTCAAGGTCACACGCATCGTTGACACGGAGGTCAGGAAGATTCGGAACATCATCACCCGGGAAGAGAGCACCTGTTTCGAACGGTTCTTCGAGTGCATCTGCGCCCACAACAGTATTGAGTGTGTAGCCATTTGTATCCTTTTCACAAATGTTGAACGACCTTGCGACATCAATGGGCGTCCCCTTCGAGTCGCACGCATCCTCAATCGTTTCGAAACAGGTATCGAAGTCGGATGCGGAAATAGTTTGCAACCATCCGTTATCAAACCTGCAGCGACGCCACAAGAAGCCTCCCTGGTTCAAAACTTCGAGATATAGCTCGGATGTACTGCTGGGCTGAAGCGGGTTGCCGCCAAGTTGCATCCTCAAGCTGGTCGTGCTTCCGTCTGCTTGCACCACGCAGCTATCGGCAGTGGGGACGAGATCCAACTCCATTGTGTCGTCCTGTTTGTCATGATATCGCAAGAGAGGGAAGCACGTGTAAGGGATGGAAGAGTTGAATTGCTGACGCAGTATGCTACTTTTAGCTACTTACCCAAAGCTCCTTCTTTGAGACGGGAATGAGGCATGGGCAAACGTTACCCTGCAGGATTACAGGGTAACAGTTGTTGTCATAGATGAATCCATACATACCCGGGACTGCTTTTCCTTGGGAACATTCAACAGGCAAACAGCTGTCGTCATAGACGTATCCCGGGGTATCTGGATACGGGGCTCCCAGGGTGCATCTGAAAGGGTTACAGTTATTATCATAGATGAATCCAGGCATGCCCGGCACCGGCTCACCTGGGATACACGTTGACAACCGAAGAGGCAAACAGTTATCATCGTAGACGTAGTCTAGCATATCCGGATACGGTTCGCCTGGGGTGCACGTCGGCGACCAAATAGGGTAACACCAATCATTATAGAACCATCCAGGCCATCCCGGGTACGGGGCTCCTGGGGTGCACCACAAAAACTGCAGCTGTCGATCATCATCGCTGCGGAAGAGATTATCAGCGTTAACAGAGGTAGCAAAGAGAATTGTAACCAAGACGCCGTAAAGAAGCTTCATCGTCTAGCGTTGTTGTTGTTTTAGCAATCGTATCTGTGTTTTTAAATTTATGAGCTCAAAGTAGAAACTTCTCGGTAATATGGCGGAGGACTTCGTTTGGGAAGCAATCTCATTTTTCAGATGGGAAGGGTCGGTCCTGGGAAATTGCGAACGTGGCTAGCCTGATGGAGGAAACATCAAAGACTTTCGAACGATTCTCATCTTGAGCGAATAAATGGTCATGCGAACACGAGAACTTGCAAGTAGCCGCTACGCTCATCTTGGGTTCGCTTGCCGTAGTGTTCGTGTACCGTTCGTGTACCGTATTGCTGTTATGAAGTGTGTTGTCCACAGCATCAATCGTCTGTGATTCCTAAGAAGACAGAGCAATTTTACACCTTATAGGTGACGAAGCCTCGGTTTGGGCAGTTGTGGAGTTCCCAAGTCGGTCGCCGCCGTCGATTTCCTCATGGTCAAGATGTCATCCGTCATCCGTCAGCGCTCTTTGTTTTCTTGAGAATCGAATCCAAAATTGAAATTTGAAGTTCGCGCCAATAAGTCCAATAGCGGTTCCATTTTGCGAGAAATAAGATCGACGACACGATACACGATCATAAAATTCCTGTTCTGTCAACTGTCAAGCGAATGAACGTTCTCTTCTTGCTGCTGCATGCCATCTCGTATCGAGCTACACCATCTCCTGTATGCCACCAGAAACCTGCACGGTATCCGCCAATTTAAGCTTGTGCTAAGAGCAAGTAAGAGCTAAACTGGGAAATTCGCCCTCGTTGAGAATAGCCATCGAACGCGAGAGATGGGGAGAAGTGCGTTTCATTTTGCGGACTGAAAGTGGAATTGAGCGAGCCCGCGACAAAACCTACCAAGTTGGGCCTGCGAATAGTCCGGTTGCGCGTGTCCAAAAGGCGACGGCACTGCACCTGGCATGCCTTGCCAACCCGCCGGAGCACATTGTCCGGATGCTGCTTGAAATTTGCGGCCCTGAGGCTGCTGCAAGACTCGCACAGCCATCCGGAGAAACACCACTCCATTACATCGTGCGGGGTGCGACCTGTAAGAAACGTCCACAAGGGGCTGGTGAGGCTGCCGTCCGCGTCCTCCTGGAAGCACGTCACCAATCGGCCTCATTGCGGTCGTCTCCCGAGTTCGAGTCACGGACGCCCCTTCACCTTGCTTGTGCCCTCATGGCACCCATCCCCATCATTACCATGTTACGACATACTGAGCCCGAAGGACTTTGGAGTGTTCGAGACGGCCGTGGTTGGACGGCCCTTGACATTGCCAAGAAGCATTCTTTTCTACGGCACCCTCTCTGGAGGTGGAGGGTTGGGTCCGTGTTGGTATATAATGATAATGGTGGAGTGTCGGACGCTGGAAGGAGGCCAGCCATTTTTCTTGTCGACAACACCCCACCTCTCCTCAATCACACTCAGCAGCACGAAAGAGCAAGTGCAGCAGCAGCGTCCGCTGAAGTCTTCTTTACGCCGCCAGTGGGAGGGGAAAGCGGTAATAGAGAAAAGGACGACCTTCTATGCGTTGTGTGTTGGGATGGGCAAGCCGATTATGCACTCATACCATGTGGGCACATTTGCTTGTGTAAAGAGTGCTCGAATACTCATGGGTACTCCTCTGCATGGCAGATGCCCCGTGTGCAAACGCAGTGTCAAGCAAGCAACGAGAATATTCTGGGCGGGTGTGCCGAACCCCGAATCCTCCGCCCGGTCTCATATAGGGAGATCAGATCCTGCCTCCCAGAGAGTGACGGGCACTCCTGAGTCATCATAACCATCTGAGTGTAAGGGGGCTGTGCCGTTGCGTAGTTTTGTTGCATGGTGATTTCTCACCTACTCTTCTCGACGAACCGCCGTTCCAAAGTAAATCGTATGTACATTTGTTTCCAATCACTTCAATCGTACAGTACGAAGATTCGGCGGAGTAAAGACTTCAGGTTTATCAGAACTGGATTTATCTTGTTTCAGCTCAAGATCATTACGTTCAGCAATATCAAGACTGGCTACGTAGTCACCCTCCGACTGAGCTATGCGATCATCACGATAAGGACAAACAAGCATGAACTCTTGGCTCATCTTACCCGTCATCAATCCCGAATCCGCATTCGCAACTTTGAAGGTCAAACCACAACTCGGTAAATGTAAGTACCGTAAGCGCACGAAATCGTACTCATACCACTACACACTCTAAAGAAAAGATGGTTATACGGATCGCAACTGATTGGTTACCACAAGAGTGAGCATTACTTCTACGCCTCATATTCCGTTCAGTTATGACACCATTTACTTAGTGGAGGTCCCAAATCGGTCGCCGTCGCTTTCCACATGGTCAAGATGTCATCCGTCAGCCTTCTTTGTGGTGCGCGGTTCCCAATTTCCTTTGAGGTGACTTCACCATCATGTATGATACTGTATGGCGTCTTTGCAATGTTCCCTGTCGCTGGCTCCCTAAGACTCTAACAACGAGGAAGTACGCAATATTGACACGCATCAGTAATGTGTATACACGAATTATTCATAGTTAAGGAAATGTAACGAATGTATCGCAACGATCAGCGTCCTCCCGTGAAGCTCGTCCAATGCAACGTGTATTGCCCATGCCCATAACTTCTCTCATGTCCAAACAGAGAAGCGGCAGATGCAGATATCAAATTTGTTATGCATGTATGCAATTGTATAGAATACCAAACACAATCCTCCATCCAAATCCAACAAAGCTTTGACGCATGCTCCATGTACTCCGGCTTTCAGAAGCCCAGCGCATGAGCAATCGTAAAGTCTCAAGCCAAAGGCACGCCCTTCAAGTCGCAAACCATCCCAAGAACGCCCTCACACGCCTCCTCCTGCTGAGCGCTTGCGATCGTTTGAAATGCGTTGTTGTTCAACCTGCAGCGAAATGTGGGGACAAGATCGAGCACGAACCTCGGGTTCGGGTTCTGCAACGGATCATTGAGGCGGACGGAGATTAGGTCGCTGCTGGCATCGCAGCTGCCAGCGGTGAGGGCTAAATCCGTCGTCAAAAAGTCAAGCTATGAGAAGACGAGGAAGGTCCATGTTCAAGCAAGGTTAGTGATTGTATCAGAGTAACCGCAGCAGTACCATCGAAGCATCGCGGCATCGCTAGAAAAGGATAAGGACATATACTTACAAATTCTGCCTCCACTAGGTCACCCACCAAGCAGGGGCAATCGGTGGTACGGTCAAATTCACACGCCTCGTTGATGCTGCCGCCGGGAAGCTCGGTTTTGGGAAGGAGGTCGCCA
>Ga0307981_1002426_pt1 | contig 15175 bp, 14 predicted proteins | sample OrgLakmetagen987_FD_201849 | JGI IMG/M metagenome (GOLD analysis project Ga0307981, IMG submission 201849) | Saline water microbial communities from Organic Lake, Antarctica - #987 | ecosystem: Environmental > Aquatic > Non-marine Saline and Alkaline > Saline | place: Antarctica: Organic Lake... | reverse complement strand
GAAGTTCGACATTAATGGGCGTCAAACTAATGTGCTGACCGATACCAAAAAGATTGGAAAAGTCGGCAAATAGATCCGTTGGCATTTCCGACAAGCATGCAGGTCGACGCAGAGAATACGGGAGTGATTTGCTCGTGGTGGTTGGCGTCTCGTGGTCCCTGCTTGGTCCGTCCCACAAGGCTAAATCGAGATCCATCTGACAAGACATGCGTCGACCATCTTGCAAGTGGTAGGAGATATTCCAGACCAACTGATCGGATCGAATTAAATGTACGGCGGATGCAGTTGCTGTTGTTTGGTTCAAGAGCGCCTTTTGACTCGATATTGACACGTGACGGTCGCTGCCCCCATAGACATGCCACGTTCTCAAGAGGGTCTCTACGTCTCTCGCCAGGCGCTCAATGGACGTGGAACACGAGTAGTCCGTGTACTCGTCAACTGCAGTGCCGCCCGTCGCCATAATGCTGTTTTTGGTTCGAGATGCCGAAAGTGTTTGTATCCGTGTCACGAATGCGCAACTGTAGCACGAGAGAGGCCAGTGCGTTGGGTATAGCTTGCGGTACTGTGTGTGTATGTAGCTGAGTAAATCACGTGTGTGTTTGTGTGTGTTTGTGAATGTGTGTTCTTCTCACAAGAATCAAGAGCTCGAGAAAAGCAAGTCGTCGTTCGCCAAGCTCCCCTTTGTTCGCTTTACTTACGGCTCCTTGCCTAAGACAGTTGGAACGAGAATGTAACACAGCGGTAGCTACTGTAGCAAGGTGGTACGATAGCCAGCATATGCACAGCGTGGACGGCAGCTCCAGAGTATAATAATGCAATAAGGGAGGGTTGTTGTCGTTTGTCGTCTTGCCCGCGATACGGTAGGTTGAACTCGATCTCCAGAAAAGAAAAAGAAAAGAGCCGTTTCCCGCCATTAAATTCGCGCCAAAAAAAAGTGGCCGTTTTCTCTGTTCTCGTCGCTTTTTGGGTTTCGCATTCCAACATCCACAACAAGCAACAAGACAACAAGACAAGCAAACCACAAAGCACCTCCAAGGACGTCTCGTGTGGTCCTCGCCTCCTACCTTGGAACACCTCCCTCTCACCCTCCTACAAGCTTCAATCGATCTATTCCGCACTTGCGCGCAAGATGACTGTTTCGTTTGACGAATCCAACATTGAGAACGAATTCAAGAACACGAAACGAAAAAATATCAAGCGTGCCACTCCGCATCCTTGCAAAAAACTCTGCACCATTGACGAGACCAAGGATGCCACACTCCACTTGCTCGTAACGGAAACGTCGCCCAGCGCTGCTGCTGAAACGGTGGGGGGAGCGATTAGTAGTGGTGGACAGGTACAAGTAGTAGTAAGTCAGCAGCCAAGGAAGCGAAACAAATGACACCATTCGTTTCACAAGAGAACTCTACCCTCACGCTCTCCATTATCCCTCCTCTTTCAATGTTACAGAACAACGATGATCAGTTCGACGAATTTGCAGGAGCCGCGACCGGCGGGACCTCCGACAATAGCTGGTGGGAGCAAGCCGCTGCCGACATTCGCAACGACCCCGACTCGCTCTACTGCGAAAACTTGCAAACGCTGGAGCAGAGCATGGCACAACGCGTGGCGGTCCGCGATCGCCTTTTCTTTTGCATTGAAGAAATCAAAAACAAATTGGATGCCACGGTGGAATCCACCGCCGCCAACTTGGCCGGCCAGTTGTACGAGCAGTACGCGTGCAGCATTCAACAGCAACAAGTTGCCATTCTCGAGCTGGTTCAATCCAATCACGCCACGCGTGTCCGCATGGTCCACGTCTTGGACGAGGCCAATGAGAACTGGCAGTCCAACTATACCAATCTCATGAGTCGTGTTGTTTTTGGTCACCAGAGCGATTCGTTGCCAGACGCCAAGAAGGACGGTTCTGGCGCTGTTGCTCAAGACAACAACAAGGACGCCAAAAAGTCGCCCCCAGATCCACAAGACTCCAACAAGGTGGACGGGTCCATCATGGGCGACGAGTTCAATATTAACAAGACGGTTGCCGAACCAGACTGGGACGAAGTCATTCGGTTTGCGCCGCATGTCGAAGAAAACATTCGCACCTTTCTCGAGGCTCGCAACAAGTGGAAGTTAGTGGAAGAGCAGTACGTGCAAGCCATGGAAGGCCATCACGAGCGCCTTCAAGCCAACATTGATGGTACGCTCAATCTTTTGTTTGAAACCTTTCAAGCCTTGGACGAAAACTTGGACGAGCAGCAGTACAGTGTTCAAAAGCTCGTGGCCTCCAACCATGAACGTCGCCAGCAGCTTCAGCAAGCGCTCGAAGAATCGGCCCTGCAGGCGCAAGGCATGTTTGCGCGTCTCATGGCTCGCGTTTCCAGTCTTCGCCCCAACAAGCAGCGCAATGCCTAGCTAGTTCACTTTCATGATTGTGGTTTGCCTTCGAATGCTAGCAGATTGTGCTGGCTTTTTGTGTATCTCACTCTCTCTCTCTCTCTCGTGTGTGACACCCTACCGGCACCATCGACGCTAGTGATGTACGGTCGCAGAGCCTTAGCGACGGCAAAGGTATACAGCTGAAACAGTGCCTTGCTAGGATATAATATACGTAAATAAACTTTATATGAATGAACCTTGTGTGTCATTTTGTATTAGGATCAATTTAGTGCTACAACACGTTTGCCCCTGGAATCAACTCCTCTGCTTCCCTTGACTGCTACGACATACCCATCCTTTGGGAGGGTTCAGTCCGAGTACCTCGAGTCTGTGGATTCGTTTTGCGGGATGCCCGATCCAACAAGAGTTCTGTATCGTAACCTCTCGATTCATAGTCGTTGGCTTGGTCTTCCAGGGATGAGCAGGAAGCCGTGTCGCTATGGGATGCATTCAAGCGATAGTCTCGCAAGCGCTTCACAAAACCGGTTTCGTCTTCAGAAAGACTCGCAGCCAGCTTATTGACGGAATGGGGCCCAGCTCCGTATCTTTTTTGTCGATCCAAGGCCCTGGCAAGCTCTTTTCGTCGCCAGTGTCGTTCTCTTTGCTTTAATCGGCTCTGCTCGTGCTCACCGAGAAAATCAGCCTGAGCAAAGATGAGTTCCCATTCCATATGATCCGATTTAGCCATGATGTTGCGCATCAGAACGAGGCCTGCGTCGTGATCGCGAGACATCGTGTCTACGTTGCTCCCTTGGTCCAAGAGAGCTTGCTTTCTTGGCGGAACTTTTCTCTTAAATCGCGCATGATCGCTCTTACGAAGGCATTCTTTCTCTTGCATCACTTCTTTTTGCATCGCATCTCTCCATTCAGCATCGTTAGCCTTGACGGCTGGGTCGCGCAAGAGTGCGTGGCCCACTTCGCGATCTTGTTCCAACCGAGAGTACCATTGCTCGTCACTTGCTGCTTGCGGTGTCTTGAAGGAAGCATTCCCCATACTTTGCAATCAGTAAGGCAGAACGGATCGAGGCTGTGCTAATGTACTGGGTTTTGTTGCTTGTTGGCGATGTATTGACAGCTCGATAGACACTATTTTGTGAAAGCGCTTCGGTCGATTTTGTGAGGCGATTTTGCTCGCCTTTAGCGATGAGTGAGTCAGTCGCCAGTAGGTGTTACGTGGCTTATTTTGTAAAGCATTACGTGAATGCTGCGTACGCGTGCTTGCGCCCTCATACTTATAGTACTGTACTGTAATACTAGCGCATACTGTAATCAACTATATTACTTACGAAATTATGAGTGACACTGAGTCAATGCGAGTACTGTATTTTCAATAATTAGCGGTGCGCGCCACATTCTACAGTTAAAAAACCTAAGAGTTTTCCACAACTAACCCTGCCCCCTATCCAATCCTCTCGTCCCGACCCTGACCGATTCATACAGTGCATACCAGGTACAGTAACAGTAGAGATCGAATAACCCTAAATGTATGTTCGTAACGTTATAGAACAAGCGCTTGTGAACCATCGGTAGAGTGGCGCAGTGTTTCAACTGCTACGGTAAAGCCGCTACGGCCAAGCAGATTGTGCTGATGAAGAATAGTATACCGTACCGTACCGATAGAGATGGCGGCAGACGGTGCCACGCATCAAGTGATCCAACTAATTCCCAGAGAGTCGCAGGTCTTCTGGCTTTAATAATCTACGGAGCACTGATGATATCGAATCCCAAAGGCGTTAGGCGGACACAAAGCATTGAGAGCAACAGTCACATTCCACCTCGGGAATATCACCCAAGCAATCACTCCAGAGGTCTTCCAGCTCACCGCCAGGCACCCGGGTAGCACATATCGATGCCGGCATTGTGCCCGTTAAATTGTTCCCATTTAACAACAGCTCGGTTAGATCCGTAAATTCACCCATCATAATCGGAGGGATTTGGCCCGTTAACATGTTGTTGTTGAGATACAGATCTTTCAGCAGCTGTGCGTTTCCATAGTTATCCGGAATCGGACCTTCAAGCTCATTATCCGACATGTAGACGATGCGAATGGTAGGAATGTCAAAGAGCGACCCCGGAATGGTACCCGTGAATCTGTTTTCGGAAAAGTCTACAAAGTCTAACCTCCTCCAAAAGGCGAAAGAGTCTCGAATCTGACCGGAGAACTCGTTTCCACTAAGCAGCAAAAATTCTGTTTGGAGACAAAAGAACAAGTTGATTTTGGAGACAAAAAAACAAGTTGATTCGACGGTAAGAAACAATTCACTCGTCCAATTCCAATGCAATCCCAATCGCTATCCTGTCACGTACCAAGTTCGTTCAAGCGCCACAGCAAAGCAGGAAGGTCTCCCGTAAACGTATTGTTGGAGAGACGCAAGTCCCGAAGATTCGCTAGATCCCCGATTCGCTGACTGACAAGTCCAGTGAACTGGTTGTTGTCCAAACGCAAAATATCCAAATCGCGATTGAGCCACAAGGTGTCTGGTAGCGGTCCAGTCAACTGGTTGAACTGAGCGAGAAACTGAAAGAGACGTAAGTTTCCGATTTCCGCAGGAATTGTCCCTTCAAAGGAATTCTGGTAAAGGAGCAAAGACTCTGTTGTGACGAGAAGATGATATTAGGTATAAGCAACGAAGGGAACCAAAAGAAGTCGTATTTTGCGCCAACTGTAGGTAGCGAGAAAGAACTTACCCAGAGAGTCAATGTTACCGATAACAGTCGGAATGGTACCACGGAAAAGGTTGCCAGCGATCCACAGCTCTCGCAATTTGTCCAGACTGTCCAAATTATCGGGCAGGCGGCCAGCAAAATTGTTGAACGACAAGCGGAGACGACGCAAGTTCGTTGCGCCAATCAAAGTTGAAAAGGGGTTTCCGACCAGCAAGTTGGCCTCGAGGTTGAGCTCCGTCAACTGGGAAAGATCGCGGAACGTACTCGGGATCAGTCCTTGCAAGTTATTTGCTTGCAAATCAATCTCACGAATCCGGGGCAATGCCTTAATTTCGAGTGGAATTCTTCCCATCAAGTTGTTTTCCACTGCAAAGCGCGAAATAATAAGACGAGAGGGTGAGCATGCACTGTACAAAGACTAAATACTAAAAAAAATACAAGCACTGATTCTTTCAGTACTTTTCAACAACAACGAACACACGTACCTAGTCGAAGGCCAACAACAGCGGTCCCAGCCTCACAGTTTACACCCAACCAGTCGCATTCATTCATACCCGACAGCCACCCCGTATTAAAGCTCCAAAAGTCACCACCCGTCGAATAGAAAAAGGTTGCCAAACCATATCGCTGTTCAACCGTAGCATATGTGCACGGGTCGATGCTGGCTGGATCCCCATCAAGCATCCACAGATATGCGACACCCTGGGGTGTACTAGGATTTTGGAGGAGAGATTCGTCGGTAACTTGTGAAAGCAACGTCAACATGGCTTCCGAACGAGAGATACCTGCACAAAGCAAATTTGTAGGAGCCACAGTAGGTGTAGCTGTAATGATACCTGCTACGCGTGTTGGTGCGGCAGTATCTCGGCCCGGAGGCGATGGGGTTGGAGCTTCGGTTTCGAAACTCATGAAGAGATGGTCCCATACGGTGTTTCCCTTGCCTACTTTGGTTTTTCGTTCGGTCTGATGACCGCGAACTCTTTTCATTTCTCTTTCATCGTCTTGGATCAGAAACCTCTCAAGTTCGGAGGGATCCACCGAAACCTTTTGTCTCTTTCGCCGAATAGAATCGTCACTGGCACCGGAACTGAGGTAACTAGCTAGAAGAAGCACCCCAAGCAAGGGGGAGAGGTGCGTGCCCAGTAGCTTCATGGTGAACGAGTCACAGTCTGTTTGTGATGCCTCCCTTTTTTTGTCTCGCGCGAAGCCAAGCCAAGCAAAGCCGGTTCCCGCCATGTGTATTTTTCCGTTGAAACCGTTGTCTATAAGTATTGTAATATTTCGAGGTTTTTAGCAAAACCGTTTTATGTGACCACCCGGGTCTTACGTTACTTTAGCTTTTGTATGGAATAAAGATAGCTCATGCCAATCCGCGTAAATGTTCGCGCCATTTTTATCAGCCCAAGAGAATATCCTGGAGAATGTCAGAAGTCATTGTCAACGGCCTTAGTCATTCCAATGGTCACAAAATGAAGCACCTTTTCCAAGATGGATAACTGCCTTTTCCAAGGTGGATTACTGCCCTAAGTTCAAACGGGCTTGTGACTAGAATTGGAGCAAACGACTTATAAGGGTCATCTACAACCAAGACTGTTTGCGCATCGTCAAAATGCCTCCAGATAATTCCAAAACAGATCTTAATGCCCGTTGGCTCGTTGGCAATGTTTTAGTTAAATACGCTCCTTCGCTGCGTTTAAAGCAGCCCAAAATCAGGGCATAAGCATGCTAGAACATTTGTTAAAATTGACCAACGACTCCCGAAAATCTCCACTGACTTGTGCCTCATCATACGTCGATTTTACGACCAGCGGTGGCATCCGATACAAGCATCACACAGAATAGACTTTACCACTCCATCACCACCACCATGGATTCGGTAGAAACAGCAGCGCCAGTATCCTTGAGCCTTGAGCTCAGGGGCGACCGGTCCGAGAAGGATATCGCCGAGAGTCGACGCACTTGCGAAGTTAAAAAGGTTCAGACGGATCCCAACTTGATAAAGCTTATTGTGTCAATGCCTCGTTTAGTCAATGGGGAACAAGCCAACTTGACAGCCGACTTGCTGTTTGAAGAAATTGATCGATTGCCAGTTCAAACCGTTGTGGAAGGAATCACCCTTCACGGTCTACGCTTTACATCCGAAGGTGTGGCGGGCCTCAACGTGTTCTTGACGATTCACGCCGTTACTGTCAGGCACGTTGTTCTGTCAGACATTTTCTGTGGAATCTATTCGGCCGATTCCGATCCCAACGCCTTACCCCTGCTCACCAAGGCATTTGAAAGCTCCAAGCTCGAGTCTCTCAATCTGAGTAACAATGTGATTCCTAGTTCGACCTGGGAGAACTGGACCCAACAGACGGCTCTCCAGCAACTGATTCTAGACTTTGTCGAGATCGATGACGCCAGTATGGAAGCGCTAGCGTCCAACTTTTTCTTTGGTCACGCGCTCAGAGACTTGCACGTTGTCTTGAACAGACCCATGGGTCTGATCGCCCTTGACGCGGCCAACCACATCCTCAAGTCTTGTACCAGATTGGGTTCGCTGCGGTGGGTCAATAAGAACTTCATCAAGAACGCATCCAAGCTTCCATGGCTTGGTCTCAAGAAGATGATCAACCCTGGCAAGCTGTTGCATCTAGTAATGGAAGGAGGTAGCTTACCTGAAGAAGAAGAAATCGGTGAGCAGGGTCTCTGCGGGGCCTTGGCGCATATGACGGGTCTACAGACACTCAAGTTGCGGCATACGGGTCTCCAAGATGCAACTGTTCGGCGAATTGTTGTCGCTCTGCGAAGAAGTCGACCACCTCTGGAGTGCCTCGATTTGAGTAACAACGCCATCAAGGACATCGGTGCCAAAGCCATCGCGAACCTTGCTCTGGTACAACGATTGACTGCAAGCTTTGTCAGTCTCATTCTTGAAAAGAACCAAATTGGAAACGACGGCGTCAAGGACATTGTGACCTCGTTTGTCGCCAAGATGGGTCCCAAGTTGGATTTACGGATTCGGGGTAACCCTGCTGATTACAGCAAGATTGCCCTCGAATTAGCAGTCTCCAAGCAATCGGCCGACACGGAACGAGAGGAACTCCAAAGGGAATGCGAGCGGCTACGAGCCGAGGCCAACGATGCCAAACAAAATCTGCGCAAAGTCATGACCGCGCAGACTCACATGATTACCGATATGAATATCCTGCAGCAAAAGACAAAGCATTTGACCGAAGAACGAGAGGCATTGGCGAGGGCCTTTACTGTGTTGGGCAACGTGCAGCAAGTCGAAGAGCGCAACCAAATGATGAACCGAATCTCGCAGCTGGAGGATATGGTGCTGGGCCGCTCCTCTAAACAGTCCACGGTGGTACCGCAGCAACCAAAGTCGGATGGCATGCGAGAAAAAACCGAGAGGCCCGAGCGACTGATGCTGATGAGAAGGGCCTCCATGCAGTCCATCGGGGAAGGAGAAGTGATGGAAACTACAAACCAACGTGCGGTACATATCGGGCGATCGATTTCTACCAACGAGTCGAATGACAATTTGGACAGCTCGGAGGAGCACATCACCTCTCCACCAAATAGTGGTAAACGAATGTTGATGGATCGATGCGCCAGCGAGCGATGGGGTGGTAGTCCTGTCCTCAAGCACTCTTCCGGTGGTGGCTCCATATTGAAGAAAACTTCGAGCAACAAGAGCAGTGTTCAGAGTCCTCGAACGTTTGTCAAGTCACCAGTCACCCAACTCGGACGGTCTTCTTCTCAGCGTGTGCTTACCAAGCAACCCGCGTCACCTTCCCCCATATTGAGACGGGCGTCTTCCCAACGTATTCTAATAGGGTCGCCACCACCGCTACGGCGAGCATCACTTTCCGAAACAATCGAGGCCGCCGTGACCAAAGCACCGGGTGCGTTTGACATGCGGAGTCTCGAGCTGACGAGTATCGAGAGCTCGAGCCGTGGGGGCTCTCACCACACGAGAGGTACGTTTGCTTCGTCGGGGACTTCCCACAACAGTCCTTCGGTTTCGGCGGGGTCTTTCGCGGATTCCATGTAAAAAGGCACCAATAACATTATTTTTAGAGCAGTCGTTGTTGATATATACATATTGTAAAATGTGGTAGGTAGTGCAGTCTAGCCGACTCGGTCGTTCTCTGCATACCATAAACCCATGTGAGACGCATTCTACTCCCAAACTAGCTACTAAAGCTACCGAAAGAGTAGAGCGACTCCCCTTTGTCGACTACTACTTGCTATTTAGTCCAAGCAAGCAAGCGAGTAAGTAAACAAGCAAGCATGCATTCTATTGTTCCAATGCATCATCGTCTTCAATAAACATGAATATATTCTGGTCGGGGTCACTTTCTTGCATGAGATTCCGCGCCAAGTGCATGAGACTCTTGATGGATCGCCCTTGACTAATGACAATTTGCCGCAGCTGGTCTTCCTTTAGCTGCACTCCATGAATGGCTTCCAATTTGTGAATGATGTCGTCAATTTCACCATCCGACAACAAGTAGTCCTTGTCGGTGTCGGCTGCGAGCATTATCGTAACGAGGTTTCTGACAATTTCGGATTGCAAGTTGCGATCCATGCTCTTGAGAATCTCTCGGCTTTCTTGCAATTGCGTTTCGAGTTGGTCGACCGAAATGCCCTGCACACTTTGCAGTGTCTCGAGCGTCTCTTCCATGGCTTGTAAACTGAACAAGGGAAAGGAGGAAAGGTTACATTTGTGGTAAGGTGAGAAACGAGTATAGGAATGTGAGAACGTCACAAGCCGACGATAGATACAATAGACTACTGCAGTAGACTACTCACTTAATAACAGTTTCTTCCATTTCCTTGACTTGTTTGGAGAGACGCCCATTTTCTGCCGTCAGTTGCTCTACTTCTTGCGCCATGCGCTCGTTGGTCTGGTGCAAGGCTTCCGTTTGCGTCAATTTGCGCTGTTGCAGAGCCGCGTACGGCGCCAACACGGCGCCCAATATCCCCGACACCCAGACGGTCGGATGCGACGTGGCCTCGAATAGGACCGCAAGTACGCTAGTGACGCACGAGACGGCGGCCGTGCCCGCCACGGCGCGTTCCTTGAGTGATTCGGCCTTCATTTCTTGCAGCGGCGCAGGTTCTCCGGCCGAACTCAGTAGCGGCGTGCCTTCGCCGGCTTCCAAGTCGGCGCGCAGTCGTCCATTGGTGACAGCATTAGCATTAGCACTAGCACTAGTAGAGCTCATTGTACTTCAATAATGTAGAGAGAGAGAGACCCTACGAAAGTAGGCTGGTGTATGTAGCAACAGCAACGGTGTTGCTGGCTTTTATGAGCGCGACGACGCGACGATCATCATTGGGCAAAGATTTAGGCGTTTCTAACAAACGAAAAATACTGCTTTTTGATTGGTCCAAATTGGTCACAAGAAGATCTATATATCTGGTTTGCGATCTTTTTCTGCCTTGCGAACTGCGACCAAAAACACCATACTGATGATACTTGAATGCAATGGGGAGCGAGCATATCGCATACTTGTACCGGTAGATCATATCATCATACCGCACCAGGTATCATTCGAGCCCCCCTTCCTCAGCGCCCTTGCTCTCTTGCTGTTAAAGTCTGTTACGTAGTCTAGTCATAGACATGGCGTCTTCCAGTGATGCCGCTACGTCGTATCTCTTGAAGGAGGACGAGCCCGTCACGACAACAACCATTTCCCCCCTCGCACAGGCTCGCGAGACTGTCGCGGCCGCCTGGGAGTCTTCCACGCGATCCCTGCAAGAGACGTGGCAGACGATCCACTCAAAGTCGACCCAAGGCATGCAGAGTAGCGCGACGGCCGCCAGTCAGTGGGGAGAAACCGTCCAAACGGCAACGCGACCCGCCCTGGAACGCTCGGTTGATTCCGTGCGACACATACAGACGGCCGCCGCCACGCTCGGTACAAGGGCCAGCGACGGCACCCGCGCCTTGAGCGCCGCCACGACCATGGCCGCACTCACGACATACCAAGACGCGCAGCAATCCTTGGCCAACATTGGCAGCAGTCCCGTGGAAACAACTGCCGACGGTGAGGTTGTTGTGCAGGGTGAAGCGACCGATGCGTGGGTCACGGCCCTGCACACGGCGCCCGTCGCGGCCGTGGCATTCGTGGGACTCGTGTCCGGAATCGCTAGTTTTGTTTTAATTACGGGAAGACTGGTGGACATTGCGTCCTTGACTGTGATTTTGTTTGCGCCCCTGGTGGTGCTGCAAAAGTTCAAATTGAGCCAACTCGGCGGTATGCGAGGCCAGCAGAATCGATTGCGGCGGTCGGCCAATGAACTCACGAAACAAAATACCCACTTGACTCAGTCGCTCGACGAGTTGACTCGTCACGTGGCAAGGTACGTGTCTAGTCGTACAGTATGTAGCATACAGTAGTAATCGAATCGAATCGTCGTTGTTGCGATACATCCATTGCATACTGTACTGTGTATCATTACTCACTCGCACGCTCGTTGCTCGCAGCCTTCAACAAGTCGAAAGCAAACTGACGGCTCTGGCCGCCAAGTCGGGCGCCCAAGTCGATCGGCTGGTGCACGTGGTGCACGAAAATGGTGTCTTGCAGCAACAAATCAAACAATCGCTGCAAGCCCAAGTCATTCAACAGTTGGTGTCTTGCGTCGTGCAGACGGACAGCGACCGAGACTTTGCGCTGTCGGCGAACGAAGTGAACGACCTCAAGCTCACATTGTCGTGTTTGCCCGGTGTGGGCTTTGATGAGGTCAACTTTCAAAAATTTGTCTCGGCCGATGACGGGGGGTTAACGTTGCAAGATGTCTTGCTGATTGTGCATCGATTGACGGACGATACTGTCGACGAGACGGATCACATCTTTCACTTGAATCCCCAGGATGTATTGGAGCAGTAACGTAATTATGAATCGAATGAACGATGAGAGATCGCCGAACGCCAATACTACTTCTTGGAGCACGAATAAACCACGGGATAGCGGATCCGATTGCAGCCTTTAGCCCAACCGGTAGCTCTACCAGGTGTAACTTTTGTTTTAGTTCTTACAGTAGTCTAGTACCGTACTGTAGTCGTAGACGAGATAGAGGGACCTTTTGGTTGGGTACCGGTACCTGTAGATCAGTCTTTTGCCTTAAGATAAGCTAATTAACTCGAGTCACACAAAACTACGACTAGTAGTCTACAGTACCAGGTACGTAGAGAGCTACGCAAACTGTGACTCGGCGGGTATCTATCTGTCTTTCGTTTCAACTACGATCCGACACGATCTTCTCACTCTTTTCAACCTGTTGATGATCATAAGGCCTCCCCAAGACAAAGTCTATTCTTATTTCACCCTCTCACTTGTCCAAGACTACCTCCAATCTTCACCATGACTTTTCTTGTGAACGTTCGTTACCACGGCCTGAGCCAAGTGGTGACCATCGACTCGGGCCTTGTCGTTGCGACTGTCACCACCACGATCCTTCCTCCTCACGACGACGCGCATCCCCACCGCCATCTTCGCAAAGACCCGAACAGACTATTCGGTAGCTTTGCCAGCGTTTCTTCCAACGATGTCTCCAAGCTTCCCAGTACGGCGCCTCGTTTTGCTTCCAACCACTTTCAGCGTCAGTCTAGAAAGATCTACAAGAATCGACGTTTTACTTGCCGCAAGAATCTCCCCGTGAAGTCGACGGGTCCTAAAGAGGCAGCGGCTTGCCTAAAGAGAGGATTAGACTCCACATTCATCAAGGACAGTCTTCCACTCAAAAAGAGAGGCCTCCGAGCCGAGAAGATTGCCGTGGACAGTCTCTTGACTCTGGCTGCCGCCGACGAGAAAGCAGAAACTTTTCCGACGGCTTGCTACCCTAGCCCGACATTGATGACGACGCCCACTCCAGATCGGACCGTCTCTCCTTCCCCGTCCGTATCCCCGATGGAAATCGAGAACACGGCTTCTGTGGCGATACTGACTACCAACTCTAGTATGCTCTGCCATTATCCAGACGCTGTAATGGCCGCACGCTTTTCCACGTCGGCAGCCTGTGTCCAGAGAGTCCTCCCCAGTCAGTTCCAGCCTGCCACCAAGATGTGTTTGCCAAGAAATCAGCCAAGGGAAGAGACACCGTTGCATCTCACGCACTGGCAAGGGAACTTTCTCAAGTATGTGCCACCAGAGTCGTCCTTGGACCTCTGCCAACACCGCGGACCCGAAAGGGACGCGTGGATTCAACAGCAACGGCGCCAGTATCGGGACATGAAAGAGCAAAGAAAGAAAAGTGTTGATGACAAGAACTCTACCCCCATTGATCGAGCGCAAAAGGCGCAAGATCTGGTGCAGTTCAATCTTCTCAAGATGATGGGGGTCGAGTTGTGAGCTACTTGCTGAATACACAATGTGTACGACGACCTACATAAGTATAAAAATCCTCCACTCCAATATTTGTTTCGATTGTGTTGTGTTGTCTATTATTACTGTTTCGTAAAGTTCATAGGTTGTAGCATTCGTCCGTTCCTTAGAGGTAATTGGGCACCAACATTTGGGACGTGACCATGGGCGTGAAGAATTCAGCCGTAATGGCTGGCATATCCTCGAGAACAGCCAGGGTGGCAAATCGTGCCACACACAATTTCCACCGACGAATCACTTGATTGCGTTGTTCGGCAGTGGCAGCTTGAAAGATGTATTCCGTGTCGTCCGAAGTGCGAATCAAAAAGCTGCACGAGGGTCGAACCGTGGGATAGGCGGCACGGTCCAAAGTGGCTGGCGCTTCGAGAATGCGACAAATGTTCAAGAGGCGCACGTTAAAAGGCTTTTTGCTCGTGGGGTTGAGTTTGCGTTTGGGCAAGTCGGCTTGGTAAGCTTCGCGCCACATGAGGTTGGGTTCAAGCATGCGATTGTTGCTTTGTACCAGAGTTCCGCGCTCGATCCAGGCATTGATGCAAACAGGCCGTTTATTTGCTTGATGCCACGTCAACGTCCAAGTCTGGTTGAGACTGTCTTGGACCGTCGTGCTAATGCACTCTTGTTGCACTGTGGAACGACGAACGGCAGGTGGTGGCGGCGGTAGCAGGGGAGTAGCAACGAGTAGTTTGACGGGAGGTTCTAATCGGTTCTCGTAAAAGGAGAATTCTTCGGGATCACTGTCGTATCCCAACTCGATCTCTTCGCAATTCGAAATCGGTTCCATACCGTATCCAATTTGCTTTTCGAGATCGTCTTCCAACTGAGAAACGCCCGATGGATGGAGGACGGAGAGTTGGAGAATGCGATCGTCCATGCTCCTCACTCGGTTTTGCAGTAGTACCGAAGTTGGTGAAGGAGAAGGCGACTGAAACAACTGCTGCTGCTGCTGTTGTTTGCTGGATCCCTGCATGGCCCGTTCCGTGCGCAGGCGATGCAATCGCGACGCTCGTTCCCGCATCGACTGTCGTCGGGGACGAGGTGGCAAGGAAATGTGATCCAGTGCTTTTACAGGCATTACACAGTTGAGAATGGACTGGCTCCAAGCCCACACTTGCTCCATTTCGTCCTCGTTGGGTGCACTCGTGCAACCCAAGAGTTCCAAAATGTCGTATTCCACCGAACGCTTGGTGGTTTCCCAAGCCAGAGTCTCTTGTTCTTTCAATTCCTTTTCTCCTTTAAAACAAAGAGTCTCGACAAAGCGCTCCGTCATTCGATCCAACAAGGATGTGTCGTGCGTTGTAGTCATCATTTCTGTTCTCGGCAAGGGCACGCAGCAATGTTGCTGGTGATGTGCTGCGGGAGATGTCACTTCCTGGTATGCAGAAGGATGCCGATAATCGAGCGACTCGTTCAATGGGTCGGCCGTGGCAGAGACTTCTGGAAACAAAAAGCTTCCATCCAAAGCCGCGTATTCCTCATCCTCGTCACAGTCTTCCGTGATATCGAGAATGGAACTGTGCATATGCATGGCACTGCGAGAGGTCTCCAAGACTTCTCGCTCGGTATGGGAGGTGTCTCTGGCGGATCCGAACGACGTTTCGAGCAAACGTTTGTCCTCGGGCTGAAACGCACAGTTCTCATTCACCGAGTCCAATGGCAGCGACAAGAGCGACGTATCGACTTCCACATTGAATGCCACCATGATA
>Ga0307981_1002425_pt1 | contig 15177 bp, 9 predicted proteins | sample OrgLakmetagen987_FD_201849 | JGI IMG/M metagenome (GOLD analysis project Ga0307981, IMG submission 201849) | Saline water microbial communities from Organic Lake, Antarctica - #987 | ecosystem: Environmental > Aquatic > Non-marine Saline and Alkaline > Saline | place: Antarctica: Organic Lake... | reverse complement strand
AACATGGTGCGTGCCGTACCAGTCGTCGTCGTCCCATTTGGTGACCAGGTCGCCGTTGGTCGCATGGCCGAGCATGGTCAACATGTCGCCGAACGAGGTCGTGTCGGGTGCCGACAGGACGTGGAGCGGGCCGTTCCAGTGCTCGCGGATCCGTGCCTCCCAGTCGCGTCCCCACTGGTCTCCGTGCAGACCGACGACCAGTTCGATGTCGGCGCCGACCTGGGCGTTCACCTGGTCGACCGCGCCGAGGAGGTCGTCGGGTCGGCGCGATGCCAGCATGACCGACACGGTCTGGCCCACCGGATTCGGCACACCGAGACGGTCGGCCACCTGTGCGAGTCGGGTCTCCACACCGTGTTCGGTCAGGGCGGCACGTCGGATTCGCACCGATCGGATCTCACGCGCTCGGCGGGTCGTGGCGGTCGGAGCGGCAACCGCCGCTGTGGTCAGCGGGCCGAGTGGTGCGGCGCCCGCTGCGAGGGGTTCCGAGAACTCGAGCGGCGCACCTGCTGCACTGAGCGTGATGGCGGCGTGGATCACCTCGGGGTCGTCGAGCGACGCCGTCGCCACGACGACCCGGTCCATGATGCACGCAGCGCGGCTCAGTTCGACAGAGGATGCGGCGGAGCGGACCTCCGGTCCGTCGAGTTCGAGGACACCGGCACCTCGCTGCGGAAAGAGGACCGGTCGAAATGCTGCGTCGACCGGCAGCGCGAGTTCGTCGGACGGCATCGTCACCGATGCTGCTCCCACGGTCACGATGACGCCTGCGTCGTTCCCGGTGAACAGCCATGCGTCGGAGCCCACTGCATCAGATCGGCACGGCGCGAGTTGGGAGACGATCGGGGTGGTGGGTGTCCGGTCGGCCTCGTGCCATGCCGTCTGGAGCAGGACGGGACGCGACGGGCTCGGTCGCATGGCCTCCGGACCGAAGCGTGCAATGAGCTCGCCGGCCCGGCCGCGCAGGGCGTGGCGCTGCAGCGAGGTCGTGAGCGACGAGGCAACCCGGTGCCGCACACGCCGAAGCAGCGTCTTCGCCACGGATGTCGTCCTCATCGGGGCTTCTGCACCATCGAGAGGCCGCCCGATCCGCGAATCGCCGACGCCACGAGCCCTGCGGTCCACGAACCGTGGATCACGGCCAGCACACCAGCGGTGCGCCTCGGATGGTGCGAAGCGCGCGCTGCCCAGGCAAGCGCACCGACGTATGCGGTGGGCACCACCAGCGCCGGACGCCACCGTGTTCCCACCGTGAGGCCGGCGACGACTCCGAGGATGCCGATCGGCGGGATCATCTGTCGGAGCTTCAGGGAATGGGGATGTCTGCGGAGCACCACGGCTTTCCACCATCCGTACTCGTAGTACTGGCGAGCGAGCCGACTCCACGACGACCGCGGGCGATACCCCACGGACAAGGTCGGATCGAACCACACGACTCCCCCTGCTGCTCGTAAGCGGATGTTGAGCTCGTAGTCCTGGTTACGGATCAGTTCGTCGTCGAAGAGCCCGACCGCTTCGATCGCCGCTCGGTCGAACACGCCCAGGTAGACCGTGTCGACCGCTCGGGCATCCGAGCCGAGCCGGTACGCAGCGCCGCCCGTTCCCAGCAACGATGTCGTCGCATCGGCGACCGCCTGCTCGAAGAGGGTGGTCGGTTCGGGGCGCTGGACCCCACCGACGTTCACCGCCGCTGAGGCCCGCAGCGTCTCGACGGCTCGTCGCACATAGCCCGCCGACAGTTCGGAGTGTCCGTCGACCCGCACGACCACCGGGGCCGAACCAGCGCGGATGGCGACGTTCAGTGCGGACGGTGTCCGGCCGGACGGATTGTCGACCATCACGAGGTCGCTTGAAGCGTCGGCGAGTTCGGTGGCGATTGCGTCGGTCCCGTCATTGCTGGGGCCGACACCGAGGAAGATCCGCATCCGACCGGGGTAGGCCTGGGCACGTACCGACTTGATCGCCGTCGCCAGGTGGTCGGCCTCGTTGCGGATCGGCATCACCACGTCGACGTCGGGCCAAGCCGGATCGCTGCGCCAATCGGTCGCACTCGGTGCCTGGCACGGATTGCGATCAGACACGACGCGACAACACGACCCACACCGTGCGCAGGAGGATCTGCACGTCGAACACGAGCGACCAGTTCACGAGGTACTGGATGTCGTAGCCGAGCTTGAACTCAGCGTCGGTCGAATAACGACCTTCCACCTGTGCAAGTCCGGTGAGGCCGGGCGGCAGCTCGGTGCGGCGCACGTAGCCCGGTACCCGCGACATGATGTCGGCGACGAGTTCGGGTCGCTCGGGACGGGGACCCACCAGCGACATGTCGCCGCGGAGAACGTTCCACAACTGAGGGAGCTCGTCGGCGCGCATCGAGCGCATCCACGCCAGCCGGGGAACGATCCGGTCGTCGTCGAGCGTCGCGAGGCGGGCCTGGCCGTCCTCCTCCGCGTCTTCGACCATCGTGCGGAACTTGACACACTCGAAATGCCGACCGTCTCGTCCGACGCGGGTCTGGCGGTACAGCACCGGTCCACCGGCAACGAGCCGGACGTTCAGTGCCACCGCCGCCACCAACGGAACCCACAGTGGCGCGAAGATCACCGTGGCGAGCACGTCGAAGAGTCGCTTGAGTCGGACCTTGTGCGCCGGGACGGTGTGCGAGCGCAGTGCGACGAAGGGCATCCCGCCGATCTCGCGCACCGACTTCAATCCGAGGAGGGTCTCTCGGGCTCCCACCCGCTGCAGGAATCCGACCCCGGCGAGTTCGAGTGAGTTCAACGGCTCGGGATACACCGAGCCGAACGCGGTGACGTCGAGCAGGAGGACGTCGGTTGCATCGCTCTCGACCACCGACTCGACCAACAGGTGCGGTCGTTCGACGCGACCGACCACCCGGGCGCTGCGGTCGCTCGACGCCAGATGTTCGAGCGTGATGTCCATCGTTGCGCGGTCACCGGCCAGCACGACCCGTGCGGGCCCCTGGCGTCGGATCGCGAGGCGCCGCGACAGCCCGCGGTTGAAGACCAGAACGAACGATGCGAGCGCCAGGAAGGCCACCAGGTTCCACCTGGGCATCAGGTACCGCCCGAGGAGGACATAGGCGACGCTCTGGGCTCCGACCCCGATCGCGGTTGCGAGGATTGCCTTCGGCAACCAGGGTCGTCGGCCCAGACGCGGCTCACGTTCGTAGAGCCCGCTGAAGTAGTTCACGGTCACGTGGATGACCGTGGCGATCCCGAAACCGATCCAGTAGTACGACAGCGCGTAGGTGTCCCAGTCGAAGCTGAACCCGAATCGCACGAAACTGATGACGATCATCAGCGCGAACAACGCGCCAGCATCGAGCACGCCGAGGACCCGAAAACCGCGCGACCACAGCCATGACAACGGCCGGGAGAACACGTTCACGCCGCGTTCGATCCCGGCGGGGAACGGTCGCGACGCCGTGGTCGCTTCGCGAGAGGTCGAAGCCATGTGAAGACTCAGCCTACGCTCCCGGTCAGGCCGGGTACCGGCGTAGAGCATCGGCTCGGCTCGGTGACGGTCACGGCGACGGTCGCGGTCACGGTGTCGAACGACGCTGGGACACGCCGTCACCGGTCCAGGTCCACGATGGGCGGAAGGTGACCAGCCCGTCGGTTTCGGGGGAGTCACCGGCGTGGACGTCGAAGGATCGAGCGTTCTGCAGGTGATCGAACACGTGGGTGCGACCCCAACCGGTCACCTCGGTGTGCAGCACGTGCGGCCCGGGGAGCAACGGGAGGGCATCGACACGGAGGTCGACGTGTCCCACACCGGCCACGGTGTCGGGGACATCGCCGGCGTCACGGGTGCTCGGTGCGGTGACCTCGACGCCGGCGAGCGTGGCGATCTTCAATGCGAACACCGGCTGTTCGACCGGTTTGTCTGCCTCGAACCGGATCCGGAACACGACGTCGTCACCGGTGCGCACCGAGGGAGCGTCCACACCGCCGACCAGGACCTCGACACCCGTCACGCGGACCGGTCCGTCGCCGCGCCGCATCGAACCATCCTCGGCGCGGTCCGCGTTGAGCATGACCTCGTTGTACTCGTCGATCACATCGGCGGGTGGCCCCGACGCGCGGATCTGACCGTGATCGAGCCAGATGGCTCGGTCGCAGAAGTGGCGGACGCTGCCCGAGTCGTGGGTGACGAGCACGAGGGTGCGGCCCTCGTTGCGGAACTGGACGAACTTCTCCATGCACTTCTGCTGGAAACTGATGTCGCCGACCGCGAGGATCTCGTCGATCAGCAACATGTCGGGATCGACGTTGATCGCGACGGCGAACGCCAAACGCACATACATCCCCGAGGAGTAGGTCTTCACCGGGGAGTCGATGAATTGCTCGAGCCCGGAGAATGCGACGATCTCGTCGAAACGGTCGGCGATCTCCTTGCGAGCCATCCCGAGGATCGCCGCATTGAGGAACACGTTGTCGCGTCCCGACAGTTCGGGGTGGAAGCCGGCGCCGAGTTCGAGCAGAGCCGCCATCCGCTTGTTCACGGTGATCGTGCCCGACTCGGGCGTGAGGATCTTCGCCATGCACTTCAGCAGCGTCGACTTGCCGGACCCGTTGTGGCCGATGATTCCAACGGCCTCGCCGACCTGCACGTCGAGCGAGACGTCCTGCAGCGCCAGGAACTCCTCGTAGCGATTGCGGCCACCGCTCGCGATGAACTGCTTGAGGGAGTTGGCACGCTCGGAGTGGATGCGGAACGACTTGGTGACCGAGTCGACGCGGAGTGCGATCTCGCCAGCGGACCCGACGGCGTCGCTCATCACAATTCCTCCGCGAAGCGCGGTGACATCCGGTTGAACGCCCACGCGCCGAACGCGAACACGCTGACGGAGTACAGGGCGACCTGGGTCCACCGGGCGAAGCTGGGCCAGATGCCGTCGTAGAGGATGTTCTGCGACGCCTGCACGAACGCTCCGGTGGGACCGAGGTTGATCGCCGTTCGGAGTGCGTCGACCTCGATGATGCTGGTCACATAGATGATCGGGGAGCTGTAGAACAGGATCTGGGCCCCGATTCCCCACAGGTAGTTGATGTCGTGAAAGAAGACGTTGGCCGCCGACAGGAACAGTGCCACGCCGGTGGTGAACAGGGTGACGAGTGCCATCAGCATCAGCATCGGGATCAACCATGGCAGCACCATGTGTCCGAAGATCAGGAACGCCACCGCCAGCACGGCCAGCTCGATGCCTGCCGTGATCAGCTGTGCGAACACGATGGACAAGACGAGCTGCTCGTGCGGGAACGCGACCTTCTTGATCAGGCTCGCTCCACCCTGGACCGAGCCGATCGCTGCGGTGACAGAGATCTGGAAGAATTGGAACGGCAACAGACCGGACAGGAAGTACAGCGGGAAGACCTCCAGCCCGCTCTTCTCACCCACCGGCGGCTCGGCCTTGAACACGTACAGGAAGATGACCGAGAAGATCATCATCTGGCTGAGCGGATTGAGGAGGCTCCACGCCCACCCGAGGATCGACTTGCGGTAGCGGGTCCTGAGCTCCTTGAGCGTGAGCAGGTAGAGGAGGTTGCGGTGGGCAACCGCGGTGCGGAGCGACATGCGGGATCCGACGCTAACGCGCTCGCTAGCCTCATCCACGTGAATGCAGGGCGGCCTCCGACTCCTCGGCGCGGCCGCTGGGCAGCTGCGGTGGCGCTCCTCGCTGCCCTGGCCGGTCTGTGGATCCTGGGAACCGTTCCGTCGGGCGGCCCCGACGAACCGGTGCACATCGTGCGCGGTGCGGCACTGGTGCGCGGCCAACTCGACGGTGAACGATTCGCTGGTCAGGGACGGGCGTTCGAACTACCGGGATGGATCGGACATCCCGATCACGGGTGTTTCTCCCTTGTCGGCGAGCAACCCGCCAACTGTGCGACCGCAACGACCCCGCGAATCGGTGAACGCCCGCTGATCTCGACCGCCACCTCGTACCCCATCTGGGGGCACCTCGCGCCCGGGTTGGCCACGTATCTGCCGTCGTCGATCGGCAACCAGATGGCCCGGCTCTTCGACGCAGCGATCCCGCTCGCGCTCCTGGGAGCGGCAATCGCACTCGCATCCAGACGGGGAGCTGTCGCGCTGTCATCGACTGCACTTGCCGTGACGCCGATGGCGCTGTTCTCGATCGTGGTGGTGAACCCGTCGGGCCTGGTGATCGCCGGAGGCGTCGCGCTGTGGACGGCGGTGTTGTCAGTCGAGCGGGGGAATGCACGTCTCGACCGCCTGGTCGCCTGGTCGATGGCTGCCGGCTGGGCAGCGATGGTGCTGCCTCGACGTGACGGGATGATCTGGGCGGCGATGATCCTTGCCGTGGTGGCCCTGTCGGGCCGGGTCGATCTCCGTGAGCTGGCCAGGCGCCTCGGTGTGGGTCCACTCCTCCTCGTTGCGGCGTCCGGTCTCGCAACGGCGGCGTGGGCGGTGGCGTCGGCCACCCTCTCGTCGGGTCTACTCCTTGCGGCTCCGCTGCTGCCCGTGGCGGCGCAGGTGATCCACCGAGTCTGGATGCGACGTCGGTCCCCGGCGGCTCGCATCTCGCTCATCGTCTCGTGTGCCATCGTCGCCGTCGTCGCAGGTGCCCTTGCGATGATCCGACGCCCGGGTGGTTTCGACGCCGACATGCTCAAGCGGATCATCGACCAGTCCGGAGCGAACCTCGAAGAAGCGATCGGTGTGCTGGGTTGGCTCGACACCCCGATCCCGCGCGTGGCGCTGCTCGTGTGGCTTGTGGCGCTCGGTGCACTTGCCGGGATCGTGTTGGCCGAGCGCCGCCTCACCGACCTCGTGCTGGCCGCCGGCGTCGTGACCGTCGCAGTGGTCGGGGCTTGGGTGCTCGAGATGAGCCAGGGGACCACGACTGCGACGTACTGGCAGGGGCGCTACTTCCTGCCGTTCCTCGTCGGCGTTCCACTGCTGCTCGGCCTGTCCGACGGCGAGCCTCGTTCTGCACGACGGTCGAGGGCCCAGGCAGGTGTCGTCGCTGGTGCTGCGATGTTCGTGTTGACCATGTCGTTCGCGGCGTCGATGCGGCGCTGGGGAGTCGGAACGGCAGGCTCGATGCTGCCGTGGGACTGGGGCACCTACGGAACCAGATTTCCTCCGTGGGTCCTGCTGCTCGCACATGTCGCGATTGCGTTCGAAGTCACGCGACGTGTGGTCCTCGAAGGACACGTCGAGGCGCAGGCCGACGCCGACCAGATGATCGAGGAGGTGGTGGCGACATGACCGACGACACCGAGATCAGACGCCGACTCGCCGAACTGGAAGCAGCGTCGGACCAGCGGCGACGTGACATGCGGGCCGTACTCGACGACATTCCGGCGGCCCTCAGCCGTCGTCGGCTCGTCTCGGCAGCGATCGCCGACCTGAAGACCGCACCGAACAAGGTCGATGGGATCCGGCGCGGCGTCCGAAAGCTCGGGCGCATCCTGGCGCGCCGATCGTGAGTGACGGCGCCGCATCAGTGCCGGTGCACGTGTTCGTCGCAGCGAGCGGCAATGCGTTCATGACCGACATCGCCGACTGGATCGTCGAAGCTGCGATAGCGAGCGGGCGACCTGCGAACATCGTCGACGACCGTCTCCCGATCCCGGACGGGTCGATCAACCTCGTCGTGGCACCGCACGAGTTCTACGTGCTGCGTGACGACGACGATGCAGCGGTACGTGCGGCTGCACGCTGCAGCATCCCGATCTGCACCGAGCAGCCGGGGACCCCCTGGTTCAAGCTGTCGGCCGGACTCTGCGAGGGCAGCCCACTTGTGGTCGACATCAACGACGTCGGCGCTGCCGCACTGGCCGAACTGGGTTTCCATGTGCACCGCCTGCGTCTCGGGGCCGTTGCGTCGATGGGGTACGAGGTCCCGGAAGGGGACGAGCGTCGCGACATCGACGTCGTGTTCCTCGGTGGGGCGACACCGCGACGAGAACGGGTCCTCGCCGGGCTCGCTCCCGTGCTGTGGGACCGTCCCTGCGAGATCCGGACGTTCAGCTTCAGTCGACCGGTCACCGGCGACGAGCCCGGCCTGGTGTTCGGCGCCGACAAGTACGAGCTCCTTGCTCGCTCGAAGGTGATCGTGAACATCCACCGCGGCGACGCAGAGGGCAACGACTCCGACGACTACTTCGAATGGGCGCGCCTGGTCGAGGCGATGGCGAACGGTTGCGTCGTCGTGACCGAACCGTCGATCGGGCACGATCCGTTGGTGGTGGGCGAGCACTTCATCGAGTGCCGTGCCGACCAGATGGCTGCCACCATCGACGACCTGTTGAACGACCCGGCGCGCTGCAGCGCCGTGTCGGCGGCGGCCCGAGCTGCGGTGACGGGGCCCTTGTCGTTCGACACCTCGGTGGCCGAGTTGCTCGCCGTTGCCGACCCGATCGTCGCCGAGGTCTCGAACGCACACCACGGCGGCGAATCGCCCCGGTGGGGCCGGGTCTTCCGCCGCCGTGGGGTGGGTCGGGTGACCCGTGAGGGGCCGCCGCCGCTGCTCCCCGTGTTCGCGCCGTACCGAGGGTTGCGAAAGCAGCTCTTCGACCAGCTGCTCGCCGAGATGGCGCACCGACGCGAACTCGGTGGCTTCCGTTCGCTGCTCGACCACGGTGATGCCGACCACGTCAACCGTTTCGAGAGTACGACCTGGGCGAATGCTGATGCCGACATCACTGTGGTCGTGACCGTGTACGACTACGCCGATGTGGTGACGGAGACCCTCGACTCGATCGCGTCCTCTGTTGACGTGTCGGTCGAGATCGTGATCGTCGACGATGCCTCGACCGACGGCGCCGTGCAGGTCGTACAGGACTGGATGGCCCGACACGACGACGTTCCGGTGCTGCTGCTGGCGCGCAGCGCGAACCGCGGTCTCGGACTCGCCCGCAACCTCGCCATCGAACACGCACGTGCCGAGTTCGTGATGATCCTCGATGCCGACAACCTGCTCTACCCCAACTGTCTGGGCACCCTCGCCGACGCTTTACACCTGGACCCTGCTGCGTCGTTTGCCTACTCGACCCTCGAGGCATTCGGGTCGGATCCCGGACTGCGGAGTGCACAGGGCTGGTACGTGCCGTGGCTGTGCGATGCCAACTACATCGACGCTCAGGCCATGATCCGGCGGGCCGTGTTGCAGGAGTTCGGTGGGTACCGCGCCGACGACTCGATCTTCGGCTGGGAGGACTGGGATCTGTGGCTGCGTCTCGCCGAGGCCGGTCGCCACGGTGTCCACGTCCCCCGCATGCTGGGTCGATACCGAACGCAGAGCGGCTCGATGGTGTCGCTGACCAACCTGGCGGCTCCTGATCTACGTGCATCGCTCGCGGCGCGCTACGCCACCCTTCCGTGGCCCGACTCGGACAGGTCGTAAGATGCCCGCCGTGGACGGCACCGAAGGATCCGGCGAACTGAAACGTCTCCGCGATCTGGTCGGGCCATCGGAGATCTCGTACACCGAACTCCTCGAGGACCGTGAACAGGCCGTGCTCGTCGCCAAGAAGGCAGCTGCCGAGGCGGGTGAACTCCGCGGGCACATCGTGGACCTGAGCGTGCAGCTGTCCCGAGCACGCCAGGACCTGGAGTACCAGCAGGTGAGTGCGGCGATGAGCCGGCCGGCCAGGGTGGTGTATCGAGTCCGTCGACGCATCGCGACGTCGGTGACGCCACGTGTTGCAGCGCTCGTCCGCCGTGTCAGGCGCACGCTGTCGACGTGAGCGACACGATGTCGGCTCCCCGTTTCACCGTCGTCACTGCGGTCTACGACCCCGAGCCCGATCACCTGCGCGAGTGCATCGCGTCGATCGATGCCCAGGTTGCTGACCCGGCGGTTGCAGCAGGTGGCGTGGAACACGTGCTCGTGGACGATTGTTCGACCCGGCCGGACATCGCCGAGATCCTGCGCATGGCCGAGACGGACGGTGGGCCGGTGAGGCGACGCGTGGTGCGCCGGAGTGCCAACGGCGGGATCGTGGCGGCGTCGAACGACGCCGTCGCTGCTGCGACGGGCGAGTTCGTCGTGTTGGTCGACCACGACGACGTCCTGGTCGACGGGGCGCTCGCAGCGATCGCCGCAGCGCTCGACGCCGACCCGGCCGCCGACGTCGTGTACAGCGACCACGACCTGATGCGTCCCGATGGACGGTGCGCGTGGCCGATGTACAAACCAGACTTCTCACTCGAACGACTGCGCTGCCACAACTACATCACCCACCTGGTCGTCGCCCGCCGCAGCGTCGTCGACCGGATCGGCGGATTCACTCCCGGAACCGACGGCGCCCAGGACCACGACCTGCTGCTTCGGCTGGCCGAGGTGAGCGCCCCGTTCCTGCACGTTCCTCAGATCCTGTTGCACTGGCGTCAGGCCCCGAGCAGTGCCTCGTTCGACAGCTCGAACAAACCCGAAGCGATCAACGGCCAGATCCGAGCGGTGTCGAGTCACCTCGACCGGTGTGGGATCGACGCAGTCGTGGAGCCGACGGACCAGCCCGGCGTCGTGCGGACCCGCCGAATCCTGAGTGGGAGGCCGACCGTGTCGGTGGTGATCCCGACACGCGGCACTCGCGGTCGGGTGTGGGGTGCAGATCGGATCATGATCCACGACGCCGTGGCGTCGATGCTCGGTGAGACCGACCTCGTCGATCTCGAATTCGTGGTCGTGATCGACGAAGGAACCGAACCCGTCGTGAATCGCGGTCTACACCGTCTCGCCGGGGACATGCTTCGGGTCGTTGGGTACGACCAGCCCTTCAACTTCTCGGACAAGATCAACCGGGGTGTCGAGGCAGCAGGAGGGGAATACGTCCTGCTCCTCAACGACGACACCGAGATGATCGCGCCGGGCAGCATCGCGGAACTCGTCGGCCTCGCCCAGCAGAACGACGTGGGCATGGTCGGCGCGAAGCTGCTCTTCGACGACGGCACGCTCCAGCACGCCGGCCACCTGTACCACGGCACGATCACCCATGCGCTGCTCGGATGGCCCGACAGCCACCCGGGCCCGTTCAACATGGCCAACGTGGTGCGCGAGTGCGTTGGGGCAACAGCAGCGGCCGCGCTGATGCGTCGTGACGTGTTCCTCGACCTCGGCGGCATGAACACCGATTTCCCTGCGAACTACAACGACGTCGACTTCTCGATGACGGTCCGTGCTGCGGGCTACCGGATCCTCTGGACACCACACGCATCGTGGTACCACTTCGAGAGTCGCAGCTTCTCGCATCCCATCGATCCGGCCGAGACCGAACTGATCGAAGCGCGTTGGGGTGAGGGTCTCTACATCGATCCGTACTCGAACCCGAACCTGACGCGCGGGCGCAACGACTGGTTGGAGCTTCCACTGCGCTCGGGCGCGCCGCCCTACGAGGACCTGCCCGACGGTCGACGATCCTGGGGTTGACGGCCCCGGGTTTCGCGGCTGCAGGGTGACGATCCCGGGTCGGCGCTCCGAGCGGGTCGCGGTTCAGAGTCGTCGTCGCACGGCACCGGCGACCCGTCGCGCCTGCCCGGTGAGTCGGGTCGCGAGCGGAGCGATCAGGAGTGGGCTGTCATCATCGAGCGCGACGCAGCGAAAGCCGACGGTCGCCTCCACGTGGCGGATCCCGTCGGCGAGTTCGCCCTCGACCTGGAGCAGCACGTGGCCACCGGCACGGTGAACGAACCGGGCGCGGTCGACCGGATGCCCGTCGACGAAGACCAGGTCGGAGTCGGTCATCTCGACCGACCGTTCCGGCGGCCGCTCGTCAGTGGTCCACAACCGGAGTGAGAAGTACCCGATGTCGACCAGTTCGGTGAGTTCACCGCCGTCGAATCGCAGACTGCGCAGCGAGTCGACGTCACCCGCCAGATGCAGCATCGACCAGCCGCCAGGCGAGAGTCGGGCCGGCGCCGCATCCTGGATTCGCGCCACGTCGGAACCGAGCTCGAATGCTGCGAGCCGAGCGATGCCACTGGGCGACAGGGGAGCGAGGCGCTCGGGGTCGATGCCGCGGTGCTCGGCGAGCAGTTGTGCAGCCAGTGCGGGTTGGTGGCGGCCAGCCACTCCCGCGATCCAGCCTCGGCCCTGCGGATCGAGACGCTCCACGTCGTTGGCATTCGCGTAGGTGACGGCCTCGGTCAGCGACGAGTCGGCGATCGCTCGGGCGTCGGCGCCCGCGACATCGTCGTGGGACCACGAACCCAGCGAATTCGCCACGGCAGGACTCGGCGCCACCACGACCTCGGCGATCGTGGAAGCGAACGCGGCACGCAGTCCCGGATCGTGCGTCCAACGATCGTCGTTCAGGTCGGTCAGCCCGAGGGTTCGGTCGGCGAGACGTCGGGCCACGGCGAACAGCGCCCACCGTGCGTCGTGTAACCCTGGCGAGAGTTGGCTGGCAGCCACCTCGCGGCAGATCGGTTTGCCGGTGACGTCGATGTCGATCAACGTGCCGATCGGAGGGGTGAGGATCTGCTCGATCGTGTCGGCGTGGTGGGCGATCGCCAGGCTGTCGCGTGCGGCGATCCGGTCATCGGTTCGGTTCGGCAGATACGAGTGCATTCGTGCACCCGACACCAGACGCTCCTCGCCGGCCTTCGAGAGTGCGAAGTACAACCCGATGACCTCGTCGTCGATGCCGTCGCTGCGCAGGATCCGCGTGAGCCCCTCCTGGATGGTGCCGCCCCATCCGACGTCGGCGACCACGATCGGGCCGCCGTCGACCCGGTGCAGGCGCGCACGCAGGTACACGAGGACCCGCGCACGCAGGTCAGCCGCCCCGGCGATGATGTCGCTGCGCATGGCCTCGTCGCTCGACAGCAGAGCACATGCTTCGTCGACCTCCACGACGGGCACCACGTCCCGACCGAGCACCGACCGGACCCGGTCGATGTCGCACCCGAAGGCACGAGCCACGTGATCGGCGGTCAGGTCGGCCCGACGTGAGAGCGCGACCGACAGTTCCTCCGGCGTTCCCTGGATGACTGCGGCGCGCATGGTGACCCAGCGCGACACATGGAGCCGAATCGGATCGGGTCCATCGGGCGACGTGATGTCGATCAGGTCGGCGATGGTGCCGCCCTCGCGCAGCAGGCAGTGGACGTGGCTGGCCCCGAGCTCGGTGGTCATGGCGGACACCCAGCGGCTGAACCCGGTGAGCGCAGGTCCGATGGTCGCAGCGCCGAACTGATACGACGGGTCGTCGACGGACGGGCGGCCGACGAGCACGCTGCGGATCGCTGCCGAGATCCCGAGGTCGGATCCCTGTTCGCTCGACCAGTCTCGCAGCGCGCTCGGCACCGTCTCGACGGCACGGGCCTCCGAGGCGATGTCGAGGTGCACCGGATGCGCGCCGAGGCGTGTCGCGCTGCGAACGTCGGCGACTTCGTTGTCGCCCAGGTGGAGCACTCGCGACGGTGTCGCGCCGTGATCGGCGATCGCCCGTTCCAGGAGCCCGTGCGCCTTGCCGAGTCGGTGATCGCACGATGTGACGACGCCGTGGACCAGCGACATGTCGACACCGGCGTCGGCGAGCACTGCTGCGAGTTGGGCCGACGACAGGTAGATGTCACTCACCAGCACCACGGGAACGTCGAGTCGTCGAGCGAGTTGCAGGACGGCCAGCGTCTCGGGGATCGGTTGAAGCGAGCGACCTTCGAGTTCGAGTTCCCGGCGCTGCATGGCGTGGCGATCGCCCCAGGAGTCGGGCATCCGTTCCCAGATCTCGTCGAGCGACACCTCCGGGGTCACGACCGCGGGGTCGACACCGATCGCCGTCTCCGGTTCACCTTCGGCGCGCATCGCAGCGCGGCGTGCGTTCGAGCAGTCGCGACGCGCACGGGCCTCGGCGTGCCGGCGGCCTGCGGCGAACACGGACGGCGGCACGTGGGCCGGCAGGTCGACGAGTTGTCCGAGGTGGATGAAGAGGTCGCTCGGCGTGGCGACCGCGCGGGTCACCAGCGTGTCGAAGACGTCGGAGGTGACCAGATCGATCTCACCCGACAACAACTTGCGTTTCGCCGAGTGGAAGCCACGACCCTGATCGCTGCCGACACCAGCGACGCCGAACAGATCGAACCGCTCTGATCCGAGTGACGCACGCACTGCGAGGTCGTCGTGATGTCGTTGTGCCGCGTCGGCCGGATCGAACAACCCGTCGTCACCGAATGATGTCCGTGCGGTCAGGGTCACTGCGGGTGTCCACACGCACGGTGAGCCGGCAGCGGTGAGACGAACACAGAATTCGGCGATCGCTGCGTCGACGCCCAGCCCGGTCATCAGCCCACCGTGATCGACGAACACACTGCGGCGCACCGTGAACCCGAGTGGCGCGAGTGCGCTCACGTCTCGTTCCACCAGCAGCGAACCCCAGGGCCCGCAGCCATCGGTCGGTTCTCCCACGGATTGGTCGGCGAGGAATGGTTCGACGACGCGCCCGACGCTGAGCAGCGTGGTTCCGCCTGCATCGACGATCCGCGGACCGCACGCACCGATCGACGCCCCGTCGAGCAGATCGACCAGGGGAGTGGCCCACTCCCGGTCGTGGAGAACCGGGTCGTCGACGAGGCAGACGACATCAGCATCAGCAGCGGTGATCAGCTGGTTCAGTTCCGCAGCGGTGGTGTCGGGCTCGAGTCGGACGAGCTCGACGGAGAGTGCCGATGGTGTCCACTCGAGGCGACACGACGTGGTGGGTTCGCCCCGGAAGTACACGGTGGACGCGGTGGCATGGATCTGGCGACGATCGAGCGCGGCCTGCGCGCATCGAGCAACCGCAGATGTCATCTCGGGCTTCTCCGATGCAGCGAGTGCACTCGATCCTGCGACCGCTCTCCAGGAATAGAGCGGCCGTGCGATGTGGCCGACGCCGAGCGACCGTTGCTGGGCCGATTCGATCACGCGGAGGTAGAAGTCGTAGTCCTGAGCCGGCTCGAACTCGGCGCGCACACGCAGGTCACGGACGACGTCGCGCCGTGCGGCCACGAGATGCGCCAGGTAGTGGTGGCCGAGATGTCGGTGCGGGCTCCACGCTGGCTTGTGGTACGGGAAGACGACGGCGCCGGCCTCGTCGATCAACAGTTCGTCGGTGTACACCACGGCATCGGAGGGGTGGTCCTCGAAGTGTGCGATGACACACTCGATGGCGTCGACATGGATCAGGTCGTCGTGGT
>Ga0307981_1002424_pt1 | contig 15178 bp, 13 predicted proteins | sample OrgLakmetagen987_FD_201849 | JGI IMG/M metagenome (GOLD analysis project Ga0307981, IMG submission 201849) | Saline water microbial communities from Organic Lake, Antarctica - #987 | ecosystem: Environmental > Aquatic > Non-marine Saline and Alkaline > Saline | place: Antarctica: Organic Lake... | reverse complement strand
ATCCTCGCATTCATGCGTGAAACCATCCCGCAGGACTGGAAAAACTTCCGCGACAAGGTCTCAGACAACTTCTGCGTCATAACCCACAAGAACTTTCGGGTTTTGGAGTAGAGGCGGTATAACACTTAAGGAGGCGTTAAGCATTGTAAATCGTAAGCGCCAGGCCACATGTCGGAGCGCGGCCGCTGGCCAGGGGAAACCGCATGACGCCGACACCGGCCCTGCCGCGCCTTAAGAAGCGGCCAGCACTACCCGAAGGTGCTACAGTTCAGCTGCGGCTCTTGGGCACAACCGACCTGCACGCGCATTTGCTACCCTATGACTACCATGCCGATGCCGACGATCAACCGTGGGGCCTCACGCGGGTTGCCACCCTGATCCGCGCAGCACGCGCCGAAGCGCGAAACGTTATGCTCTTTGACAATGGTGACGCGTTGCAAGGCACGCCAATGGGCGATCTGACCACGGGCAAAGGCACCAAATGGCGCGGGCTAAACCCGGTGATCGCGGCGATGAACCAGCTGAGTTATGACGCAGCTACGTTGGGCAATCATGAATTTAACTTCGGTCTGGATTGGCTGACCCGCACGCTGGGTGATGCCTCGTTTCCAATGACTTGCGCGAACATTGTGATGTCTGGCGCCGCCGCGCCCGCACGCACTTACCTGCCGCCTTACCTGCTGCTGCACCGCACAATCACCGGTGAGGATGACGCGTTATATCCGGTCACCATCGGTGTCATCGGGTTGGTCCCCCCGCAGATCACCACTTGGGATCACGCGCATCTGACCGGCCAGCTCCACGCCCGGGACATGATTGAGACGGCGCGCATCATCGTTCCGCAGGTGCGCGCAGCGGGCGCCGACATCGTGCTGCTGCTGGCCCATAGTGGCATCGACAGCGCCGCGCCCAGCCCGATGATGGAAAATGCGGCACTCCCTTTGGCCGCGATCGAAGGGGTCGATGCGATCATGGCCGGGCATAGCCACGTCGTTTTTCCGCAGCTGGGCGGGCACACTCTTCCAAACGTCGATCATGCACGCGGTCTTCTGTCGGGCACACCAGCGGTGATGGCCGGCGCGTGGGGCTCGCATTTAGGCGTGCTGGATCTGGCACTCGAGGCGCAGAGCGGGCGATGGCAGATCATCGGGCACAACGCCGAGGCGCGGCCCGTGGCTCCGGCGCCCGGCGCAAAAGGCGCCATCGCACCCGTGCCCTGCGATGCCGAGCTGTCGCGCGTCATAGCCCCCGCACACGCGCTGACGTTGCGCTACATGCACCGCTCCATAGGGCAATCTGGCACCCGCCTGCACAGCTATCTGGCCTTGGCTCGCGCAGATGCGTCGGTCGCCGCCGTCAACGCGGTTCAGACGCGCCTTATGGCCCGTGCGATGCAAGGCACCGCGCATCAGGGGCTGCCAATCCTGTCTGCGACCGCGGCGTTCAAGACAGGCGGGCGCGGCGGGCCGTGCAACTTTACCGACCTGCCCGCGGGCACGCTGTCGCAACGCCACGCGGCAGATCTTTATCCATTTCCCAATCACCTCTGCGGCATGGTCATGATCGGTGCAGACCTGCGCGACTGGCTGGAGCGGGCGGTAATTTGCTTTGCGACCATCCAGCCTGGCACGCCTCCGCGTATGCTGCGCAACGGCTCTGTACCCGGCCATGACTTTGACGTGATATCGGGCCTGACATACCAGATCGATCTATCGGCCCCACCGCGATATGACCGCGTCGGCGCGCCCACGATGTCCGGCGCCGGGCCAGGCCGGATCCAAGACTTGCGCCATCAGGGGCGCTTGCTGGCGGATGATGACAGTTTTGTTCTAGCCACGAACAGCTACCGCGCCTTTGGTGCTGGGGCATTCATCGCGCCCGGCGCCGCACGCATGGTGCATGTGTCGACCTCCATCCTGCGCGATGAACTGGTGGCGGAAATCGCGCAGACGCCACTGACCGCACCGCCAGATTATGCCAGTAACTGGCGTTTTGTCCCACTGCCCGGCGCCGCTGCGCTGCTTGACACCGGGCCAGCCCTGCACAGCGACCCTGCTGCGCTGTACGGGCTCAACGCCGAGGATCTGGGCCTGACCGATGCCGGGTTCTGGCGCCTGCGCCTCTGGCTGTGACTCAAGCCATCCCTGCGGCTCTTTTTGTGGCTCCGGCAACGCGTATCACGCGATCGTGAGCATGCAGAACCGCGCCCCGCGCTACGCTCCTTCCCGATTTAAAAGGAGAACCGCAAGGACCCAAACGCCCATGACACGCCGCACCCTTCTGGGCGCCGCTGCTGCGCTGCCCATAGCGCATGCCGCCTATGCCGCCGCACCGATGATGGGTGCCTCTGCGGCCGTACATCGCCGCATCGCCTTTGGCGATTTCGAGGTCACCACACTACTGGCTGGCACGATGACACGCGGGGATCCGCACAGCATCTTCGGGCTGAACGTCGACGCCGCCGCATTCGCACAGGTGGCCAAGGACGCGCTGCTGCCATTGGACGCCGCGCAGTTTTTCTTCACCCCCACGCTGGTCAATACCGGCGCCGCGCTCGTCCTTTTCGATACTGGCCTAGATCCTGCAGGCATTACTGCGGCGCTGCAGGCGGCTGACTATACGCCAGATCAGGTCGATATTGTCGTGCTCACCCATATGCATGGCGACCATATTGGCGGCCTTAGCGGTGAGGCCAGCGCAACCTTCCCCAATGCGCGCTACGTGGCTGGATCGACCGAATACGATCACTGGGCCGCTGCGGGCAACGACACGTTCGACGCAAAAATGCGCCCACTGGCTGATCAGACCACCATGATCGCCCCCAATGAGGCCCCCGCCCCCGGCATCACCGCGATTGAGGCGTTCGGGCATACGCCCGGCCACATGGCCTACATGCTCGAGTCGGGCGGAAAATCCCTGCTGATTGCAGCAGATTTTGCCAACCACCCTGTCTTCTCACTGGAGCAGCCGGATTGGGAGGTGAAGTTCGACATGGACAAGTTCGCCGCTGCCACCACGCGGCGCAAGCTTCTGGACATGTTGGCTGCCGACGGCACGCCGTTTATCGGCTATCACATGCCATTCCCGGCAATGGGTTATGTAGAGGTGCGCGGCGATGGCTACGGATACATCCCCGAAAGCTATCAGCTCAGCCTCTAAGCACGCATCCATTCCGGCCACGCGGCTTCCTTTCTGATTCATCCCGCCCCATACGGGACGGATGAACGTTTCATCACTCACCCTCGCCCGTATCGAACAGATCGCCCGCGATACGATCGCGGATCTACCCACACCATTCGCCGCCGCCGCGCGCGAGGTGGTGCTACGCGTCGAAGACCTGCCCAATGCACAAATGCTGGCCGATCTCGACATCGACGACCCGCTGGACCTCACCGGTCTCTACGAGGGGGTGCCGATGACCCATAAATCAGCCTCCTACCCCGAGCCGTGGCCAGATACAGTCTGGCTATTTCGCAAGCCAATCTTGGACGAGTTGGCCACCCGCGACGGCGTCACTGTGGAGCAACTGGTGGCCCATGTCACTATCCACGAATTCGCCCATCATTTCGGCTGGTCCGATGACGATATTGCCGCAATCGACCGCTGGTGGGAATAGCCATGCGTCTCGATCGCGCCCCGGCTTCATCTTGGCAAAAATACTCCCGCGCGGAGCGCTTTAAATCTCTTGAACCGCACTCTCATCCCGCCAGCGGTTGGCGATGGGATAGCGCCGGTCGAGCCAAAATGCGTGCTTGCTCAGCCGCGTGCCCGGCGCCGACTGAAAGCGTTTGTATTCACTAATATAGAGCAATTGCTCGACCTGTTTCGCATCCGCGCGGTCATACCCGGCAGCCACGCAATCTTCGATACTGCCATCACCATCGACAAGGATCTGCAAAATCGCGTCCAGCACCGGATAATCAGGGAGCGAGTCGCTGTCTTTCTGATCGTCGCGCAACTCGGCGCTGGGCGGCTTGTCGATGATGCGCGGTGCGATCATTTCGCCCTCTGGCGCCATCATCCATGCGCGGTGATTGGCATTGCGCCAGCGGCAGATGTCAAAAACACGTGTTTTGTACAGATCCTTGATCGGGTTATAGCCCCCCGACATGTCGCCATAGATCGTGGCATAGCCCACCGCCACCTCAGACTTGTTGCCCGTAGTGAGCAGCATCTCACCGAACTTGTTGGACATCGCCATCAGCAAGAGGCCACGCAGGCGCGACTGGATATTCTCCTCGGTGACGTCCGACGCGGCGCCCTCGAACAGCGGCGCCAGCATTGCGGTAATCGCAGCGCGCCCCTCTGCGATAGGCACGAAATCATAGCGGCAGCCCAGCGCCTCAGCCACCGTCTGCGCATCGTCCAGCGACCTCTGCGAGGTATACTCAGACGGCAGCATCACGCAGCGCACGTTCTCTACTCCCAGCGCATCAGCCGCAATCGTCGCCACAATGGCCGAATCGATGCCGCCAGACAGACCCAGCAGCACCTTTTTGAATCCCGTCTTGCGCATGTAATCGCGCAAGGACAGTACCATCGCGTAGTAATCTTGCTCCATCAGATCCGGCACCCGCGCCAGATCGCCAGGCTCGGCGCGCCAGCCGTCTGGCCCGCGCACAAAATCCACATGTGCCAATCCGGCCTCAAAGACTGGCATCTGCACCGCCAGAGCGCCGCCTGGGTTCAGCACGAAACTGCCCCCGTCGAACACCTGATCATCTTGCCCACCGACAAGATTCAAATAAATTAATGGCAAGCCCGTCTCAATCACACGGCTGACCATTATCGTCTGGCGCGTGCTCATCTTGCCGCGGTAATAGGGTGATCCGTTGGGCACCAACAGGATCTCAGCGCCCGTCTCGGCCAGTGTCTCGGCGACGTCCTCGTGCCACGCATCCTCGCAGATTGGGCTACCGATGCGGATACCGCCAACCGTGTAAGGCCCTGCCAAGGGGGCCGAACTATAGAGGCGTACCTCGTCGAACACAGTTTCGTTGGGCAGGTGATGCTTCAATACGCAGGCGGTCACCTTACCGCCTTGCAGGATGTAATAAGCGTTGAACAACTCCGTGCCCTCCAGCGCAGGGCCGCCGATGGCGATGGCCGGACCGTCTGCGCAATCGACTGCCAGCCGGTGGATCGCCGCGATAGCTGCCTGATGAAACGCCGGCTTCATGACCAGATCCTGGGTGTTGTAGCCGGTGATGAACATCTCGGGCAAAGCAACCATATCGGTGCCCGCCGCCTTGGCTGCGTGCCATGCGCCGCGCGCCTGCGCGGCGTTGCCGTCCAGATCGCCGACGGTTGCATTTAGCTGGGCTAGGGTCAGGCGAAACCTGTCGGACATGGGCGCTTCCTTCGATTACGCTTCATGATCTAGCAGATGGGCGCGCGGAGGAAAGCCGATTTGACCGAATCGCGTTGCCCCGATGGGGGTGGTCCACTAACTTCTTCCAAAGCCGCGCGACATCGCAGGCAAGGGCATCCGGGGCAGAGCATGGTATCCAGCAAGGCACGACCGATCATCTTCGCCGTCTCATTGGCGCTGAGCGCAGGCGCGCTGGTATCCGGCGCGGCGGCGCAGGATAGCACGATCCAAACCAAACAATACGATGACGGCGGCGTTTATGAGGGCACGTTCAAGGACGGGCTCCAACACGGCACCGGCACTTACACACTGCCCAACGGCTATGAATATACCGGCGACTGGCAAGATGGCGAGATCAAGGGCAGCGGCACCGCCCGCTTTCCCAACGGGTCAGTCTACGAGGGCGAGTTTAACTTGGGCAAGCCGAACGGCGTCGGCAAGATCGTGTTCACCGATGGCGGCACCTATGAGGGTCAGTGGGTGAGCGGCAAGATCACAGGGCGCGGCGTTGCCGTCTATGCAAATGGTGTCCGCTACGACGGCAAGTTCCTGAACGCCATGCATCACGGACGCGGCCAGATGACATCGCCCAACGGTTATATCTACGATGGCGACTGGACCGAGGGCGTCAAGGATGGCCGCGCCACCATCACCTATCCCGACAGTGCCACCTACGACGGCGAGGTCAAGCGCGGCGCGCGAGACGGCACCGGCACGCTGACCATGCCAGACGGTCTTATCTATGCAGGCCTGTGGAAGGACGGCCAGATCGATGGCACTGGCACGCTGACCCAACCGGGCGGTGACGTCTACGAGGGCGATCTGGTGGCGGGGCGCCGCGAAGGATCAGGGCGCGTGGTGTATCAGGGCGGCGACATCTACGAGGGCGCGTTCGCGAATGACAAGCGCGACGGCCAAGGCACCTTCACCGGCACTGACGGCTACGTCTATGTCGGCTCTTGGGTGGCTGGCAAAATCTCGGGCGAAGGCCGCGTGACCTATCCCGACGGGTCGGTCTACGAGGGCGGATTTCGCAATGATCTCGCCAATGGCGAGGGCCGCATCACCTATCCCGACGGTGCCACCTATGACGGCGAATGGCTGGACGGCGTAATCGAGGGGCGCGGGCGGGCGGCCTATCCCAGCGGACTGGTCTATGAGGGCATGTTCAAGAACGCGCGCAATCATGGGCAAGGCGTGATGACCTATGCCGATGGCTACCGCTACGAGGGCGACTGGATTGAAGGCGAGCGCGAGGGAAGTGGCACCGCGACCTATCCCGGCGGGACCGTTTATACCGGCAGCTTCGTTGCAGGGCAGCGCCACGGAATGGGCCGCATAGAAATGCCGGATGGATTTACCTATGAGGGCGCGTGGATGGACGGCGAGATCAACGGCATGGGCACCGCGACCTACGCCAATGGCGACATCTACGAGGGCCTCTTTGAGGATGGCAAGCGGCAAGGTGTCGGCACGATGCGCTACGCCACCGGGCAACAGGACAGCGGCAACTGGCAGAACGGCGCCTTGGCGGCTGAGGCTACCGTGCCTGCGGCAGCGGATACGGCAGAGCCTTCCACCGTTACGACTGAGGCCGGCACAAATGAACCCAAAGAGCCAGATGCCGAAGAAGCACCAGCACCAATGGAGTAATCGGCGCACCACCCCGCGGCGCCAGTGAGCAAGGACAGTTTTATGCCCCACACCGGATCGTGCCTCTGCGGCGCAGCCAAGTTCACCGTCACTAGCCCAATAAGCGAAACACATGCCTGCCATTGCGGAATGTGCCGGAAATGGTCGGGCGGCGTCGCTCTGGCCGTCGAGGTGCCCGCAGATGGGCTGACCGTCGATGCGGGCGACACGGTTCAGACCTACGTATCGTCCGAGTGGGGCGAGCGGTCGTTTTGTAGCGCATGTGGCAGTGGGCTGTACTATCGGGTGGTCGCGCCCGGACCGCAGCATGGCACATACTACCTCAATCTGGGCGCGCTGGATGATCCGTCCGGTATACGGCTAGTCAGCGAGCTTTTCATCGACGCGAAGCCGGATAGCTACGCTCTGGCGGGCGATCACGAGCGCATCACCAGCACCGAATTCTTCGCCATGATCGAAGGCGCGGCCGGCAGCGCGCAGTGACGCGTTTGAATTAATTCACCGCCCCGGACACGCGCCCTAGGCGGCACATCTGGCGCCTACGCGAACAAACACCGCCTGCCCCATCAACCCGCTTCAACGTGCCGCCAGCATTGCCAACCGGATCAGCGCACGCTCAACCAGTGCCATCTGCGGCGCGGTCTGGGACGCCGAGCGCAGGGCCAGATCCGTCTCGATCAGCAGGCTCAGCGCCACCTCCAGATTGGCCGCGCCCCATGCCTGCGCCTGCCGCTGCATCCTATCGCGGCGCGGGCCAAAAACGGGTGGGCGCATCCGCGAGATACCCTGACTAACACCGCCCGGATCGGACGCCGCCGTATAAAGCGTGCGAAAATGCCGCGAGGCGGCGATCACGAGGGCAACGGGCTGCACGCCCTGCGCCCGCAGCCGCTTCATCATTGGGCCGATTTCGCCTGATCGCGCCTCGGCCGCAATGTGCAGCACATCGTCCAGATCCGCCTCGACCGAGGCAGGCGCACAGGCGGTTACATCTTCGGGCGACACGGGCGTTTCGTCGTTCAGTTTATACAGCGACAGCTTTTCCATCGTCTGTCGAAAGTCGCCGGGATCCAGCGCGCGGCCAAGATCATTCAAGTCGCGCATCGCCTCCTGCCCTATATCCTTCAGCCCCGAGGCGACCAGCATCGCCTCTATCTCGCCCCTGCTGGGCGGGTCGTCATAGATTGCGGCGGCGTAGGCATTTTTATGCCCCTCAAACGTCTTGCGCAGCTTCGACGTCGGCTTGAGCTGGCCCGCAGTCACGATGATCTGCGCGTCCCCGTCGCGCCAATCGGCCAGCGCGGCAAGGATGGGCGCGGCCAACGCCTCGGTCGCGTCCTCAACAAAGGCGACGCGTGGGCCAGGGAAAAAACTGGCCGCCTTAACCGCATCATTCAGACGCGCGGGATCCTTGCGCAGGTCGCCCGCAGGCATCCGCGTAATACGCATCTCCTCTTCGCCTGTGGGGCCGGCAAGGGCCGCGATCACCTCGGCGCGGCGCAGGGCAATGCGCATGGCGTCAGCGCCATAGATCAGCAGCCCTGTGCGCGCAGGCTCGGGGCGTGCGAAGTAGCCGGGCGCGTCGCGAGCAGATAATTTCATGCGCCCGACTTAGGCGCAGACACCAACAGCAGGGTCACGATCTGCTCAGCCAGAATGGTCATCAATCGCGTCCGCGCGTCCTCTTTCGCGGCCTGCGTCGCCACGGTGGAGCCGGAGGCAGAGTAGCCGGTAAAATTGCTGACCTTGCCACTGGTAATCACCGCCTGCGTCGACAAATCGCGCAGAGCGTAGGTGATAACGCCCAAGATATTGTAGCGCGTCGTGACGTTGTTACGCGAAATGGCGATCGATTCTTCGCTGACCGCGATGGCGTAGCTGAGGCCGTATTCACCCGGATTGGGCCGGCCCAAACGCGTTTCCAACTCGCGGGTCAGCAGGTAAGCATCGCGCGTGATGGGTGCATCGACCAGAACCGCGCCTTGCAAGGCCGCCCCCGACCCGCCGGGGCCGTAAACCGGCGTGAACCCGCAGGCAGGCAGCATTGCCAAGAGGCCAAGGCTGCGTCTGGTCGGCGGGTTCAGGGTCATGTCAACAAAACCTCTCTACGCGGGTGGGGTAGCACATCATTCAGCAAGGAGGGCAGTCCCCTCAGACGACGACATTCACGATCCGGCCGGGTACGACGATCACCTTTTTGGGCTGGCCGCCGTCCAACGCACGCTGCACAGCATCGGTCGCCAGTGCGATCTTTTCAACCTCGTCTTTGGGCATATCCTGAGGCACTTGAATTTCGGTGCGCCGCTTACCGTTGATCTGAACAGGTAGCGTCACGGCATCGTCCTGCATCAGCGCCGGATCCGCCACAGGCCAGGGCGCAGTCGCGATCAGGCCGGTGCCGCCCAGCATCTGCCAAAGCTCCTCAGCCAGATGGGGCGTCATGGGCGACATCAGCTGCGCCAGCGTGCGGGCCGCCTCGCGCTTAGCATTCGTGCCCGCCTCACTTTTAGCCAGCACGCCAGTGAAGGCGTATAGCCGCGCGATGGCGGCGTTGAAGCCGAAGGATTCGACCCCGATGCTGACGTCGTGGATGGCTTTGTGCATCTCGCGTAAGAGCGCGCCGTCAGCCTCCGCGCTGCCCACCGCGTCGCTGCCGGCTACCTCAGACGCGATACGCCAGACACGGGCAAGATGCTTGTGCGCGGCCTCGGCGCCTGCTGCGGTCCACTCCACATCTCGCTCGGGCGGGCTGTCGGACAGGACGAACCAGCGCGCGGTATCGGCGCCGTAGGCATCGATGATGCCAATGGGGTCGACGACGTTCTTCTTTGACTTCGACATCTTGGCCGAGGGAATGATCTGCACTGATGTGCCATCCGCCAGCCTGCCATCCGTCACATCTTCGGGCAGGTGATAAACGGGCCGCCCATTTGCGCCCGTCGTCTGATAAATCTCGTGCGTGACCATTCCTTGGGTAAAGAGCGCGTTAAACGGCTCCACAGCTGTCTTGGGCAGATGTCCGGTAATCTGCATCGCGCGGGCAAAGAACCGTGAGTAAAGCAGGTGCAGGATAGCGTGTTCGATGCCGCCAATATACTGGTCGACATTCATCCAGTAGTCCGCCGCCGCCAGATCGGTGGGAGTCTCTGCGCGCGGCGCAGTAAAGCGCGCATAGTACCACGAGCTATCGACAAACGTGTCCATCGTGTCCGTCTCGCGCCGGGCTGCCGCACCACATTTCGGACAGCTGGCCTGTCGCCATGTCGGATGACGGTCCAGCGGGTTGCCCGGCACGTCGAAGGTCACATCGTCCGGCAGGCGGATGGGCAGGTTTTCCTTCTTCTCAGGCACCACACCGCAAGTGTCGCAATGCACGACGGGGATGGGGCAACCCCAATAGCGCTGACGCGACAGGCCCCAATCGCGCAGGCGAAATTTGGTGACGCCGTGGCCGACGCCATTGGTTTCGCAAAACGCGATGGCCGCATCGATGGCTTCCATTCCAGTCTGCAACTCTTCGCCGGCAAATCCGCGCGCATAAAGGACGCGCTCTGTTTTCGGGGGGACATAGGCGTCGCCACCATCTTCGGGCGCATGGTATTCGGCACCGGACGGCAGGTAGGTCGATATCACCGGCAGATCGTATTTCCGAGCAAACTCCAGATCGCGCTGGTCATGCGCAGGACAGCCAAATACGGCACCTGTACCATATTCCATCAGCACAAAATTTGCCACATAGACCGGCAACTCCCATGAGGTATCTAAGGGATGCCGAACGGTGAGGCCAGTGTCATAGCCCCGCTTTTCGGCCTTCTCCAGCGCCTCTTCGGTCGTTCCGCCCTTACGGCACTCGCCAGAGAAGCTGGCCAGCGCCGCGTCGCCCTGCTCCAGATGCTTGGCCAGCGGGTGATCGGGTGACACCGCGACAAAGCTGGCACCCATCAGCGTGTCAGGCCGCGTCGTATAAACCTCGATCCGGTCGAAATTGGCAGTGCCGTCGTTCAGGCCAAACGCAAATTGCAGGCCGCGCGACTTGCCAATCCAGTTTTCCTGCATCAGGCGCACCTTGGCGGGCCAATTGTCCAGCGTATCCAGCGCCTCCAGCAGCTCTTCGGCCATGTCCGAGATGGCAAAGAACCACTGCGTCAGCTCGCGCCGTTCCACCTCGGCGCCAGAGCGCCAGCCGCGCCCGTTCTCGACCTGCTCATTAGCCAGCACGGTCATGTCGACCGGATCCCAGTTGACGACCGCATTCTTGCGGTAGACTAGGCCCGCCTCCAACATGTCCAGAAACAGTGCCTGCTGCTGGCCGTAATACTCAGGATCGCAGGTGGCAAATTCGCGCGACCAGTCGATGCTGAGGCCCAGAGGCTTCATCTGGGCACGCATGTCGGCGATGTTCTGATAGGTCCAATCCTTGGGATGCCCACCAGACGCCATCGCGGCGTTTTCAGCTGGCATCCCGAACGCGTCCCAGCCCATCGGATGCAGCACGTTATACCCCGTCGCCAGTTTGTGCCGCGCAATGACGTCACCCATCGTGTAATTGCGCACATGGCCCATGTGGATGCGGCCAGACGGATAGGGAAACATCTCCAGCACATAGTATTTGGGCCGCGAGGGGTCAGGCTCGGCGCGGAAAATACCGGCCTCGTCCCAGGCTTTTTGCCAGTTGGCTTCGATCTCAGCGGCTGAATAACGGGGCATGACGGTGTCTCTCACAGGCAGATGACGTTGCGTTCGGGTGTAGTTCGCGCACGCGCCGGCGTCCAGTGGGGCGGCGCAGAAATGCGGGGTTTGCAGGGGCGCCCGGCGCCGCTTATAAGCGCCTGCAGCAGGCGTAAGGCAGGTAGGGCTCCATGAAAATCCTCTTTATTCATCAGAACTTCCCCGGGCAGTACAAGCATCTGGCGCCAGCGCTAGCGGCACGGGGCCATGACTGCACCGCGCTAACGCTGAAAATAAAGAAGCCCATGACGTGGCAGGGCGTGCGCGTACTACCCTACGCGCTGCCGAAGCGGACCGGGCAGGACCTGCATCCGTGGTTGACCGATCTGGATACAAAGGTGACCCGCGGCGAGGCGTGCTGGCGTGCGGCGCGGCAGATGGCCGAAGAGGGGTATACCCCCGATCTGATCCTCGCACATCCCGGCTGGGGCGAGTCGATGTTTCTGCGCGACGTTTGGCCCAGCGCGCGCATCGGCCTCTATTGCGAACTGTATCATGAAGCCGGCTATCCCCATCTGGACTTCGACCCTGAGTTTCGCGCCCGCGAGCCTGAAGTTCAACCGCTGCGCATCCGCCTGAAAAACCTTAACAATCACCTACACTTTCCGTTTGCCGAGGCAGGGATCAGCCCGACCAGGTTTCAGGCCGATACGTTTCCGCCCGAATTCAGGGATCGCATCACGGTCAGCCATGATGGCATCGATACCGCATTTTCCGTGCCCGGCCCGAATGTAGCAGTGAAACTAGCAGGGCATCCCGAATACACTCGCGCGACGGAGATCATCACTTTCATCAATCGCAACCTAGAGCCCTATCGCGGCTATCATGTCTTCATGCGTGCCTTGCCGGACCTGCTGCGCGCGCGGCCAAACGCCCGCGTTCTGATTATCGGCGGCGACGAGGTCAGCTATGGCAGCGCGCCGCCCAAGGGCAAAACCTGGAAGCAGATATTCCGTGATGAGGTCGCGGGCCAGATCAGTCCCGAAGATTGGCGCCGCGTGCATTTTATCGGGCGCATCCCGCATGACCAATTCACCCGCGTGCTGCAACTCAGCCGCGTGCATGTCTATCTGACCTATCCGTTCGTCCTCAGTTGGTCGCTGATGGAGGCGATGTCCTGCGGCGCGGCCATCGTCGCCAGCGATACCGCGCCCGTGCGCGAGGTCATCACACACGGCGAAACTGGGCGGTTAATCGATTTCTTCGACCGGGATGCAATGGTTCGCGAGGTCTGCGATCTGCTGGATGATGAGGACGCACGTATGCGGCTGGGCAAGGCGGCGCGGACGCTCATGATCGAGAATTACGACTTGCAAACGACTTGCCTGCCAAGGCAGATCGACTGGGTCGAGAAGGTAGCAAAGATGCCACTGGTGGTTTGAAGCCTACCTCAGCAGCGACCGATGCCGGGCAGACAATGAGCCCAACATCACCTCTTCAGACTCAAAATTTCTCGGCTTGGATCCGCAACTGCCGCGCTCGCGACAGGATCGCATCCTCGACCGCACGGCGGGTGCCGGCATCGACCGGGCCACGCTGCGTGGACAACGATACATTTAGCGAGCGGGCGTCAAGTGCCGGGTCGCTGACAAGGATTGTGGCCCGGTAGGCGCGCCCGCCACCCGGAGGGGTACCATAGCCAGTCGAGATCACGCCGGTAAACGGGTCGGCAGATTGAATAGGCAGAAAATCAAGCACTTGCAGAGAAGCTGTCCACAGGAACCGGTTAACCTTGACGCCAGAATCTCCGCCTTTGAAGATGTCCAGGATGCTGGTGCCAGAGCTAACACGTGTGCCTCCCTTGGCTTCCTTGCCGCCTTCGATGGCGACGGCGTTGGGATCAAATTTTGCAGGCTCGTCGCCGCAGGCCCCAAGGAGTGTGAGCGCCGCTAGGGCACATACTGCGCGTTTTACCGAGAAAAGCATTATATTACCGTCCGACATTACCTAGCCCCTAATAACCAACGGGCGCAGGCGGGGCAAGGTGTTTGCACCGCGTCGCAATGTGCATCGTATCGAGTGGCATAGATGGCGATGCAGGTGGCGCTTGGCCTTGCCGCGCGGGAGTGGTTAAGTGCGGCGAAGCACCCCTAAAACAAGAGCCCCCAATGCCCCTGCCAGACATCACAGCCCGCATCAACGCCTCCACTACCGCCGCAGGGCGCAGCCCTAGCAGCGTGCATCTGATCGCAGTGTCCAAGGTCCAGCCCAACGACCGCGTCGAGGCCGTGCTGCAGGAGGGCCACCGCGTCTTTGGCGAAAACCGCGTTCAGGAGGCGGACAGTAAGTGGCCCGGTTTTCGCGAATTATATGACGGCATCGATTTGCACCTGATCGGACCACTCCAATCAAACAAGGTCCGCCAGGCCTTTGATCTATTTCAGACAATTCATTCGGTTGATAGGCCCAAGCTGGCAAAAGCCATCGCGCGCATCGCCGATGAGATAGGGCATTGCCCGGACGTGTTTTTACAAGTGAACACCGGTGAAGAGGATCAAAAGGCGGGCGTGTCCCCCGATCAGGCCGACGCATTCATCGCTGAGTGCCGCGCGCTGGCATTGCCCGTAAAGGGATTGATGTGCATCCCCCCCGCTGATGAAGAATCTAGTTTGCATTTTGCTCTATTGGCGAAAATCGCAGCGCGAAATGATTTAGCCGGATTGTCGATGGGCATGAGCGGTGATTTCGAAAGCGCCATCGCACAGGGCGCGACGCATATCCGCGTTGGCAGTGCCATCTTTGGCGAACGCCAGTACGGTTGACGCCGGCGATCTGCGTTGAATGCTGACACAAAAGGCGCAGCAATCAAATGCCGCGCCCTTTAACTCAACTTACGGTAACTACCCGCGCATCAATTCAATCGTTAATACGCATCGTTTCAACATCGTCGCCATTGTCTTTGGCTTCTCTGAACCATTGTGGCGGGCGTCCGCGACCACTCCATGTCTGGGTCGGGTCTTGCTTGTTGCGATACTTAGGTGCGGCGGGTGCGCGCGATTTCAGCTTAGAGCCTGATCCGGTCAGCATAGCAGCATCCGTTTGGCCGACGAGATCGTCCAGCGAATATCCCAGCTGCTTTGCACGCTCCTTGAGCGCGGTCAGCGCATCCTTGCGCAGACGCTTGTCGCGCCCAGCCATCTCACGCTCGACTTTATTCTGCAGAGATTTAAGATCCTGCATGCTGAGTAGTTTTAGATCGAATTTCATCATTTTTTTGATCCCGCTGATACTTTGACTTCGCCTCTTAGCCAATATGTCTTCGATACGCAAAAGAATATCTAATATTCAGGCTTAATTCAGCATATACTCCGAGTCCTGCAGAAGCCGAATTTGATGTCTTGACGGCTGGATTTAGAACGATTCATCTATGCCCATGATCCGCCCCGGCTTTCTTTCCTCAGCAGAGCGCCTCGAGCTTGAGGCTTG
>Ga0307981_1002423_pt1 | contig 15184 bp, 12 predicted proteins | sample OrgLakmetagen987_FD_201849 | JGI IMG/M metagenome (GOLD analysis project Ga0307981, IMG submission 201849) | Saline water microbial communities from Organic Lake, Antarctica - #987 | ecosystem: Environmental > Aquatic > Non-marine Saline and Alkaline > Saline | place: Antarctica: Organic Lake... | reverse complement strand
CAACTATCCAAACTGGACAGGACCGATTAAAGTCCCAAGCGCTTGTCAGATGGCACACAAGCTCGCGGAACTTGCCGGTTCATTCGTCGACTGTGGCGAAACTATCAACGCGGAGCGATTCAAGAATAAGATTCATTTCTTGTGAAGGATAGAAGACTCTAAAGGAGATACGTAGCGTTCATTGAAACATAGTTCTAGTCAGATCAAAGACGAACTAGGCGCTCTTTCGGGCGGGGATACCACTGTCTCGCATGTGCTGCTTGATAGTCTCGATCTCGACTTCCTTGCGATGAAACATGCCAGCGGCAAGAGCTGCCTGAACACCAGTCTTTGTAAAGACCTCTGAAAAATGTTCGGGCGTACCGGCACCACTGCTCGCAATCACTGGAATAGAGACGGCCTCGGATACGGCTCGTAGTAGTGCGAGGTCATAGCCTTGTCCTTGTCCATCCATGTCGATGCAATTCAGCATAATCTCGCCGGCACCCAACTGTTCGGTTGCCTTTGCGACAGTGACGGCACAAATATCTCTTTCTTCGCGTCCTCCTTTGACAGTACATTGATACCAGCAGAAGCGCTCTCCATTGGGACCCAGTTGATGAGGGTCGAGCTCAACAACAACATGCTTTGAATCAGCTTGGTCTTTCGACTCGACGTAGACTCGCTTCGGGTCAATCGAAATGACGACTGCTTGTGCACCGTAGACTCGCGATATCGTTTCGATAGAAGTATCACCCTTCTTGGCGCCACCTGAAGCCACAAACGCCTCTGCTGCATGAACAGAGTCACTACCGAGACTAATCTTGTCGGCACCGGCACGAAAATATCGCGAGGCAACTTCCAAGGCGGTCCACGTTTGACCCGAGTCTGGATCGGTATAACTTCGAATGCCTCCACCAACAGTCAAAGGGACAAATATCTTCTTGGATGCCTCTTCGAGAACTTGCAGCATGGGCATGTCTTCAATCACTCCGTGGCGAAAGCTCGTAATGTTGAGAAAGGCAATTTCGTCGGCGCCCTCTTGGTAGTATCGGCTCGCCAGGGACACTGGTTTTCCCAAATTACGGACACCCCCGCGACATTCCGTCACGCCCTCCTTGTGATTCTCTCGAACATCGTACTGATCTCCCTTGGTAACGACCAAGTCACCGTGATCGTTGCTTCGGACGTCGAGTGCCACGACAATACGCTTGGCCAGATGCGTCTCGGCCGTCGGATCGACCTGTAGTGGCTTGGCCTGGTCCAACGTTCCATTCTCCACAGCCTAATACGAGAGAGTAAGAGAGAGCAACAAAACGACTGCTGTTAGAGATATTTCCTTCAATCGTCCATAACCCAACGCTACCTGTCGTCCTGCACTCCAGCAACAATCACTCACCTCCAAAAAGCCCTTGAGCACGTGCAATCCAGTGACACCGCTCTTTTCTGGATGAAACTGGGTCGCCACGACGCTTCCTCTTTGAATGGCACTGACAAACGCTTGACCCGAATACGTGGTAGTCGTCAAGACCCACGGGGCATTCTCGGCAGTCAAGGGAGCATAAAATGAATGGACAAAGTAGGCGTCCTCGTCCGGCGAAACGTGCTTTAAAACGGCAGAATCTTGGTGGAGAATGCGACCATTCCAACCAATGTGCGGCACGGCCATGTGGGTCTCGTTAAACTTGATGACTTTACCGGGGATCACGCCGAGACCAGGAATTGGATCGGCACCAGGCTCGTGCTCGTCCGAAGACTCGAAAAGAGTTTGCATCCCGAGACAGATTCCCAAATAGGGGCGTTTGTAATCTGCAAGATAGTCGCGAAGCGGCTGGTAAAAGCCCTTTTCCTTCAATACACGCATGGCGGAACCAAAGGATCCGACCCCTGGAAAGACGATACAGTCGGCTGCTACGATTTGTTCCGGCGTGGTAATGTCTTGAATTTCGTAGCCGTTGGCGGCAATGGCGTTGCGGACCGAGCGCACGTTGCCGGCACCATAGTCCAACAACGAGACCTTGAGTTTCTCAGGCATACTTTATTGGTTCGGTAGTTTGATGAAAAGTAAACGACGATATGAACGCTGTAAGAGATTAATTTTCTGGCTAGAGATGAATTTGTGTGAGACAAGAGCAGCAGTGTGAATGAACATGAAGTGTTCATAGTACGACGTACCGATACCGGTACTGCACCGGGTAATCTTGTTCTTGCAAAAGATGAGCGGTCGGCAGTCGGCACCATGCTTTGGAGACAGACAGACGCCAGGTTTGGCGCCATTTTGCCCTGTTGGCCTCCAAACTGATCCGAACCCCGAGCTAGCGTTTCAGACCCTTACCCTCACCATCAACCTTCTCACCGACCTTCAAACCTTTCCACATTCTACCGGCTGCGATTAGAGTCTTAAGTGCTGCATGCTACAGCCCGTCCCGACTTGCTGGTCGAGTCAATTTGCCTTTTGAATGCAAGAACGCCATTTGAGGCTTGCTCTTGTTTCATCTTCCTGGCTGGACCGGGCACTACTAACCACGACCTGCATAGTCGCAGAGTACAATAGAACCACAAACTTGTTCACCCACACACTTTACATATGTACTCCTGTACTCATGGAGATGACAATTTATACACGTACATACAACACACAGGACTGTAGAGGAGTGAGAGGAGGAGGAGACCACCAGCTATGGGACACCGGCATTTTAGCATCTTTACGGGTTTACCGGGTGTGCCCTGTACTGTACCTGGCTGGCACCTGTACTCTGCTTCCGTGAAAGAGCAGCTTGTACGGTAAAACATCGGGAGCGAAAAGGCCCCTACTGACACCAGGTCCGTTTGGTTGACCAGGACGAATGGATCCTCGACTTCGATCACAATCCCGAGTTGGAAGTTGGAAGTGGCAACTGTGCCGTACTCTTCATTGTCTTGAAGTGTTGTACGGTACCGGTACCGCGAATGTAACGCGTCACTATTATTCACCCACCCAAACCCACACCCACACCCACACATACATTGCATTGCTTCATAAGCATAAACAAACACAATCACACAGAGTAATTACAATTTCGGTGATAACTGGGCTTAACAGTATTACTCTAGCAAAGAATCTGGGACTGATGCATATACACACAACACGTTTTTAACGAACTCTAAAGCTCGGCAGGCGATATGTTGAAACGAATGTCTTGCAAAAAGTACTACTGTACTGTACCGTACCGCTCCTTTACTGTACTGTACTCTACTGTACTCTACTGTACTCTACTCTACTGTACTCTACTCTACTGTACTCTACTCTACTGTACTCTACTCTACTCTACTCTACTGTACTGTACTGTACTGTACAACGGTCGTCTACAGTAGGCAGTAAGTCTGCTGTCTAGTCTATCTACAGTATTGTTACAGTATTTGTTATTGTGCCTGAAAATTTTACAATCACGCACGCACCTCCATGAAATTTTGGACCAAATAAATGATGTTCGCCCCAATTTTCGTCGAGCATACAGAGAAAGATAAAGAATATACCACCAACGGAGAGAAATTTTCGTCGAACGACGCTCGATAGATAGCCTCTTGAAGGGGAAAAGACTCACTCCACCGACCCCAACAGAAAGAATGAAATCCGGGACTATCGGCGGGTTGCTTCCACCCTGTTCAGAGGAAGCTGCTGACGAAATAGAACTCTACGACCTTCGAGGAAGCGGATCGAACAGAACCCTACGCCCGGGCCGCACTTGAAATGAAGCACATCCAGAGTCATTATTTGAATTTGTCGAAGAACCGAGTTTAAAATCTTTTTTGTTGATATTGTTGCGCAGCCGCCGACGATTGACGACTGACGCGCACAGACAACTACTCAGCACCTGCACCACGACCACCCTTCCCGGCAACGCTATGAAAATTACGATGCCCTTCACCACGACGACGATGGCTGCTTTGCTTAGCCTCGTGCCGGCAGCCCAGGCCATGGCCCGGAGTGGATCCTTAATGGCCAAACTGGCCATGCCGATCAAAATGAAGGCGCACGCCAACGGTGCTCGCAATTCCGCGGCGGCGAATGATACCGTTACCAGCTTTATTGACATCCTCAGTGGCGTTGACGAAGCAGAGTGTGATGCCGAGACGGGCTTGTTGGGCGACCGCTTTCCGTGCAAAAACATGAATCTGGCGGGCTTCATGACGGGTAAGCAGCTAGGATCGCCCTACGCTTCTGTGGAAGAACCGGAAATTTACGCCACATGGGTTTCTGACATTTGGGGATGGGTGGATCCCATGACAGCCAAGGAATATGCCTTGGTGGGCATGTGGGACGGTACCTCCATCGTGGATATAACGAACCCGCAAATCCCACAGGCTGTCGGTTTCCTCTACACCACCTTGCAATTCAATGAAACGACCGGCGAAGAATTTGGTGACGGACTAGACGGGATCAATAACATCTGGCGTGACGTCAAAGTGGTCAACGACGTCATGTACGTGGGATCCGAAGTGACGTTTCACGGCCTGCAAGCCTTTGATTTGAAGCGAGTGCGCGATTTGCCGCTGGTGGCGGACGGTGAGGAAGTGCCAATATTGTTTGCTGACTCCACTTCGCGCTTATTGGGCAATACGCACAACCTTGTGGGAGCACCCGAAGCGGGCAAGATCATTGCCGTGGGTTTGGGCGAAGAAGATCCCACCTGCCCATCGGGCGCTATGGCCATTTTCGATGCTTCTGCAGAACCTGTCTTCGAAACATGCTACTACAACGATTTCACCGGCCAGTCGTTCAACGGATACGTACACGATGCACACTGTATCAAGTACCGCGGCCCCGATGAAAACTTTAAAGGCGTAAACATTTGTGCTTTGTTCCAGGAAGATGTCATTGTTCTTCTCAACCTGGATACGCTCGAGGAGATTAACTCTTTCACATACGACACTTATGCCTACGTGCACCAGGGTTGGTTCTCCGAAGATCACGCAACACTCTATGCCGACGACGAAGTGGACGAGCTCCTGCGCACGACCGGAGAGGATGCCTTTTCCACATGCTACATTTTCGATTTGCCTCTTCTCACCAGCAAGATTGAACAGCCGGTTCTGTTCACGACTCCAAGTGCCCATCCTTCGATCGATCACAACTTGTACATCAAGGGTGATTTGATTTACCAGGCTGCGTACACTTCGGGTGCGCGCATTCGCCGCATTGTCAATTCCACAACCATTGAAGAAGTTGCGTATTTCGATGGCGAAGAAACGTGCGGATGCGTCCTAGACGAGCGCTCTCCTCCTCCCTCTCCCACTCCCATGAAGAGCAAGAAGAGTAATAAGAGCAAGAAGAGCATGAAGAGCAAGAAGAGTAATAAGAGCATGAAGAGCAACAAGAGCATGAAGAGCAACAAGACCATGAAGAGCAACAAGAGCATGAAGAGCAATAAGAGCAACAAGAGCAACAAGAACACCAAGGGGATGAAAGGCATGAGCAAGATAAGCGTGAAGCACATGGAAGGCAAAGGTATGATGAGCACGAAGGGAAAAGGAGGGAAGGGGAAAACCCGCTTCCTCCAGGAGGCAGAAGTTGGTGTCACTCAGGAGGAGGGGGGAGTTCGCTTCCTCCAGGAGGAGGAATGCACATGCGATTTTTTCGCCGGCACGTGGACGTACTTTCCCTACTTTGACTCGGGCATTACCATTGCTGGAGGTACCGCCGAGGGATTGTTCATCTTGCGTCCGACTCTTTAAAGGCGTATACTCTTCACTCTAGTATAGTTCCGTCACGCCGGAGTTTCGCTCTACAGGAAAGTTAATTAAACCCGTCAGAAATCTCTTATTTTTTTGTTATATGAAGGTTCTTGTGAGTGTAAAAGAGTAGCAGTGCGAATCATAATGCGCGGTACCAAACCGGGTATCTTGTTCGTGCAGATGAGCGGTCGGTACTAATGGTCGGCGCTACTCTCTACCGGTACTAGCTAGTACTAGCCATTAGCTAGAGCTAGAGTAGAGAGTAGCCTGTAGTCGGCACTCGGCATTCGGCACCTGACGTTCAACTCTAACGAACCTTCTGCGTATTTGATATTTTCGTTGACGTTCCAAACTGATCCGAACCTCCCTGCTCACCGGGTACCTGGTACTGGTACCGGTACCGGGTTGCGGTCCTCGAGACATACATCACTTCCTCGTATGCACTTTTGACCACCATTATTTTCTCCGAAAGAGCCTTGTTGCTGTAGATAGTCTTCCCATCACTTCCACAGCATCCTCTCTACATTCAACATGATGGAAGAAGCAGTCGAAACGACCGCCGAAGGTAACGTCCACCAAGATAGTAGTGGCAACGTAAAGCGCTTGCACTCGGCGGCCAGCAGCGGCATGGAGAGTTCCATTTTGAGATTCAAGAACGTCAACTTTGTCGTTGGCAAGGGCGACGCGGAAAAGAATATCTTGACGGATGTCTCCGGTACTGTCAAGTGGGGACACGTCTTGGCCATCATGGGTCCTTCCGGTGCAGGAAAGGTAAGTTGCATAACTGCGGAAGCAAAGCATTGTTACTCTCCACGACGCGCAAGGTTCTCATACTAATCACCATCTCTTAACCTCTTTCGACCCGTACGTAGACCACATTGATCAGCGCCTTGACTCTCGCTGCCTTCTACGGCAAGCAGTATGGATCCGTCACGCTCAACGGAGTCCCTATCACCGACAAAATCTTCAAGGAGCATTGTTACGTTGTTGTTCAGCACGACAAGCACTGGCCGTACCTTACTTGCCGCGAAACACTCAAGTACGCCGCCGAGCTCTACGACGTTGCCTCCAAGGACGACATTGATGGCGTCGTTGACGAAATCATTAACAAGATGGGCCTCAACGTGTGCTCCGATACTCGCAACGCGCGCTTGTCGGGAGGACAGCGCCGCCGCCTTTCCATTGGCATGGCATTGTTGAAGCAACCGACGTTGCTCTTTTTGGATGAACCCACTTCTGGATTGGACGCGGCGTCCGCTTCCAGTGTCATGCAAGAGATCGTCCGTGTCGCCAAGGAAGAGCACATTATCATTCTCTGCACCATTCACCAGCCTAGTACCAAGGTGTACAACGCTTTTGATCAAGTCATGATTATGAGTAAGGGACGTGAGGCCTTCACCGGCGATGTCACGGATTCTATTCCTTACTTTGAAAGTATCGGGTACCCTTGTCCTCCGGCTACCAATCCGGCCGAGTTCTTTTTGGATCTCGTCAATTCCGACTTTTCGGACGTGGCAGCCGTCGAAGACATGTTGAAGACATGGGAGGAAAAGAAACCCGATGCGGGATCGTCGCACCACAAAAAGGGCTTTGAAGAAGACGAGGAGGAGCAGACGGGTGTGACGCACAACCAAGGGGCTGGTATTTCCAAGGAAATGGTACGTTTGTCGTGTTGCTGCATTAGGTGGCGCCATTTGGAACTCTCGCTCGGTACACTTGGCTAACTTGTCGTCGCTTTTCCAATTTCCCACTTTCGACTACCACAGATAATTATGCTTCGCAGGTGTGGAACGCTCATCATTCGCGATCCCATTCTCTATATTGGACGCTGCATCAGTAAGTCTTTGAGCCGAACGATAATCCAATGGATAGAAGCACGCATCTCAACCTAAACCCACTCACATTTTCTTCAGTCTTTCTCGTGTCGTGCATGATCTTTGCCTTTGTTTATTGGAACGGACGGGACTTTGACCAATCGCAAGTGCTCAACAAGATGTGGGTTAACATTTGGTTTGTTGCTGTCCCGTCCAACATGGGTGTCGTCGCTGTCTACGCACTCAACGACGAGTTCAAGTCCATCTTGCGCGAGTCCAAGAATGGTATGGTGACTGGAGCAAGTTACGTGCTTGCCAAGTTTATCCTGGTCATCCCCATCTTTTTCATCATGGCCATCTTTGCCTTGGGCATTCCGTCCTTTGCGATTCAAGATAGCCCCAAAGAGTCGTTTGGTCTTGTCATCGTTCTCTTTGCCTGCGTCATGTTTGTCATTGAATCCGTGGCCGAATGCTTGTCGGTCTGGTTCGAAGACCCCATTCTCGGTATGCTTCAGTTTATGAACTTTTGGTTTGCTGCTTTTTTGTTTGGCGGTTTCTTGATTCCGCTCAAGGATTTGTACTGGCCGTTCGAGCTGTTCTACTACATTATGCCGTACAGCTACTACGTCCGCAGTTCCACCTACGAGCTCTTCAAGTACATGACGTTTGAACCGTGCATTTCCGATAGCGTCTCGGCCGTCTGCGTCGACCAAACTGATGGATTGGCGGTGTTGGACGAGCTGGGCCGTGTCATTCCCTTGTTTTCGTCGGAAGACCAGACTGCCTTTGATATTGGAATTCTTGTGTTGATTGGATCGGTCTATAAACTATTCTACATTATCGGTGTTCTCTACAAGACGGGGCAGACTGCCACCATTGAGCAGGCCCAAAAGTAGACGAAATGGCTCTTGCGTTTCGATGTCGGCAGGTGGTTGGTAAGGTGGACTCCGCGAAGCAATCATGCCTCGGAGAAAAAGGTTGAATCAAATCGAATGGTTGACTCTTTTGAAAGGTAGCCTTTAAATGTTCGCAAGGCATGTTATACACTTGAATGCAGATATGGACCTTTGACGAGGAAATAGACTGACTATACGGTATTAGCTATCTGGTAGGTAGGTAGACTTCGACGTAGTCGATGATGCTCGTCCGGGACGAGTAGCCTTCCGCTATTTTTAACGACGCAAGACTCAAAATCGACTCACTCGTCCCAATCAAATCGTGCTTTTGTTTCACGTCGCCGAAAACCGAAAATGCCCCCACAATGGCACAGCCTGTTCCAGTCGACGAGAACGCCTCTAGTATAGATACACTCGATATCGCAGATCTTCTCTGCACTAGCTTGATAACCATGTTTGGAGGATTCTCAGCGAGCAAGCTCAAGCCGCGTAAGTGAAAAGCGCCTTCATCCAGAGACCAACCATTGCGTTCCAACCAGTGGAGCGACGCAGCGGACCGAGCAGTGACCATTGCCTATCTTTCGACCGTTCGTATGTTCGACCGTTGGCGTCGCTGTTACCTCTTACCCATGCTTCTCGTTTACATTCTGTCTGCACGACAGAACTTAAAATGGCAAATTCACGAATTCAGATTGCTTCCAACAAAAAGTCGGCGCTCTTGAAACAGAATATGAGAGCGATTGCCGTCATGCTCGCGGAAGAACCACCCAAGGAGGAAAAAGCCAAGATCCGCGCCGAAGCACTCATTCGAGACGACAATCTCATTGAAGCCTACGAGATTCTTCAACTCGAGTGTGAAATGCTCCACGAGCGCATCAAGCTTATCGAATCCACCAAGGGCTGTCCCAAGGATCTAATGAGCGTGGTGGCAACTATCATGTGGGCGTCGCAGCGGGTCGATATCCCGGAACTCGTCATGGTTCGGAAACAGTTTCGTGCCAGGTACGGCAAAGGCTTTGAAGAAGCCGCGCTGGAAAATGTTGGCAACATTCTCAATGAGCGCGTCGTGACCAAACTGTCGTTTGAACCACCGGCGGCGTACCTTGTCCAAACGTACTTGGAGCGTATTTGCGAGCGGTTTGAAGTGGATTGGGCGCCCACGATTCGACTATCGGCCGAGCAAATGATTGAACCCATGGCACCTCCCGTCGGTTATTCGGTTGCAGTGGCTCAAGGAACCGGCTTGGGAGTCATCAATATGGAAGAAGCAACAACGGGTCAACCCAATACGGATCAAGAGATTAATTATGCCAAGCAGAACGGTGGCATTCCTCCAGCTCTTCCTGTGGCAACAGCGACGGCGACAGTTTACGTGCCGCCGAATATTCAGCAGCAGCAAGCTGGCACCAAGACTAGTGCACCTTCCGGTAGCATTCCGAGTGCCAACTTTGAAGAAGTGGACATTTTTGTCCCTGGTGGTGGTACACCTGCGGCTCCAGTAGCAGGCTCTGGTTCATTGCCAGCGACAAAGGGAAAGAGCGAAGGAAAGAATGACAACAATGAAGATGAACAAAGTGGTAGTGATGCTGGCGATGTTAGTGACGACGAGCCTAGCAGTGGTGCTACTGGTGCTTCGGCTACTGCAGGAGGTGAGGGATCGTCTAGCACAACGTATGCCGACTTGGCAGCCCGATTCGATTCCCTAAACAAGTAAGCATCTAACGAGTGTGTATTTGTATGAAGTGACCTGAACGTATGTTCGGTCCATAGCCCCTATGGAGATTGTGTATTTTCTCCAATACTAGTCTAGCTCTAGCTAAATGGCATTAAGGATGAAAAGTGGTGTCGAGTTGGGCGTAACACTACGGGCCTCCTGCTGCTTGCTGTTACCTTGGGACAGTTACATTTACGCGACTAACCAAAGATTCTTTTGTAGCGTTGCTTGTCGACAGTCGACTGCTGTCGAGCTTTCGTATGGACCAGAGGATGTATCTAGATGTGCCATTACCGTCAGGTCGTATGGATACTCTGGCACTGGCAGCGGGAATAAGGACCTAAATTCTTCTATCAGATTGCAAACTGCATAGCGTGAATGCGTGGTGACTAGTCCGACCGTCGGCCGTGACATATCTAAAAAATTCAAATTACTTCAAAGGAGCTGGCCAACGTGTCTCCCTATACTAACTCTGTACAAGTTTAACTTTTCAAGCCACCACGCGCCTGTCAAGGTCTGAAACTCCTTCTTTGAGAAGATCCGACGACAAGAGTCAAGTCATTAGACTACCAGTAGAGAGTCTAAAGGCACAAGGCACAAGACTACCCGAGACCGACATCCCCCTGCATCTTGGACCAGCAACATGATGTTCTTACTACCCAAGACGTACCAGGAGTGCCCCGAAGGCGACTCGTTCGAGGCACCCTTTGAGAGCTTGGCCGATGCGCCGTTCGGCGGCGAACAAGGCAGTAGGAGTAAGGTTGCGACAAGTGGCAAGCCACCTCGTTCCTCCAGCAGCACTGCTTCTACCATAATTGCTTCTGCTACTTCCATTTCTACTACCAACAGTAATACCAATACTCGTACCGTCAAGGTCAAGCAGAAAAAAAAGGAGCGACATGGTGGATTACTCTTCTTTCACTCGAGAAGATCCAATAGAGCGAATCGCGCTGGAGCCTTTCCCTTGTTGGCCGACACCAAGAATCAGCAGGTAAGCGTACCATAAAGGGTTCATATACTGTACAGCACACACTCTACCATTGAATTTCCCCTCTTGCCTCGTCCAAAGTGCGCCTCTCCCTCACTATTCATTCTTCTTGACAGCCGACTCCTTTTGATACCGCTGTTCTCACTCCCGTCAAGAGCCGCAAACCCCTGTCGACAACGACGACCATGAGCCAAGTCCTTTACTTCAAGCCGGATCCACAAGGATTGACTCCTCCTGGAAAGGTTGCTGCTGCTGATGCGGAACAAATGCCAGAAGATGTTCGCGACGACCAGGAAAACGTGAGCGCCGCGTGGAGTGCCAACTTTGACACAAGCGTCACTACCAACGACAATGTCGTGAAGGATGCGCCCAACGCACCTGCCACCACCACAGCAGCAATCACCACTGCTCCCGTGGCCACCGCCGAGACGATTGATCCGTACCAGTTGACGAATGCGTTGGAAGACTACTGCGAGCAGCAACAGGCCACGAGTCTCAGCATTAGCTTTCCCGACTTTGCCGAATTCATTCGAGGCATGGAACAGAACAACTCGTCGGTGGCAGCATCGGCCAATCTCACCGAAGTAGTCATGAATACCAGCGGCCTTTCGTTTGCTGTACCTGACGAAGAGGAGCAAGAGGAAGATGGCCAACAGGTTGTTGGTATTGTTGCTGCTGCTGCTGCTGAATTTACCCAAATCAGCAGCAACAGCCTTGCGGCCGACACGCAACAACATTTGCAAGAGACGGAACCGTCCATTGACAAGTTGGAACAGCTGGAGACTCTCGACCTGCTTGTGGCGGCTGCCGCTGCTGGCGAGGACAAGTCCGTGACTGTCGACAATCAAGTCAAGTCCTTGCAACAAGACGAAGAACCAGTGGCAGCCGTTTCACCCAACCTCAAGGAACAAGTCAAGGACTTGCAACAACAAGACGAAAAAGTGCGCGATCCTGCCGCGTCGCCCGATCTCAAAAAGCAACTCCATAACACGGTCGACGTTCCCGCCTTGACACCAGATTCGATAGCCCAGTCCACGGTCCAGAGTGGCAGTGGCGATAACCACTACAACGACGAAACGGTGCAAGTCGCGAATGCTGCTGGCAATATGGAAACCTCCACCGAAGACGACAATGCCTTGGTGGACGAAGCTTGGAACTCTGTCAATGTCAGCATCTTGTCCATTAGTGGAATCTTTGAAGACGAACTCGAGGAGGAGAATAATGCTGCTCCTCTGCTCTCCTCTATCGCCGGCGTTTTGAATCTAGCGGAAAAGGATACCTCAAAAGAAATGGAAAGAAAGCTTTATTCGTCGCAAGACAGTTCCTTTTCCACTGCTTCGGAGCATCGTCAGGACCGCTCCATGTTTGGTGATTGGGCCGCCGAAGTAATGTCCATTGAAGTGTCGCTCGAAGCTGGCAAGTTGGAAACGGACGACTCTTGTATTGCCCACTTTGTCACTCGTAGCGAGTACATGCCCCGCTTTCAGTCGACCCACGAAGAGCAAGAACCCGCGGACGAGACTACTTCGGACCTTGGTAAGGGTTCCTACTACGTCAAGGCGGAATGGAATGAGTTCATGCCTGCGTCGCAGTGGGCCAGCTCTTGCAACAGTGGTGAAGGATTTTCGTTGGACGTTTGCGGCAACAAGAATTGGATTGTCAGACGTTGAAAGAAACCAACAAAACATTTCCATTCAATTGTGTGTATGCTGCCTCATTTTTATACATTATCCCTGTTACGTAACCAACCAATCACTCCATGTCTCGTCACAATACCGCTCCTTGTCGTCTCGGTCTAATGGTACGATAGCTCTATCTTATGACTAGCACAGACTGCTTCTAGCTAGTCTAGCTATCGTAAGAAAACTAGGTTACGATTCGCAACGACGATTTACGTCATCCTGAACCCTACGAGATCTCTTCAACGAGACGGTCCGATTTCGTCATCACATTCTCTTCTGTCCTTGTCGACAAGACACAAGTGTGAAGTGTGCGTATAATTGAGAGTGACCTGTTAATACTCGAGGGAGCTTGTGGGTTGAAAGATCGACAAAAGCATGGTATCCTGCAAGATTATCGCAGCCTTGTTGGCTATCGGACGACCCTCCGAGCCAAAACCAACGACTATTTCAAAGCAGCTGACTACCTACGAAGTGTGCCTTTCACCTGGTTGTGTAGCTGATGGAGCTCAAGAGACGCTCGAAAAGCTACAAGCTTTAGCTCCTCCCAATGTAATTGTCAAGGCCGGCTCATGCTCTTCTTTCTGTGGAAGCGGACCGGTCGTTCTCGGTTCGGGCGAAACGACCAGCAAGCATCGCAAGGTTTCGGGCAAGAAGGTTTTGGAGCTCTTATTCCCGGATGCAGGCGACATGAGACCATCAGTAGAGCTTGTGGGAGGATATGAGTTGGTCTTGCAGGCAGATCAAGTCTTTAGCAAAAAAGATTACGCCACAGCCGTCCAACTTTACGAACAAGCACTGGCTCTCGCGTTTCGACCTGCAATGGTTCTGCAAACTGCTCGAGACCAGATGCAACGAGACTACATTGATGAAAGTTCTACAACAGCCATAGCAGTAACGAAACAGCCTATCGGCTTGCAGTGGTTAATACGAGCTCGGTGCAACGAAGCGTCGGCCAAATTGGAATTGGGCGATGTGGATGGTGCCCTTTTTGCGGCACAAGGCGCTTGCAATTTGTCCCGTAACACGAACGCTGCAAGTTTCCAAGTCTTGTCGCACGTGTACCAACGCAAGAAGGATACAGCGGGTGAGTTGCAAGCACTCCAAACAATGTTTGCTCTGCCCGTGTCCGACGAGAGCAAGCTATCGTTTTCAGAGCAGAATCGACGCCGCGAGTTTGGCTTTCGCCTGCAAAAGCTGGAACGAGAAAAGAAACAACAAGTAAGCTAGCTAGCTCATATAATATGATAAAGATATACTATGTAGACCAGAAAGATCGTTATTCAATTCTTATACTGCGCGCTTTGGCTTGCCTCGTTATTCCATATTCTTCTTGTAGAAATCAATCAAGACAGAGCCGACCGCACTACGTCCCGTCTCTGGCTTGCTGATACTCATATCGGGGTTGACAGTGTACCGCGGAGCGTCGGCGGGCATGTTTCCGTCGGGAAAAACGGCGCTCATGGGCGGAGGAGGATTGCGCATAAACTTGGAGCCACCGGGCATGTACGGAATGCAGTACATATCGGGATGAGTGCCTGCAAATAGTTCGTCTTGTCCTTCCTGCAAGAGTAAAATAATAATAAGGAGTCGTAACAAGGGTTAGAGTATACTGAAAAGAGGGGGATGCTAAATAACACTCTTGACTGGCACGTACCTTGAGCAAGCGCGACGCAGCAGCCGAAGAGACACCTCGATTACTATCCAAACGAGCTCGGATTTCAGAGGCCTTTTCGTTGAAAATGTCTCGATCCACGGTCCAACTTAACAACACCTTGAGTGAATGACGGTACAAGTGTGCGACCTTTGTAAGAGAGAGGTGACGGATGCGATGGTGTGAGAACAAGAAGAGAGAGGAACCAATGTACAGCAAAAGAGCAGCTCAAACACTTCGTACCTTTTGGTTGTGAGGCATATCGGGCATCTTTTGCTTCGCCTGCTTGGCAGCCGACAAGAAGACGTCATTCAAGTTCTGTGGTCGAATTAGAGGCATGGTGATGGCACAGTAGGTGAACTATAGCAGTAAGTTAGCAAAAAGGGTATATCTCGATCACAACACAAGATGGATTCCTTATGGTCGATTTGAGGTGTTGATAAGAGCGTTGGCGTTGTTGCGGGTTGCGGCTGCGAGATCCAGTCCAGGCTAGGTCCTGTTTCGAGATGTACTCTTTGTGTATTAAAATCTAAACGGTTATTTAGTCCCTAAGTAATGAGTGCCACTGATACGTACAGATTAGTTTGAGCCACAAAATCGAAATCGATTACCGATCCCCATCTATCGTCGTCCATGCATTCGTTCGATTGCCAGGTACAACACACAGACACTACTTCTCTCACCATTGCACAGCTAGTAGACCACGCTACACCATGATGGCTTTATCGATTAATAGAGTGCTTAT
>Ga0307981_1002422_pt1 | contig 15185 bp, 13 predicted proteins | sample OrgLakmetagen987_FD_201849 | JGI IMG/M metagenome (GOLD analysis project Ga0307981, IMG submission 201849) | Saline water microbial communities from Organic Lake, Antarctica - #987 | ecosystem: Environmental > Aquatic > Non-marine Saline and Alkaline > Saline | place: Antarctica: Organic Lake... | reverse complement strand
TCATGGTGATCATTTGTCCCACTCTTTGTATCTCTGGATGCGCCCAGGGATCCTCTGAGCTTTCTTACCGGCAAGTTGCCGCTCGTGACTATCGAGTCCCAGAGGGGATCGACCGTCATTCCGTCAGGTATGGTCTTGACTACACTGTACTTCCTTTATTTCGAAGTAGGATTGTTTTGTTAAACCTAAATAGTCTAACTACCACAGTATGACGTTTTCTGGAATGACTATGGCTTAGCAAGAGGAGAACCGAGGTATTTTGTGCTGTACGTATGCGTACGTCGTAATTTTGGCAGAAATAATGTGGAGTCTTGAGATGTCGTCTCATCATGCGTCATCACTCTTGTCACTTTTCCCTTCGGTCAATCTTGGATGCGCGGCAAACCTGGATGCTCTCATGACCATTAGGCTGCAAGACCCGAAGAATGACTACAGACTGCCGACTGCCGAGATACATACGTCGTACAGTAGAGACATCAACCATTGGAAGAGCTCTACGGGTATCCATAACGATCAATAATAATGATGCTTCGTTCTAGGAGTACCTCTCTCATACTATTAGCAGCTCTGCTGTTATCACAGACGTCGTTTGCGTCCTCATTCCAGCAGCAAAAGGCCCGTCGTCGATCGGCGCTCAATGTGACGGACGAATGGAAGCCGACCTCGCTACCAACCGACCTTGGCGAGCACCTTTTCAAGCAGCAGTCTCACCCACGCCGTCGACTCAACCCCAGCAAAGGATCCTTTACCTTTCTGGTCTTATTGGTGCAGTTTACGGATCACCAGGACCGCAACCTTCCCTCCAAGGAATACTTTGAAGAGCTCTGCAACGGGTCAGGCCCTTCCGACATTAACCCAGCAGGAAGTATCGCCGAGTATTTCAACAAAAACTCGTACGGTCAGTTCAATGTCCGGTGTGATGTGAGAGACTGGGCGTTGACGGACAATACCGAAGACTTTTACGCTGCCGGCAGCAGGGGTCTCGTGGGCACGTTGCAAGGGCAAACTTTCTTCAAGCCCGTCCTGGACAAGATTGAAACGCAAGAGTTGCGGTCTGATAAGTTTTTCTTTTTCAATCTCGATGGTGTGCTGGATGTGCCCAAAGATGAAGTAGAAGACGGAGATGGTTTCATTGAGTTGTTGGTGCTTCATTCGGGGTATGCTTCCGAGGCAGTCGAGACGGACTGCTTTGGACGGGGCCGCGAAGACCGCATCTGGTCGCAGGGTCACAAGGGGGCAGACGGTGGCTGGAAGACCAGTGATAGCAACTTTGCAGTGATGGGTTATACAGTGGCGTCCGCATTAGATCATCTCGACGACTGCCAAGGAGGTGTTGGATCCAAAATGGGAATTCAAACGCATGAGCTTTTTCATACGTTTGGGGCTTTGGACCTTTATGACCCCTCGATTCTCAACATTGTGGGCGGTGTAGGAGCATTTGATATCATGGCATCGCCTTACGGTCAGGGTTTTGATTTTGCTTACCCGGGATTGGCAAGCCCGTTTACAAAAATTCAAGCTGGGTGGTTGGAGCCTATCGAGATTACCGTGGACGGAGTCTACGAGATTGCTGCTTCCATCACGTCTGACAAGGTTTATATTCTCAAAGAAAATTTTCCAACTGGTGAATATCTCTTGATTGAGAATCGCCAAGTCGGAAACTGGGATAAAAATCTATGGGGCGCCGGGGGCTTGGCTATCTATCACATTGATGAAGACGCTGACAAGCAGAATAATGCGGGATTCCCTGGTCAGTTGGGTTGGCCACAAAACGGCAACCACTTTCAAGTTGCTGTCGTTCAAGCTGATGGACATTATGATTTGGAGAAGGCCATCAATGATGGCGACAGCGGTGACTTTTACGTCGCAGGCAGGTCTTTGAGCCCTGGAGACGGCTTTACCTATCCCAACACGGACAGCTATCAAGGAGGAAGGTTAAGCAGAACAGGTATAACCATCACGGACATTAGCTCCTCGGGCCCAACAATGTCGTTTCGAGTGTCTGGCTTGAGTGCTGTTCAGAATCCAGCCGTGAGTCCGGTGGGGAGCTCGGCTCCAACCCCAAACCCCGCGCAGATCCCACCCCCAACTCCTACAGGAACGGGTGCGATCGCACCTTCTCCGGCGCCCACACCAGCTCCGTCGAAGGACGACGCGTCTTCTGCTACCATGCATTCGTTCTTGGTTTCGCTATGTGCATTCTTATCCGTGGGAGCGATGCTTTTGATTGGTGTTTAAACCCGAGGAGGTTAGTTTTCATGGCGCTATTCTAGTACGGGATTTCGTCTGAATACCGCGAAGAAAACTGGAAGTTGATGATCGAATCGTCCTTTTACGCACCCTCTATTATAAGGTACGTAGTATTGCGATAGTATCTTCGTTGAGTCGAAAGATGCAGTCTTTTTTAGCAATGGTTTTGCTTTTATGGTTTATTCAACATTAAGAATAGAATAGCAACGCCCAGTAGCGTCAAGCGTATTGGACTGGCTAGTATGCTTTTCAAAGTCGTCAGTAAAGAAGGTTTTGCCGGCAACGTGTGTTCAGCTTTGGATCGCACCGGAATAGTGGTAGCTAGACCGTTTTGTGCCGATCGTCCTCGTGGAGTCCACTCTGACGTTTCCCGTCTTTCCGCTGCTGACTCGTCATCGGTGGCGACTGTATCTTCGCCTTTTGCCTCGACCTTCTTTTCTACTGGAGGAAAGAGCCCTTGCTCCACCATGTGTGCGTGATCCACCACAATCGTTGGACTGATTCGACACCGCCAAGACCGACTCGCGGCAGCCTTGGTCAATCGTTGTTCGTAACTTTCACTGATTCCGCCGATTTCTTGCGCGGCAGTCAGCATGTGGAGCCGCAGAGCTTCCACGAGCGTTCGAATGCTCCATGACGCTGTCCAGCTCTCGGGGTGGTAGCTACTGGCCGATAGACAAATGTCTGCCCGGGGTACGAACCTTCCCGACTGCGTCCATACCTGGATTCGGGGAGGTTGAGCGGGATAGTTACTCGGCAAGACCACTCGACCGTGGTAGATGCCGTCGCCAAAGACGGATCCGGGGACACCAGTCACGGTAAAGTGCCAGATCCAAATGTTCGACGTCAACGGGCCCAACCAAACGTGCTGGGCATGTTGCGGTTCAACGTGTGCACTTTTCCTACGTACGGCCTTGCTATTCTTCCAGTCATAGGCAATACCAGCCTGGACAGCGTCCTTCCATTCACCTTGTATGCGCCGCAAGCTGGTTGCGGCTTCTCGAGACAGGGGTGTATTCGTTGTTGTTGTTGTTTTTGTTGAAAAAGACGGTGCCTTGCTGGCACCAGCAGCAGGAGCAGCAGTCCTTGTCGCTGCCGGTTTGCTGGCATTTCGTCGCTTTCCAGGGCAAGATTTGTTATTGGCAGCGTCCCTGGTTTCCAGGTGAGCGTCTAAAACTTGCTTGTTTCTCCGCTTCTTCTTTTTCTTGCCCTTTTTTGGCGACACTGCTCGACTGCCGGAACTCCAAGTGACACTAGGATTCGTGTGGTTCCCGTTTGCTGGAGCAGACAGTGCACCCCCTCTAGCTGCTGTATTCACTGTGATCAACGCGGTGGCTGTAAGGGGACGCACCAAGACTAGTAGCAGTAGTCCTAGCACCAGTGATGCTCTTCTTTGTGGTTTCGAAATAACGCTCCGTCGACGACTGTTTCGAAGCGTTCGTGTTTCATCGTCCATGATTGCTTGGGCGGTCTGTTTCTGATAATTCAGCTGTATCTTAGTAGCGTAGCTCGTGGTGTCGTGAGGGGTCGATGCATGGCACTCGCTGGTTGATATTAAAGAACGGCAGCGTTTCGTCATGGTGCCAGCCGTGTTTTGGGCAGCAAAAAGTGAATTGTGTGAATGGAGAACCGAAAACGTGTCGCTTTCAATTCGCGCCATTTTTGGGTTGGTTTTGGTTGGCTTATCGCCAATCACCAATCCTCGCATCCTCGCCACACAATATAGACTAAACAATGGTATCTCTAGGTATCTTCACAGTCTTTAGTCTCTTGCTCAATCTATTAGCCGGTATCCCCAGTTGCTGCAGTAACCTTCATTCTGTAGCATCTTCTTCTATCGCTCAAGTGTTACTTCGATTCAATTCTCGAAAGAGCAGTGATTGATCCGTGTTCGCGACAAGCTTTTGTCAAAGTAATGTTTTTGTTCTGTGAGACACCCCAACCAAGAAAGAGACGACGCAATACAACGCATGGCATCCATCGGGTCTTTCCTATCGCTATCGTTTACGTCATAATGACTCTCATGTTAGTAGTGGCACGGACCAGAGCCTTTCCACGAGCAGCGTCTCTGGGGTGTCACCGTCCCATTCTTCGCACCAGCGTTCCAAGAACAAATACAAGATGGTCTCGTGCCACTACGTTACGGCCGTCAACGAGCGTGTTACAATGGGGACCAACGACTCTTTCGTCAGCATGTAAATCACATCGAACTCCTCTGCGAGCTGCATCGTCGTCGTCAAAGTCTAAAACGTCAAAGGCTAAAACGGCAGCGTCCAAAACGTCAGCGTCCAAACCATCGTCGCTACGCCCGTATCGACTCGTGATTGTCGAATCGCCCAACAAGTGCGCAACAATTGCCAAGATTCTCAATCAGTATGCTGCAGACAATAATTTGCCTTATGAGTATCAAGTCACATCCTGCATGGGACACATTCGCAACCTACCCCAAAAGAAGGAACGGGCTCCCAGAAAGAAAAAGAGCGCTACCCCGACAGCGAATGCTACGACAGCCGACAACAACGTAGTTGTTTCCAAGTTTCCCTACAAGGTGACGGGGATCGATCTGGATCACAATTATACCCCCACCTACGTGATTTTAGAAGGCAAGCAACAACTCGTTCGCGACTTGACTAAACTCGCACATGCGGCCGAGATGGTTTGCTTGGCGACTGATCCTGATCGGGAAGGTGAAGCGATGGCTTGGCATCTGATGCAAGTCTTGCAGTTACCAGACAACATGTATCAACGCATCACGTTTAGCGAATTGACGCAATCGAGTATTGTATCAGCCGTGGAGCATCCAGTCCAGTTGAATACCAATCTTGTTCACGCACAAGAGACGCGACGTATCTTGGATCGATTGGCAGGCTTTACCGTGTCACCAATTCTGTGGAAAAAAATAGCGCCGGGGCTGTCGGCGGGACGTGTCCAGTCGGTTGGCATGGCCTTGACAGTACGGCGCGAACGCGAACGACTTGTCTTTGAAGAGACAGAATACTGGGATCTGCAGGCTGTCCTGCAAAGCGGTGAAGCAAGTGACAACAGTCCGACCGTGACGGCCATGTTGCAGAGCGTCAACGGAACAGCCTTGGCCAATGTGGGCAAGGACTTTGCTAGTCAAGGGCGATGTCTCAAACCCGAGGCAAGGCACAAGCTCCATCTGGATCAGGAAAGAGCGGACGACATGGCGCAACTTTTACGGGACGATCAAACTACATGGAAAGTGCTGCAAGTCCAATCGCGACAACGCAAGCAACAGTCGCCGCTACCGTACCGAACAAGTACGTTGCAGCAAGAAGCGAATCGTCGGCTAGGCATGCCAATACAACAGATAATGCGGACTGCTCAGCAGCTGTATGAACAAGGTTTGATTTCGTATATGCGTACCGATTCTTCACATTTATCTACCGAGGCACAGACTGCGATTGGCAAGGCAGTGAGAAGTCAGTTTGGGCCCGACATGATTGCTGCACCCGACGTTTCGGGCGGAGGGAAGAAGAAGAAGGAAGATTCCAAGTTTGCGCAAGAGGCTCACGAAGCGATTCGACCAGCTATTCAGTCGAACGGAGGCTTCCTGCAACCAGAGATGATCTCGGAGAAGGCAGCCGGCTTGTCAGAGCAAGCAAAGAGTCTATACCGACTGATTTACCAACGTACATTGGCCCATCGGATGCCGTCGCTCGTTACAAATCAGACCAAAGTGGTAATTGAAGGTATCAGTGCCGATGAAACTATTAATGTTCAGTTTCGTGTGAGTGGTAGCGTTGTCGTCGAGCCAGGTTATACCATGGTCTACGGCCAAACCAAGTTTGATGAAGAAGGAGATGAACCAGTGCTACCACCATTAGCGGAAGGTCAGTCGCTGAAGTTGCAAGAACTACTTGCACTGGGACATCAGACGCAACCTCCTCCGCGATATACAGAAGCGAGCTTTGTAAAGGAGTTGGAAGCCTTAGGTGTTGGCCGTCCCAGCACATATGCAGGGGTTGTCCAGATCCTACGCGATCGAGCCTACGTGGGAAATCCGATCAAGGATGACCGGGGTCCTCGAAAGTCCACCAAGGCTGTATCCGGACCGGCCATTAGTGCACAGCGGGCGGCGGGCGGCGAAGAATTCACTGGTGGAGGAAACGCCCGTGGCCCTCTCGTCCCTTCACTGTCTGCTTTTGTGGTATGCTCGTTGTTTGAGAAACATTGCCCAACGTATGTCGACCCGAGCTTTACGGCACAGATGGAAGGACGACTGGACTTGATCGCTTCTGGAGATGAATCTAGTGAAGTTCAACGTATTGCATACCTGGACGAGTTCTACGCTGGCGACAATGGGCTTGCAGCACAGATCAAGAGAATCGAGGACAACGTCAGTGCGGACGAAGCGAGGCGTGCAAGTCTTCCTTCTCTGGGGCGCAAGAATACAACTGCTATTGAAGATGAAGTGGCGCTGTTCATTGGTCCTTGGGGCCCGTATGTACAAAAGACATCGAGGTCGGATGATGGATCTGAGAAGCCACCGACGGCGTCCTTACCACCTGGTTTGGCTGCCGATATATCGAAAATCACTCCTCGGACTTTAAATGCTGTACTATGGAGCAAAGAGAGTGGTGGACTTTTACTCGGAACCCACCCAGATGATGGACGGGATATTCGGCTCAAGACGGGCCGGTTTGGCGCATATCTACAATGGGGCGAAGACGAAAAGGACGGGACGACAACTCATTCTCTCCCCCGAGACAAGGCTGCCATGCGCAGTATCGAATCTTTCGCGGAAGATGACGACGCAGACTCTGAACGCATGTCACTTAGTGGCTTGCTTGGAATAAGCTTGGAGGAAGCCATTGGCTACGTTGGTTTGCCGCGTAGAGTTACCACGCTGAACGAATTGCCGGTCGTTGCTGCGATTGGCCCATATGGCCCTTACTTGAAATACAACAGCACTTTCTTGAGTTTGAACCAGAAGGATGGGGACGTGCTTTCTATTGACGCCGATACAGCTGAGCGGCTTGTTACCGACGGGATCATCAACGCGAAGGATAAAAAGGCCCGAGGAGTTGTAGCTGAGATCGGGGAAAGGGATGACAGCATGGTGACCGTGAAGGACGGACGTTTTGGTGTCTACATCAACTGGAAGAACGTGAATGCCAAGTTGCCTTTTAACTACGCTTCAAATCCTTCTGAGCTACCCTTGGATGAGGCATGGACTCTCATCCAGCACAAGGCTAGTTCGGCACCAACGTCCAAGGGCGGACGCAAGTCCAAAAAGAGTTGCAAAACGAAAGATGTGCTAGATGATCTCCCACCCGTGCCCAAGCGTCCCCTGTCTGCTTACCTGCATTTTTGTGCCGCTAAAAGACCCGAGGTATCATCGAAAATCAAAAAGCTAGGCGACATTTCGAAAAAACTCGCGGAACTGTGGGGTGCAACTTCAACCGAGGATCGGAAAGAGTACGACGCTGCCGCAGCCGTTGGTAAAGCCAACTACGAGAAAGCAAAAAAAGCCTGGAAGGTAGACTGCCAAACAATTCCTGAAGGAACAAAGAGCGGAGGCCGAAAGGGGGTAAAGAGCAAGAAAGCTTCCGCACCATCAAAGACCCCGCGAGCCCCTAACGCATACATTCTGTTCTGTCGTGAGCATCGCCATACCATCGTGGACCAAGATGGCGTCAAATTACCTCTGGGGGAGACCACGAAAAGGCTAGCCGCATTGTGGAACGTGTGCGACGAAGAGACACGGGCCCAGTTTCAACAGCAGGCGAGCGAGGAGAAGGAAAAGCTCTTTGTGTCTTCCTAAATAGTAGAACTAGGTACACGACGCTCTCGACGAAGTGAACGGCACGAGGAATTCTAGCTTTGATCTCTTGAGAGTGTGAAGAGCTAGAGGTCTACAGTATGCCTGCGGATTCTGCCTGCCCGCGGGGGACGGGGACAGTTCGAAAATCGTCCAACCGCCATTCGTTTGGTCATTCGAATTTGTTTTTAATTCTGATTGGCTAGCGAGCGAAGGTTGCGAGTTCAGAGATCCTAGCTTAGTTCTTTTGTTCTCATTTTTTGTTTTCCGAAGCAGTTCTGTAAGGTCTATGCACAATGGGACACTGCACGCTTTGTTGCGACGAGCAAGCGTAAGACGGCTTCAATTGTCCGACGAAAACTTGTCGGTATGAGGTGTGCTCACCTTGTATAAAGCTCGCCTTTGAAGACCCGACTGGAGAACACTCTGGTAACTGCCCTCTTTGCAAGGCCCCGACGGCCTGTTCGATGATGGAATCACTGTGTGGCAAAGGTTCTGTTAGGGCAGTTGAAGGTGAGCTTAGATCAAAAGTCGAGTTCGAAGTCAAGATGGAAAATCTCAAAAAGCAAAGAGGCAGAGAGGTTATTGTTGAGATGAAAGATAGGGAGCCCTATTCAATGATTTTTCCGAGAGACTGAATATGAAGTGTCCCAAGTGTGCCATGGTATTTGAGGACTATGATGGCTGCAATGCAATACGATGTGGAAATCCTAACTGCAAAGCCGCTTTCTGCGCTGTGTGCTTGCAATATTGTGAGGGCGATGCGCATGCCCACGTCCGCTCACATCATGGCGACCTCTATGATAAAGATGACTTTCACCGTGGCAAGAAAGCGCGAGAGCTTGATACAGTGAACAGCTTCACTGAAGAGATAAAGGAAGAACCGTTCGAAGTCAAGGAACTTTTCAAGATTCATTCCCAGAGAGCTTTCCCCGATTCATCCAGAACAGGTGAAGCACGGGGAAGAGAAGCCAAGTTTATCAACGATGCGAAACAAGGCGCGAAACTCGCACTACAGAACGATCGTCTTTCGTTACTGAGCGACCCGGAAGAGCACGGGCAACAGCCTTTTCGTATTGACATTGGCAAGGTCTCGCCTCGAAACGCAGTTCCAGAGGAATACCAGTTGTGCCTTCATGCTAATTCTCTCAGCTCACCCGCTTGTAAAATTACTCTGAAGTAGCGTATTGCTGGTTGATGGCAAAGTGTTCCGCTTCCGGACGATGACGATGAGACACCGAAAGAGGAGAATCAGAGTAATCAACCAAAGATTGACGCCCTCGTCAACGTTCGACGCAGCCTTCTGTGTGGAGTGATCGCATTTTCCAACGCACCAGGACTCTATCAGACTAAGAACCTACGCTGACCGGTGAAAAAGTAAGGAACCTTGACACAGATGAAATCGCTGTAATGTTCTATCGTGTGAACAGAGACGGAACATTGATGGGGGAAAGTCAGACTCTTACAGAGATCGAGTGTGATGAACGCAGCATCCTCGGCGTCAACCAGAATCTTCGGCTCACGAAATTTGATTGGCACATCCAAGAGACAGACTCCATGTTTGACCCCCTTCGCCACTACATAGGCTGCGGAACGCCACAACGATTCTTTGCCGATATTTCTGCACCCGCCCCAAATTCCTTTTACGAACCCAACCGAGAGCAGCAGCGTGTGGCTCATCCTCTCGCACTTACGACCGCCGTAGAGGTTGCTGGACCCCCTGGCACTGGCAAGACAAAAATTATTACAGAGCTGGTCCGCTCCATCTTGGAATGCACCCAGCACAAAGTTATTGTCTCGTCGGAACGAAACGATGCAATCGATGCTATCGCTGAGAAGTTTGCTGACGTTTGTGTTAAAAGAAACTCATCAAACAGCGCCAAACAAGTTGCGAAGGTTAGAAATATTCTACTTTGGACTAGCCTGATGTCATTTGGTTCTAGTGGAAGTATGGGCTCGTCAACAAAGCTGTTTACACTGAAAGAGAAGCTGAGGTACGGAAGAGCATCACTAGCGCCTACAATATCGAAAACACGAATAGCTATTCTCACTCTCTCACTTTCATTCGTCGTCCGCTACTCGAAGATGCCATCCCGAGCTTGTTGAACTAAGGAAGGTTCACAACGAAAAGCAAAAGGAATGCGATCAAATGACTGAACTTATGCTGAGCGAGCTTTCAAATGCCATCGAGGAATTGCGAGGGCACCTCCCCGAAGGGGCCGACCCAGGGTGTAGAAGCCATCCCATTCGTAGCGGGGTAGAGGCTGGACTGACCATAGCATCTGAAATCGTTGTCTCGATACGCGATACTCGTCAAGCGATCCTTGACGTCTTCGCGGAGGGACTTTCCGCGATCGACGAGAGTGAGGTCAACGATGTCGTTCTCGCTCATTTTTCTATCTTCGGAAAACTGTTACCAATCCGAACAAAGGAGGATCTGTCAGCGACATCGTGGAAAGTATACAAGCGCATCGTCTGGTCAGCGCTTCAGCAGATACTCAAGTGCCTTGAGGCGTTGCTAAAGCTAAGTCTTTTCTCGCTGGAGACCACCGAGAAAAGAGAGCTTAGTGTTCGGCAAGCCGAGGAGAGCATAAAAGTTGCAACCCAGCGACTTGAAGTGGAACTTGTGAGCGGTGCTCGTATTCTATTGTCAACAATCGGTTCTTCGCACAAGCTTCCTACGGAGGATCACAACGCCGAGGAGGACACCCGAGATCTGTCAGCTGCTTTCGATCAAATGTAAGTCTCGGATTCACTCAAAAAGACTGTAGTTGTTTTTGACGAAGCTGGATGCATCCCCAGTTATGAATTGCTCGGGCTCTCTAGGCTGGGACGTTCAATTGATGCGCTCGTGTGTTTAGGCGACAAGCACCAGTTGCCTCCCTACGATCCTTCCTCGTCTCGCGACTTCAAGAAGCAGACTGGGCCTCGAGGCAGGCATTTCCGATCGCACATTCAGACGAAAATAGTCAAGAGCTTATTGGATGTCAGCAGCTTAACCCCAGAGAGTGGCAAAATCATGTTGACGACCCAGTATCGCGTACCTCGTAATATTGCCAGTTTACTGAACGCCCGAATCTACCTTGGCACCTACAAGACAGCCCCCGAGTGCAATGCACCGTTGAGGGGGTTCCACTTTGTCGACGTACCAGAATCTCGTCACCGAAGTGGGAAAAAGTACATTAACGTGGACGAGATCGAGTATTGTCTCGAGCTAGTCCGACAATTCAAGCGAGAGGGCAAGAAACATATTATGATACTGACTCCGGTAAGTCGTGGGATCTCGGTTGGATTCTTGTGCTGCTTGATCTGGTGATATTCCAAGCTCACCAGTCCTCTTCCGAATGCTCTCAGTATAAGAAACAGCAACGCGAGCTTCAGTGTAGGTTCAAGAGAAATGGTTACGAAGACGTCCTGATTTTGACGATCGATCAATGTCAAAAGCAGGAATCTGATATTGTAATCATTAGCTTGGTGCAAAAGCCAACGCGTTTTCTCAACAAGAATCGCCTTAATGCTGCCTTGTCGCGCGTGCGAGAGAAGCTCTACCTTATTGCCGACAAGATGCAATTCCGGGAAGCAAGTTGTAACCTGAAGTGGGACTGCTCTCTGTTGGCAAAGGATCTACTCGAGATGGCTGGTGCCGATGACGCACTCGAAAGTGAAAGCGACCAAGTCTATCGTTCTTGAAGTGGCTGGAGCCCACGAAAATGACGAGACAAAACACTACGTAATCTTAGATTATATCTATGATAAACCCCGTCCACTCCTACTTGTTGCCAACCTCTTTGTTACCGTCGATACCTTACGAAGACGCGGAGAACCAGCCCACAATACGCTTCCCAAATTCGGAAGCAGTACGTTACCGGTATGGTATAGACGCCGCCACTTTATCGTTACAATAATTTGGCCACACTTTCTCCCCTGACTTCATTGTCGTAAAGTTTCTTCGATCACTTTTGAATCTGTTTGGAGCGTTTCGACGAAAAAGAATGATATTGATCTAATGGTCCCGGAACGGAACGGGTGCCGCCCTTTCTTTCCGCTGGGTAACTCTATTCGGGATATGTATCTAACAATAACGTAAAAACTTAAAATATCACAACAACGAACGAACGAACGCTCGAACGAACAATACAATCAATAAAAGCTACGCATTTTCAAGCGGCTGCGCTCTGACCCTACCCTACCCTACCACCAGCGCTTTGCCACGTCCTGCCACTCCTTCTTCTTTCCTTGGAAAAGTGGATGGACATGTTGGTAAAAGTTCTTCCAAATGTGGAACGTGCACAGTAAATGAATAACATCCGGCCAGAATTGTTCTACTGCTTGGGCCATAGCGATATCACCATCGCTAAAGATAACCTTCGGCGCTCCCAATGCCTCTTGGAATCTGTCAAAAACCCATTTGAAAGACTCCGCATCTTCATGCATCACAAAAGACACAGCAAGTATGGTTGTTTTTCCATTACTATCAACAGACGTCAAACAACCAACCTTGAAACCGTAACGATTGGTACCATGCTTCGTATCGTAGAGTAGCACGGAATGCTCGGACCTTTCCCACTTTTCCATAGCACCGTCAATAACAATGAATATTGCATCAAGCTCGCCGTCGTCAGTGAGCTTGATATCCCACGTTAGCCATTGCTTGTCGCGAAGATAGAACACCAAATTGGAACAATCCAAGGGTTCTGTGGCATAGGGTGGCTGTGGATCGAATCCGACTTGGTGATACCAGGGACTTCTTTGGCCAACGTGATTACTCTTTTCATTAGGCAAGTCGGTACCCACCGAACTGCTATACCATCAGAAAGCAGCACTTCCTCTATCCATACTCCCCATGGACAGTCGCACTTCTTGGTCACTTGCTCTGGTCTTGTCGCGTCATCGGTTTTGCCACCACGGTACCGGTATGGCCCAGACCGGTCGCAAAGAAGAAGCCGCCTTCGCCCCCTCAACACAGTTGCAGTCTTCTGAGACTCTTTTGTAATACCAAAGGCCCCTCCATCCAAAAAAGGATTAGCAGCCCAACTCCTAATTGCATCAACAATCGCCTCTTTGGAAGGAAACGGACCGACTGGAAAGTGTTGGCCTACCGACAGTAGGCCGTGCTTCAGCCGCCGTTCGTCTTCCACTTCTTCCACAGTTCGAAGCTTCTTTGGGATATTGGTAGTTTGAACAACAACGCCAGCTGAAGCGGCTGATACAACATTCACGTGGTTGGAGGACCCTGAGGACTCTACCTCTGTTGCCGGCTCTGTTGACACCAACGTCGTAGCGGGGCGAGTAGCTGCTTTGCCGAGGCGCTCTTCAAGAAAGGTGTTGAACATGGTTTCCATTGAGGCTGCAATGCTAGTATTCGTTTTACAGTCTTGCTTTGGCAGCATAGAGGGAGGCATTGCAAAAAGAGAAGGCCGAGGCGGCGTCGGCTGCAAAGAGAGGCGTTACGCCGGCGTCGATCTTGGAGAAGGAACATGATGTTGAGAATCCGATATTGGAGAAAGTTCGATCTGGAGCTAGCGCACAGACGTTCGCGTTGCCAACCAAGAAAAAAGTGTCCAAACAGATGGAGTGATCAAATCCCAGCGTGGCTAGAGGGCTAGAGTTCATCCTCGAGGTCATTCTCTACGTTCATTGTAGCTGGAACTCGTCAGAACGAGTTTCACTCACTAAGTTGATTACAATCTTGTTGACTGACTGCTTTATCATCTTACCACCGTACTAGTAAGTTATTGTCAGGTATGCAATGGTGGAATTGTTGTGAGCGTTCCACGTGTGTATTGAAACAGGAGGTCGCATCTGCTCCCACGTACGCGTCAATTCTCAAAAAGGGCCTCAAGTGGGCACCAGTAACTGTTCAATCTTTTTGATTAATCCCATCGTAAGAACAGTTTGCTTGACTCTTCTTATAGATAGACTATCGAGAGTCCTGACACACTACAGCTGAGAATTGAAGGTTCGAGGCGTGATCAGATTCTCTTAGAATCAACATTAATCAAAAAGAAAACTACTCCGTTTTCTCAACGCTCGTCGAAAACAGCATTCTTTTCTGATCCACCTTTTCTGAACCTAAGATACTCAACCATGAGTGAGACTGTCGCATCTCCTCCCATTGTCCCCAGCAGCGGTCCTGCCAATGGACGTGGCAGCGGACAAGGACGCGGACAAAGCGGTAGCCGCGGTCGCGGAAACCGGCACGGCAGCCGCGCAACCACTACACCCCGTGTTCGCTCTACTTTTAAGGGCAATACCGAAGAGATGAACGGTCACGTTTTCCAGTGCTTCAATGAATGCGAAGACAAGCAGCAGTTCTCGAAGACTGTAGAAGCCCTTGGAGAATACATCGCCAAGAAGCTCAAGTACCCGGGAGACATGGCTTCCCTTACGAAAGACTTCGTCAGACCCGAAATTCCGAAGCCCACGGAACTCAAAGTTTCTGAAACGAACAGACACGTCGCAAAATTGAAGGAGCGGACAAGGCTCGAGCACTTTATCGAAAGATCGGACGCCCTTCTCAGCAACAGTTCGAACAAATTCTGGCCAAGAATCTCATCCGAAACTTCCCCGTTACCGTTGATGACGCCAAACGGGCTCTACTCATCTACGGTCCCGAGGTAGCCGCCCTTAAACGGAAAAACAACAAAAGGCCCCTCCCTACATGTCCCTACCTTTAATCCGGTACAAGTCCCAGGTTTTATCTTGTAGCATTACAGTGACGTGACACTTTGCATGGACATTTTCTATGTTTAAGGCCACCGTTTTTTTCATACCATCTCTCGCAAAGTCCAATTCCGGAACGTTGCTCCCGTACTCAACAGAAACAAAGCAACCCTTCTCCGTGAGATCAAGCCGGTTCTGGCAATGTACAAGTCGAGGGGTTGCAACATCTCTGATCTGCACGCCGACATGGAATTTGAATGCATCCGAAACAATGTCCTCCCTTCAAGGCTCAACGTTACTGCCGCCGCCGACCACGTTGGCAAAGTGGAACAATCCATTCGGATGGTGAAGGAGCGTGCGTGCACCACCATCCACGGTCTACCTTTCAAAAGATTTCCAAAGGTAATGATTCAAGCACTTGTTTACCATGCCGCCAAAGGATTGAATCAATTCCCGGCTAAGAACGGCATTTCCGACACTCTCAGCC
>Ga0307981_1002419_pt1 | contig 15210 bp, 14 predicted proteins | sample OrgLakmetagen987_FD_201849 | JGI IMG/M metagenome (GOLD analysis project Ga0307981, IMG submission 201849) | Saline water microbial communities from Organic Lake, Antarctica - #987 | ecosystem: Environmental > Aquatic > Non-marine Saline and Alkaline > Saline | place: Antarctica: Organic Lake... | reverse complement strand
TCAAGCATCAGGGCGCTGCGTACTTCGGCCACCTGCTGTGGCCTCCCGGTGTGCCCGTTGCCTTGAAGCCGCTGGTCGGCCTCATCGAGTTCATCTCGACGATCATCGTCACCCCGTTCTCGCTCACGGTGCGTCTCATGGCGAACATGCTCGCCGGTCACATCCTGTTGGTGTCGTTCACGCTGCTCACGTACGTACTCGTCGCATCCGAGACCAGCCAGGTCGCCCTCGTGCCACTGAGCATCTTCCCGTTCGTGATGCTCATCGGGATCACCGCCTTCGAGATCCTGGTCGCATTCCTGCAGGCCTACATCTTCGCCATTCTCGCCGCTGTCTACATCGGCAACTCCATCGCCGGACACGGCGACGAGCACTGAGCACCCGCTCGTACCGCTCTCCCACTCACACATTCAAGAAAGCACACAGGAGAAACACCCCATGGAAGCATTCAGCGCACTCGTTCTTCAGGCCGAAGAGGCCAGCGGTCTCACCGCAGCCGACGAGAAGAGCATCGCAGCAGCCGCCTCGGCGGGTTACGCCTACGGCCTCGCCGCCATCGGCCCGGCCCTCGGCATCGGCTTCCTCGTCGGCAAGTCCGTCGAGGCCATGGCTCGCCAGCCCGAAGCAGCCGGCATGGTGCGAACCACCATGTTCCTCGGCATCGCCTTCACCGAAGCCCTTGCACTCATCGGCTTCGTGGTCTTCATCCTCTTGAAGTTCGCCTGATCACCTCGTGCTGACGGCACCGGGGCGCCAGCCCCACCGCCAGCAAGGAAGAACTCTTCAATGATCCGTCTTTGCAATCCAGGAATGGAGTTGACGTGCTGACTGCAGTCGTCACAACTTCGCATCTCACCGGCAACCTCCAGGTCAATTTCCTGGAAGCCGAGACATGCGAACGCACCGATCTCGATGGCAACCCCGAGTTCGCCACCGGGAGCGAGGAATGCCCCGAGCTGAACCCCATCGCGCCCGAGATGAAAGAAGTCATCTGGGGTGGCGGGGCGTTCATCATCCTGCTCGTGGTACTTCGCGTCTGGCTCTTCCCCAAGATCCGTGAGGGCATGTCCGCCCGCTACGAATCGATCCAGGAGGACCGCGAAAGCGCCGACACGCTCACGGCGGCCGCTCGCGCCGACGTCGCCGAGTACGAGGCCCGCCTCGCCTCCGTGCGTGTCGAGGCCCGTCAGAAGGTCGACGCTGCTCGCGCAACACTCGAGGCCGAGCGAGCCCAGCAAGTGGCAGCCGTGAATGCTCGCCTCGCCGAGAAGCGTGCCGCAGTGGCCGCCGACGTCGAAGCGGCGCGTCAAGCAGCGATGGGTGACGTCGAATCGGCGGTCACCGACGTCGTCGCCCGAGCCACCGAGATCGCCACGGGCCGGGCACCATCTGCCGCCGAGGTGCAGGATGCTGTCGGCAGCGCCATGGGCGCCACGACAGGAGCCACGTCATGACCGCTGCGAACCTGCAGATGCTCGCATCGAGCGTCCTCCAAGCCGAAGGCAAGCCCGTCCCCAACGACGGCTTGGGCTCCACCTCTTTGAGCCCGTACTTCGCGCCGATCTACGAAGTGATCATCGGTGGCCTCGCCACTCTGATCGTCTTCGGTCTGCTGTACAAGTTCGCCTGGCCGGCGATCGCGAAGTCGATGAGCGACCGAACGGCGCGCATCCAGAACGATCTCGACACGTCGGCTGCTGCCAGGGCCAAGGCCGATCTCGACGCCGCCGAGATCCGCACATCGCTCGGCGACATCGACGGCGAACGGACCCGTCTGTTCGCCGAAGCCGACGCCGAAGCGCAGACCCTGCTCGACGAAGGTCGGGCCCGTCTCGAACAGGAACTCGCCGACATGGAGGTCGCTGCCGACGCCGAGCTCGCTGCCGCAGCGGGCCGTGGCGCCGATGACCTGCGTGCCGACATCTCCCGGTACTCCAGCCGGGCCATCGAGTCCTGCGTCGTGTCATCGCTCGACGATGTGGTGCAACAGGAACTGATCGAAGGGTTCATCGCCCGGGTCGGTGCCGGATCAGGAGCACAGTCATGAGTGACGCACAGATCCAGGGATACGCACGAGCGCTCTTCGAGATCGCTCGGGCCGACGGCACCCTCGACGAGGTCGAGGACGAGCTGTTCCGGTTCGCCCGCAGCTATGAAGGTTCAGAAGAGCTGCGCAACACCCTGTCCGACGAGCAGATCCCCGCCGAGAAGCGCCAAGCGATCATCGAAGACCTGCTCGGCGGCAAGGCGACGGCGACCACCACACAACTCGTGTCGATGGTCGTCGGGTCGGGCAAGGCCCGTGACCTTCCTGCCATCGTCGACCTCCTCGTCCAGCGTGCGAGCAACGCAAAACAGCTCGACGTCGCCGAGGTCCGCACCGCGGTGGCCTTGTCACCCGACCAGCAAGCCCGCCTCAAAGCGGCGTTGGAAAACGCCACCGGGGCCAGCTTGAACCTGAAGACCATCGTCGATCCGTCCGTCATCGGTGGCATCGTCGCCACCGTCGGCGACGATGTCTTCGACGACTCCGTCCGCACCCGTATCGACCAGCTGAAGTCGCGGCTCTGAGCCGCATCACCCGGGATCAACACCCCAGGAACCAAGTAGGGAACCACCATGGCTGAACTCACCATCTCCGCCGCCGACATCGCGTCGGCGCTCAAGAACAACCTCGACGGCTTCGTACCGTCGGTCGAAGCCCGCACCGTCGGGCGCGTCGCCGAAGTCGGCGACGGCATCGCCCGCGTGTCGGGCCTGCCTGGCTGCGCGGTGAACGAACTGCTCCAGTTCGAGGACGGCTCGATGGGCCTCGCCTTGAACCTCGACGAGCACTCGATCGGTGCCGTCGTCCTCGGCGACGTCGACAAGATCGAGGAGGGCCAGACCGTCAAGTCCACCGGCAGCATCTTGTCGATGCCCGTCGGTGACGCGATGCTCGGACGTGTCGTCGATGCACTCGGCGAGCCGGTCGACGGCCTCGGCGAGATCAGCGGCGCGATCCAGCGGCGTATGGAGATCCAAGCGCCTGGCATCCTGGGCCGCCAGCCGGTCCACGAACCGCTCCAGACCGGCATCAAGTCGATCGACGCGATGACACCGATCGGTCGTGGCCAGCGCGAGCTGATCATCGGTGACCGCAAGACCGGCAAGACCGCCATTGCGATCGACACCATCTTGAACCAGAAGGGTCTCGGCGTGAAGTGCATCTACGTCGCGATCGGCCAGAAGGGTTCCACCGTTGCGCAGACCGTCGACACCCTGCGCCAGGCCGGAGCCATGGAGTACACCGTGGTCGTCACCGCGCCCGCCGGAGATCCGGCACCGTTCAAGTACCTGGCCCCCTACGCCGGCTGCGCGATCGGTCAGCACTGGATGGACAATGGTGAGCACGCCCTCATCGTGTACGACGACCTCTCCAAGCAGGCCGACGCCTACCGTCAGATCTCACTCCTCCTCCGCCGCCCGCCGGGCCGCGAGGCCTACCCGGGTGACGTGTTCTACCTCCACTCACGTCTGCTCGAGCGTGCGGCCAAGTTGTCCGACGAGAACGGCGCAGGTTCACTCACCGCCCTGCCGATCATCGAGACCAAGGCCGGCGACGTGTCTGCCTTCATCCCGACCAACGTGATCTCGATCACCGACGGACAGGTGTTCCTGCAGGACAACCTCTTCAAGTCGGGTGTTCGTCCCGCCGTCGACGTGGGCATCTCGGTGTCCCGCGTTGGTTCCGCAGCCCAGACCAAGTCGATGAAGGGTGTCGCCGGCACCCTGAAGCTCGACCTCGCCCAGTTCCGTGAGCTGGAGGCGTTCGCCACGTTCGGTTCCGAACTCGATGCGATCTCCAAGGCGCAGCTCGAGCGCGGCTACCGCCTCGTCGAGCTGCTCAAGCAGCCGCTGAACAGCCCGATGTCGGTGCAGAATCAGGTCGTGTCGTTGTTCTCCGGCACGAAGGGCTACCTCGACGACCTTCCGGTCAGCGACGTCCAGCGGTTCGAGTCCGAGCTCCTCGAGTTCATGGCATCGAACCACGCCGGACTCCTCGACGAACTCAAGACTCAGAAGATCCCCGACTCCCTCGCCGGAGCCGTCGACACCTTCAAGCAGCAGTTCGTCGCCAACAATGTCGCCACCGGCAACCCGACGGACCCGGGGTCGGTCGACGCCGACGAGATGGGTGACGCGACGTCGCACAAGACACTCGCGACCGAGTGATCCGATCGACCGACGCACGCAACGAGACGAAGACGGAGCACTGAGACGCAATGGCAGGTGGACAAGAGAGAATCCTGCGTGGACGCATCAAGGCGATGCAATCCACGAAGAAGATCACGCGCGCCATGGAGCTCATCGCGGGTTCGCGCATCGTCAAGGCGCAACAGCGCGTGCAGGCGGCAGTGCCGTACTCGGAGCAGATCACCGAGGTCGTGAAGGACCTCGCCGCAGCGGGTGCATCCGCTGATGCGCCGATGCTCGCCGGCCGCGACGAGATCAACACCACGTGTTACGTGGCGATCACCGCCGACCGCGGTCTCTGCGGCGGCTACAACGCCGGAGTGCAACGTGCCACCGAGGGCGAGGTCAAGGCCGACGTCAACGCCGGCAAGGACTACATGATCGTCCCGGTCGGCAAGAAGGCCGAGGGGTACTTCCGGTTCCGTGACTACCAACTGACCCAATCCTTCATGGGCTTCAGCGATCAGCCGAGCTACGAGGATGCCCGTCGCATCGGCGAATACGTGGTCGACCTCTTCGTGTCGGGCAAGGTCGACAAGGTCGAGCTGGTCTACACCCGCTTCATCACCGCTGGGAGCCAGGAAGTCGTGCTCCGTCCACTGGTGCCGCTCAGCGGTGACACCGTGGCCGGCGGCGACGGCAAGGACGCAGCGGGCGCCGACTTCGATTTCGAGCCCGATCCGACCGAGATCCTCGACACGCTGCTCCCGCGGTACGTGGAAGCTCGTATCTATGCGGCGTTGCTCAACGCCGCCGCCTCCGAGCATGCGTTCCGTCAGCGGGCGATGAAGTCGGCGACGGACAACGCCGAGGAACTCATCAAGAGTCTCAGCATCGTCATGAACCGCGCCCGTCAGGCATCGATCACCTCCGAGATCATGGAGATCGTCGGCGGCGCCGCTGCGCTCGACGACGGTGACAGCACGATGGCCTACGTCGACCTGGGTGACGACTTCGTCGGCGGTTCCTCTGCCTCGGCGGCGGTGGGCTCCGCTGGCGGCGAACAGCTCTCGACCGCAGGCTCCACGACCGCCACGATCGAACGCCCGACCGAGGTCGACGACCTCACCCTCATCCAGGGTGTCGCGTCGGAGCTCGAAGCTCGCCTCCACGAACTCGGGATCTTCACGTTCAAGAAGATCACCGGGTGGGACGACGCCGAGGTGAGCCGCATCGACGACCATCTCGCCTTCGAAGGTCGCATCCAGCGCGACGACTGGCAGGGCCAAGCTCGCCGGTTGCACAACGAGAAGTACCCCGACGACCAGATCTGATCGACACAGGAGATCATTGAAATGACCATGACAGACCATTCTCTTCAAGGACAGGAATTGCAAGACGGCCGGGTCGTCGCGATCGCCGGGCCCGTCGTCGACGTCGAGTTCCCTCGTGGCGCACTGCCCGAGCTGAACTCGGCCATCGAGTTCACCGTCGAGCTCGAAGGCGAGTCCACCATCGTGCTCGCCGAGGTGGCGCAGCAGCTCGGAAACGGTCGCGTCCGTGCGATCTGCATGAAGCCCACCGACGGACTCGTTCGCGGCGCTGCGGTCCGCAACACCGGCCACGGCATCCAGGTGCCGGTCGGCGAGAAGGTGCTCGGCAACGTTTGGAACGTGTGGGGCGAAGCCCTCGACACCCAGCCCGAGGGCCTCGACGAAATCGAGCGTTGGGACATCCATCGCCCGGCACCGACCTTCGACTCGCTCGAGCCGTCCGCTCGCATGTTCGAAACGGGCATCAAGGTCGTCGACCTGCTCACGCCGTACGTGGCTGGTGGCAAGATCGGCCTCTTCGGCGGTGCCGGTGTCGGCAAGACCGTGCTCATCACCGAGATGATCAACCGTGTTGCTTCGCAGCACGGTGGTGTGTCGGTGTTCGCCGGGGTCGGCGAACGCACCCGTGAGGGCACCGACCTCCGCCTCGAGATGATGGAATCCGGCGTGTACGAAAAGGCCGCACTGGTGTTCGGTCAGATGGACGAGCCGCCGGGCGTGCGCCTGCGTGTCGCCCTGTCGGCGTTGACGATGGCGGAGTACTTCCGCGACGTCGCCGGCCAGGACGTGCTGTTGTTCGTCGACAACATCTTCCGCTTCGTGCAAGCGGGCTCCGAGGTCTCGACCCTGCTGGGCCGCATGCCGTCGGCGGTCGGCTACCAGCCGACGCTCGCCGACGAGATGGGCCAGCTCCAGGAGCGGATCACCTCCACGAAGGGTCGCTCGATCACGTCGCTGCAGGCCGTGTACGTGCCTGCCGACGACTACACCGACCCGGCCCCGTTCACCACGTTCACGCACCTCGATGCCACGACCGAGCTCAGCCGTACGGTTGCCTCGCTCGGGATCTACCCGGCCGTGGACCCGTTGGCGTCGACGTCGACGATCCTCAGCCCCGAAGTCGTGGGCGACCACCACTACGGCGTTGCTCGTCGTGTGCAGGAAACGCTGCAGCGCTACAAGGAACTGCAGGACATCATCGCGATCCTCGGCCTCGACGAACTGTCGGAAGAGGATCGCCTCACGGTGTCTCGTGCCCGCAAGGTCGAGCGCTTCCTCAGCCAGCCGTTCTTCGTCGCCAAGGTCTTCACCGGCCTCGAGGGCGAGTACGTGCCGGTCGCCGAGACGGTCGAGTCCTTCGAGGCCATCATCGACGGCGGCCTCGACGACCTGCCCGAGCAGGCGTTCCTCAACGTCGGCAACATCGACCAGGTGCAGGCCAAGGCCAAGCAGCTGGCCGAGTCCTGAGCGTCGTCGTGTCGTTCGTTCGCTCGTCGCAGAACCAACTCGTGGAAGGAACCTGATCATGGCCGATGCGATTCAGGTCGACGTGGTGTCGCCCGAGCAGGTGTTGTTCTCCGGTGAGGCCAACATGGTCGTCACCCGCACCCTGGGCGGCGGTGAAATTGCGTTCCAGGCGGGGCACCAGCCGTTCGTCGGCGCCCTCGTCGAGAACCACACCAAGATCTACCTCACCGACGGAACCGTGCAGGACATCGCTGTCCACCGCGGTTTCGTCGAGGTGAGCAGCGGCGAGATCACCAAGATCTCGGTCCTCACCGACAAGGCGGAGTTGGCCGAGGACATCGACGTGGAGCGTGCCAAGGCTGCGCTCGAACGTCACGTGTACACGATCAAGGACGAAGAAGTCGAGACCAAGATCGCCGACGCGATCTCCGGCAAGGCGCGCGCACAGACTCGCCTCAAGGTCACCGACACCAGCTTCACTGCCTGATCCGAGTTGCGTCGCACCATCTCAGCGAGACCACCGGCACCGAGGTGCCGCCTCGACCGTTCGATCAGTAATCGATGGCAGCGAAGCTCTGGAGCTTCTTCACACGGTGACGGGCGTCCACGAAGCGCACCGTTCCCGAGCGGGAGCGCATCACCAGACTCTGGGTGCGTGCGCCGCGGGAGTCGAAGCGCACGCCGCGGAGGAGTGCTCCATCGGTGAGCCCGGTGGCAGCGAAGAAGCAGTTGTCGGAGGTGATCAGGTCGTCCTGGGTCATCACCCGGCTCAGGTCGAACCCGGCTTCGATCATCGCCGCCTTCTCGTCGCTGCCCTGCGGAGCGAATCTGGCCTGCATCTCGCCGCCCATCGCCTTCATCGCCGCTGCCGAAATGACGCCCTCGGGGGTGCCACCGATGCCGAACAGCACGTCGACGCCCGCATCGGGCCAGGCCGTGGCGACCGAGCCGTAGACGTCACCGTCGGAGATCAGCCGGATTCGGCAACCGGCGGCACGGACCTCGGCGATGAGATCGGCATGGCGGGGACGGTCGAGGATCACCGCGGTGAGGTCGCGGACCTCGGCTTGCTTCGACTTGGCGATCCAACCGAGATTCTGGGTGGCGCTCGCGGTGATGTCGATGGATCCGACCGAGTCGGGACCCACGGCGATCTTCTCCATGTAGAACGACGGCCCGGGGTCGAGCATCGAGCCACGGTCGGCCACGGCGATCACCGACAGGGCATTGGTCTTTCCGTGTGCGGTCAGCGTGGTGCCGTCGATCGGATCGACCGCGACGTCGACGAACGGCTCGGCTCCCGAGCCGACCTCTTCACCGTTGAACAGCATCGGGGCGTCGTCCTTCTCGCCCTCGCCGATGATGACGGTGCCGGTCATCTGGACCGTGGACAGCGACAACCGCATCGCCTCCACCGCAGCGCCGTCGGCTTTCTCCTTCTCACCGCGTCCGACCCATCGGGCGGCTGCGAGGCAGGCGGATTCGGTGGCACGCACCAGCTCCATCGCCAGGTTGCGGTCCGGTTGTTGGCGTTCGGCGTCGCTCATGGCAACGACCGTAGTGGCCCGGCAGGCCGTGCTCCGCTTCGCCGTCGCCGTGCACGCCGCCGGACCCGCCGGTGCAGCAGTGAGCGCGTAGGGTCCGGGCGTGGAGCCGATTCCTCTCGCCCTGGTCCGTGCAGGACGGGATCTCACCGAACCGAGGGTGTCGCCCGACGGTCGGTGGGTGGGCTTCGTGCAGCGGACGGGCTCGACCACATCGATCAACCGTGTCGATGTTCACGGGTCCGGCGTCGAACGTCAATTGACGTTCGGGCCGGGTCCGGCGCCCGGGCGGGGCCTGGGTGGAGGTTGTTTCAGCTGGTTGCACCGGCCCGACGGCGATCTGTCGATCGTGTACGTCGCCACGAACGGCGAACTCTGGCACCAGGACGGTCTCGATGTGCATTCGCTGACGCAGCACGGCCGGACCGTTCGGGCCCCAACGGTCGCGACGTCGGGTGTCGCCCGGTTCGTGGCCTACGTCGTCGACGAAGCCGAGATCTGGTCGGTCGATCTGAGCTCGGGTGGGCAGCGCCGACTCGATGACGGTCGCCACGAGTTCTGTTTCGACCCGGCGATCTCGCCCGACGAACGAACTGTGTCATGGCAGGGGTGGAGTCCGCCCGACATGCCGTGGGACGGATCGTTGCGCGTCGACCTCGACCTCGAGAGCGGGGCGATCACCGAATGGCGGCCCGTCGACGCTGCGGTGCAGCAACCACGCTTCACACCAGCGGGTGAGCGCGTCCATGTTCACGACGCGGACGGGTGGCTGAACGTCCACATCGAAGACGAGTGCGTTGTCTCGGAGCGGATCGAGCACGCCGGCCCCACCTGGGGGATGGGTAATCGCTCGTATGTCTTCCATGACGCAGGGAGCCGGATGGCCTTCACCCGCAACGAGCGCGGACACGGCGCTTTGTGCGTGGCCGACCTGGCGACCGGTGTCATCGAGCAGTGGGGACGGGGGGTCCACGGGCACCTCACTTGGGGACAGGAGTCGCTTGTCGCCGTCCGCTCCGGTGCGCGGACTCCGACCCAGATCGTTCGATACGACTCGTCAGATCGCAGCCGCACCACGCTCGCTCACTCCCAACCCGACGTGTGGCCGGTCGATTCGTTGCCCGAACCCGAGATCGTCGAAGCGGTTGCATCCGACGGAACGCCCCTGTGGGCCCGTCGGTTCGCAGCAGGCGGCGGGCGTGCACTCGTGTGGGTCCACGGCGGCCCCACCGACCAGTGGCAGGTCGACTGGCGCCCACGGATCACCTACTGGTGGAGCAGGGGATGGGACGTCATCGTGGTCGATCCCCGGGGCACCACCGGGCACGGTCGGGTCCACCAGCAGGCGTTGCACGGGCAGTGGGGTCGTCTCGATGTCGACGACACGGCGAGCTGCATCACCCACGTACATGCGTCGGGCTGGGCGACGCCGTCGACCACCGTGGTGATCGGCGGATCGTCGGGAGGCCTGACGGTGCTCGGAGTCCTCGCCGACCATCCATCACTCGTCGCTGCTGGCGTTGCCTCGTATCCGGTGAGCGACCTGCGTGCGCTGACCGAAGCAACGCATCGCTTCGAGGCCCACTACACCGACACGCTCGTTGCCCCGAACGACGGTTCACCCGACGCAGACGCAGCGTTCGCTCGCCTGTCGCCCATCGGTCGAGCCGACAAGATCACGGCGCCGCTCCTGATCTTCCACGGCACCGACGACCCGGTCGTGCCGATCACCCAGAGCGAGGCGTTGGTCGAACGGATCACCGAGGCGGGCGACGACGTGGAGTTCGTGGCATATGACGGCGAAGGACACGGCTTTCGCGATCCTGATCACGTCGCCGATGAACACGCACGTACCGAGGCGTTTCTCGACCGCGTGACCGCTCGGGGGTGAGACCGTCCTGGTTCCGCCGGACGGGCCGGCGGTAGCGTGCCGTCGTGGCATTCGTGAACAATCAGGGTGGCGAGCAGAAGCGTGACGACCGGGCGGCATCGGGGATGCCGATCGATTTCGATCCCAACGACGACTCGATCGTGAAGGTCCATTACGACCTGTCTGCGTGGTCGTTCGACAACCGGGCCGAGCTGTCCGAAGCTCTTGCCGGCGCCGAACTCCCGCACTACTGGGACGACGAGGAACTGGTCGTCCCCGAAGCGGTCGAGGCCGCCACCGATGCCATGTTCGAGCAACTCGAGGCTGAGCTGGGGCCGTTCCCGGTCGGGCTCGAGGTCGACGACGAATCCGTCGAGTACGGCCTCGACGAATGGACCGATGCAGATCGAGCAACGCTCACCGAGGCGATGATCGAGGCAGAGATCCCGTTCCGGTGGGAATCCACGACCGTCCTGGTCGCTGCCGATGCCGAAGAGGGCGTCGACGCGCTACTCGACGCGATCGAGGCGGGTGAGCTCGGTGCGCCCATGGACGATGAGGCGAACGAGCCGCCAGAGGGAGCGCTCAGCGACATCTTCCTGGCAGCGAACAAGCTCGCCAAGGATCCCTTCGACGCCAAGGCCCGCCGGAAGCTCATCGAACTGAATCAAGTCCTCGACAAGAAGCATCCGCCGTATGCGCTGCCTCCTCGGGTGTGGGGGCAGGCGACCACCGGGGTCGGTGCGATCGTCGAACGAATCCATGCCGACGCCGACGGCGGCCGCGTCGACGATGTGGCTGTCGGTGACGACGGACGACTCGAGGAGTCGTCCGACGTGATCGGGCTCGCGCAGGAACTCCGGGCGGCGATCCGGGACTTCGTCTGAGCGACGATGTGCCAGGTCTGAACGATTGGCCCGCTGGGTAGGTTCGCTCCGTGCTGCTGGCCGAACTGGAGATCTTCCACAGTCGTCCCGTCCAACCCACTCGGCGGATCGCGCTCGGACACATGGTGCTTCCGGTGGATCCGGCTCCGGGCTTCGGTGGGCTGCTGCTCGGGGCCGTCATCGCACAACACCTCCCCGGTGTGCACGATGATCACATCCCCGACATCCATCGCCTGCTGAGCGAGGTCGAGTCCGGAGGTCGGATCGTTCAACCCCGACTCCGTCACCGTTTCCAGCTCGACCGTCACGGGCTGTCGCACAGTTCCCATCGTCTGGTCGGCGATGGTGAGGACATCTCGTTCGATTTCGGAACGACCGGCACCGACCTGGCGCAGGTTCTCGGAGCGGTCTACGCCGTCGAGCGATTGGCCCTCGAACATCGACGGCGGCTCATTCCGGTGCTGCAGAAGGCGGCCCGATGGCGTGGCCCGATCGGTGCGTCGATGATCGCGTATCTGGCAGGCTCCCAGACCACCACGCTCGAAGCATTGGCCGATCCGAGCGGTTGGGCGATGCAGCTGCTCGGTTTCGAGCTGGGTGGCCCGAAACCCTCGAAACGCCAGGTGACCAAGGCGTTCCGCGAGAAGATGCACCACGTGCATCCGGACCACGGTGGCGCCGAGATCGGTGCAGCGAAGGCGATGTCCGACCTCGCCGAGGCGCGCCGAATCCTCGCGTGACGGCCAAGCCCACGGTCGTGCTCTACCCGGGCGCCGGGACCGGGTGCGACCACCCTGGACTGCTCGCCGTCGAACGACGTCTCGGCACCTCAGCGCACGTCGAGCGTCGCGACTTCCGCTATCGGCGTGAAGGTCGGCGCCCGCCCGACCGGGCGCCGAAGCTGATGGCGTCGATACGTGAGGACCTGGCGGCGTTCTCACGCCGTCGTGGACCCGTGGTGATGGGTGGTCGGTCGATGGGAGGACGGATGACGACGATGATCGCAGCAGATGTCGACGGTGGCGGTCCGGTGCAACGCCTGGCCGGTCTCGTGCTCGTCTGCTATCCGCTCCATCCGCCGAAGCGACCCGAGAAACTGCGCGTCGACCACTTCCCTGACATCGAGGTCCCGTGCCTGTTCATTTCGGGGACCCGCGATCCGTTCGGCACTCCTGCAGAACTGGAGCACTGGACCGCGACGATTCCTGCTGCCGTCGAGCACGTCTGGATCGACGGTGCTCGCCACGACCTGCAGGGCCACGACGAGGCGGTTGCTGAACACGTCACCAGGTTCGTGGCGACCCTCTGACCCAACGCGTTCACTCAGGTCGCGATTTCGGAGATGTCGATCGTCTCGTCTTCGGGGTTGAGCGACTCGAGTTCGCGGTGGGCGGTCTCGGGGTAGAAGGCGACCACGAGGATCGTCACCACCAACTGGCCGACGGCCAACAACGCCATCGCCGAGGTATACGACCACCCACCGTCGAGGAGGCGTCCAGCGAGGCTGAGTCCGCCGATACCGCCGAGCAACGCCGCGGCCGTGACGAAACCGGTCGCTCGGGTGCGGTTCGCCGTCGGGAAGAGTTCGGTGCGGTAGACGGTCATGGCCGGGTACACCGCGGACCCGAGCGTGGCGGCGAGCAGCGAGAACACCCACAGCCCCAGCCCGCCGAACGAGTAGGCGGCGATCACCGCCAGCACCGACATCGGCAACGCCACACTGATCAGCCGCCGGCGGCCGTGACGGTCGGCGAATCGACCGCCCAGGATCAGGCCGATCCCTGCCGGGGTGCCGACGAGGATCGAGAACAACCCGATGTCGCCGCCGCTGAAGTTGCGGACGTCCTCGAGGTAGGTGTTCTGGAAGAAGCTGGCCGGTGCGACGAAGATGTTGCCGGCGATCGCGACCGTGGCGAGCAGGGCGAAGCGTTTCCGATCGAGCCGCGGTGGCTTCAGGGTCCGGCCTGATCGCACGGCTTCGGCGGCGAAGCGTCGTGTCTCGGGGAGTCGGCGGGTGACATCGAATGCGACGACCAGCCAGATCACCGACAGCAGGTAGGTGTAGCGCCAGCCGCCCTCGCCGATGTCGGCGAGGCGAAGCGACATGACGGCGATCCCGGCACCCAGCCCCGACGCCATCGCGAGGACGCTGATCGCATAGGCGCGGCTGTTCTTGGGAACCTCCTCGGCTGCGACCACACCGATCACGAAGGCGAGCGCGATCCCCATCGGTCGACCGACCGCCTGCGACGCGACGAGCGACCAGAACGTCGGCGCCAATGCCCCCAGCATCGTCAGCAGCGGTGCGAGCCAGGCGACGATCACCAGCACCCGCCGCCGTCCGATCCGGTCGGCGACCACCGCAGCCGGAAGTGCGAACACGATGCCGGCGCGAACGATCGAACCGGCGTCTCCCTTGGCGGTCTCGGCGATGCCGAAGTCATCGGCGGCGAAGCCGACCGTCTGGGTGAAGATCGTGTTGATGAACGCTGCTGACATCGAAGCCGCAGCGAGCAACCCGATCACCAGGACCTGCGTGGCGTCGATCGTGTCGGGCGGCGTCCACCACCCACTCGCTTTGATCCGGCGTGCGAGTACCTGACGCACGGGCAGGCCGAACAACCAGCCGAACCAGGGGATGTTCAACCGGTACGAGGTGCGTTCCTCGATCGAGGTCGCATCGTCGTCGGGGAGCACCAGGGTGCGCTCGTAGCGCTCGAACGGGCCGTGCTCCTGGGAGTACACGACGCGCACCTCCCCGTCGGCGCGCTCGCGAGACACTTCGGTCTCGGTGACGATCTCGCGGCGCGGCGTGTCGAGACGGCTGCGCTGGTCGGAATCATTGGGCCAGTGTCGTGTGACCATGCGCCCACCTGCCTGCACCGCCCGAGCATACTGGTGGGTCGTGAAGTCGATCGGTGACGACCAGCAGCGTTCAGAGACTGTTCCCTGTGCTCAGCCGACCGCCGGCACCACCATCGTGGTGCGGGGGTCGGGGCCGCTGTCGGGGCGCGTCGAGGTACCCGGAGCGAAGAACTCCGTGCTCAAGCTGATGGCCACGACCATCCTGTGCGACGGTCGCCACGAGATCTCGAACGTGCCCGACATCGTCGACGTGGCGATCATGGGGGATCTGCTCGCAGCGATCGGGGTCGAGATGACCCGTCCCGAATCGGGTCGGATCGAACTCCACAACACGGGTCGCATCGTTCCGGTTGCGCCGTATGAACTCGTCGAACGGATCCGAGCGTCGATCAACGTGCTGGGCCCGCTGCTGACACGTTGCGGTGAGGTCCGACTCTCGATGCCCGGCGGCGACGACTTCGGTGCACGACCCATCGACATGCACATCGCCGGACTCGAGGCGATGGGAGCGGAATTCAAGTTCAGTCACGGCTACCTCGAAGCGCGCTGCGAACGTCTGCACGGCGCCGACATCGTCTTGGAGTTCCCGAGCGTCGGCGCGACCGAGAACTTGATGACCGCAGCAGTTCTCGCCACGGGGGTCACCACCATCGACAACTGTGCGCGTGAACCCGAGATCACCGATCTGTGCGAGTTCCTGGTGGCGATGGGTGCCGACATCGAGGGGATCGGCACGTCGACGCTCACCATCACGGGTGTCGAGCAGCGTGATCTCCGTCCGGTCACCCACCGCACCGTGCCCGATCGCATCCAGGCGGCGACCTATCTCGCGGCGTGTGCAGTCGCAGGCGGTGAACTCGACGTGGTCGGTGCTCGAGCGGACCACATGACGATGCTGCTCGACCGGTTCGGCGACATGGGGCTGCGCATCACCCCGACCGATGACGGCATCAACGTCGTCGCTGCGCAGCGTTGCCGATCGATCGACATCGCCACGCTCCCGTACCCGGGGATCGCCACCGACTACAAGCCGCTGATCATCACGATGCTGGCGGTGGCCGATGGTG
>Ga0307981_1002418_pt1 | contig 15212 bp, 18 predicted proteins | sample OrgLakmetagen987_FD_201849 | JGI IMG/M metagenome (GOLD analysis project Ga0307981, IMG submission 201849) | Saline water microbial communities from Organic Lake, Antarctica - #987 | ecosystem: Environmental > Aquatic > Non-marine Saline and Alkaline > Saline | place: Antarctica: Organic Lake... | reverse complement strand
ATATATATATTCATACATTATTAATATGTATTTTACTATTTAAATGCCTCTTAAGATGACGTTTAGTAACAGCACGATTACATACACAAATTATTTTAATAGATTGTTGAACCTTAATAATATCTTTATTAAGTTTTTTATATTCCCTGTTTTTCTCTCTAATATAATCTATATTTTGCTTCTTATAATTAGAAATTTGTAATTTTAATAATTCTTTATTATTTTGGTAGTATGTCATATATATATATGCGTGTTTTAAATAATTAAGTAAATATTTTTAAATCTTTATTAATAAAATACTTATCTTCTAAATGTTTCTCTCCATAATCAGAATGTATTTTATATAAAATATCATTATTTTTATCTATCGTTGGTTTCATCTTACATATAATTGTATAAACCTTAACATATATAGTATCAGTATCATTATCATTATCATTATCAGTATCATTATCAGTATCATTATCAGTATCAGTATCGTTAATAATAATCACATTATCCCCAATATTAAATTCTTTATCGTTTTCTATCTTTTCTTTAAGTTTATTTGTTAAATAGTTATATATATGTATTCTTGGTATTTTATCAAACATAAAATCAAGGTTCAACCTTTCTTTTAAAAAGTATTTAATTTTATTATTATTTTTTAGTTCTTTCAGCTCATTATTTATATAGTTATATAATTTATTCCGTGTTGTAGTAATATAACCCTGTTTATTATAGAAATAATCAATTACAATATGATATGCGTTTAATAACTCTGGTATATTATTATATCTAACCCTTCTTTTAATTTCATTATCCATTTATTATTTATATATAATTTATATAATATGTAAATAATTTTATTCTTCTAGTCTTCTATTCTTTTATTAAAATATAATCTTGTTGTTGAGAGACTGAATGACCCATTTCCTTTGCGATCTCCTTTTTTTCTTCAAAACTATCCCCAAATTTATTTGTTAAATAAATGTGTCTCAGCATTGATGCACCTATTTTTTTTTTACCAAATAATTTATTGAGAAGTCTGGTAATATCGTTTATTTGTGTATATGGACTTCCACTATGTTTTACAAGCAATCTCACCATTGTATTTTTTCCTAATTTTACTTTCATAAGTGGGTGGTGTTGAATATAATATGAAAATGCTTCTTTTAAATTGTCGTTTGAATTAAAATCTGTTATTTGTTGTCCGTATTTTTTACTTGTTTTATAATTATTAAAAATAAATCTATTTGTTTTAAGACATAAGTAGTTATTATTATCAGGCATTGATTCCAAATATTCTTTTACAATAAAACATTCTTGATAATCTTTATTTCTTCTTGGTGGTATATCAGTATATAAACAAATTAGAAAATATTTAATTATATTTTCATATTGAGATGGTGTTATATTTTTCTTTCCATAACCTTCAATCTTCTCTTTAAGATTTTTCTTTATTGTTTCAATCTCTTCCCATGAAACCCAGTTATCTTTTTGTGATTGTGATTTTGTATTATCAGGATTTTCTATTTTCTCATTATTTTTTAATTTATTTATAATATCCATATAACTATTTTTAGATTTATCATATTTTTTCTCATCTTTAAATAATTTATATACTCCTAAAATAGAAGCAATAATATTAATCTGTGTAGAAACCGCATAATGTTCTATCAACTTCATTATATTTTCTGTTTTTTTTAAAAATGCTAAACTCTTATAAGGTTTGTTCTCGTTAATTTTAAATAAATTTTTAATATATAAATTAGCAGTGCTTTCAGTAAGTCCGCTTTCCGTCAATTGATTTTGTAAATAAATCATAAAATCATTAACAATCATTATATATATATAGTAATATATTAAAATTATTATTTAAATACAAATCTGCTAAATGTAATTAAAAAATAATACAATATTCTTATTATTATACTTTATTACCGTTATTTTAGTTTATTTAATGTAAGAAAGTTAAAAAAACCCGCACCGTAATCGTAATAAAATTAATTTTATTACTTGTGATATGTTAAAATGGCTACATTCTTACGGTATTTATGCTTTAAACAAGTTATTTATTGGTATTCTTACGGTATTTATACTTTAAACAAGGTATTTATTATTATTATTACATTATTTTATCACAGGGTCTTTCTAATAGATTTTAGAGAGAAACAAATAAGTATTAGAATTAATATATTAAACCTCCACCCCAATCACCTCCTCTGTTGTTTTATCTTCTGCTGACTGATTAACAGAAGTTATTTCCAAGTCCCCAAGCATGGCATTGTGGCATTTACTGGATTTAAAATACTTTCGCATTATATACGAAATAACACTCAATACCAACCCTCCAATAGAACCACTTAATATTATAGTAACATGTTCTTCCGTTAATTCACTCATTTATGTTTTATCAGTATATTATTAAATCTAATATTTAAGAAAAAAGGACATTTAACAAAATCTAAAAAGTGTTAAAATATCCTTTTTTATTATCCTTGTATAATATAAATGAGTGAATTAATAGGATATTCTAATTATATCAAAGACCGCTTAGACACTTTAACCAACACGGTTCATATTATGGATGACCTGATCGCAGAGAGAAACGCGATAATCGCTCACAGATTTTCTAAAAATACAGCACAGCCATACAGTTTATCTCTATTAAGAAATATAATAGACCGTGGAATAAGGCTTATAGAATTTGATGTATCAGAAACACAAGATACAGACCCAAATGATAGAGTATTTTTTCTATCTCACGGAACAGGGGGTCTTGAGGAAATCGCCCCAGAAGATAGACCAGCAGAAATAACCAAAGATACATATAATAAATCCATTATTAATTTCAATAATAAATATTTAAACAACGCTGATACACTGCCTTCTCTCCGTGAAGTGTGGAATATGTTGAAAAACGAGGAAGTGGTTCTTTTAATGGAAGCAAAAACTACAAATACAACAGGATTAATTAATTACTGTGAGAATGTCCTTAAAATGGATAAATCACGCGTTATATTCCAGGATTTTGATAATTCTCAATTGACTGTATTTAAAAACGCAGGATATAAAACAATGAAATTGTCTTCGGGTCCTTTATTATCAACTCAGGAAATAGCTGACTATGATTATTATTGCGTGAAAGGTACTACAGCAAATGCTAATGCGTGGCAGGCAGATAGTAGAATATCTCAATTCTTCCTTTATACGTCAAATAGTCCAGCATATTTTGGATACTATTTAGGTCTTGCTTCAAAAGTGGTCGGTTGTTTTAGCGATTGTGCTTTGGCTGATTATAAAAAATTAACAGTTCCTGATAGAAGTTTATTAGACCCAAAAAATGGATATGTTTCGGTTATTCACGAAGACCATAACCTCGCTAAGAATACATATGTAGGGTATGATACAACAGGAAATTTAATATTGGATTTCAAAACTCAAGGAAATCCAGGTTCTAACGACAATATTTATATTACTTTTCACGGATATCTTATTCAATTTAATAAATTCTATACTATGAGGCTTGAAGGAATGAGTGGATCAGCAACAAACTGGGTTGCTTTGTTTCTACGATTAGGTTTGGATTATACGGAATTTGATAAATCTCCAAGTTCAAGAGAATTCACTTTTAATTGTTTATTTAGAAATAATGAAGTAGTTCAAACGTATTTGTTGAAAGATGAAGATGCTGATCAAGTAGGTTCATCATATACACGCCCTGATGGTGAAGAATATATTACTTTTAGAGTTAGTAAAAATGATGATGGTTCTCAATTTATTTTTGAAATGGCGAGTGAAAGTGATCCTAAAATTGCGTTTGTCGCTGATAAGACGGTTCAAATTCCATATACACAATTAAATAAATGGGACTTCTCAACTACTAATCATATGTTCCTTGGATTTAAAAAGGATGATGATACCACTGGAAAAATAACATGGTATGATAGGGATTATGAGAGTTTTAAAATACCATAAATGATAACCATTTTAGAATGATTATATAAGAATATAAAATACTGTTATATATATGAAGCCTGACACATCATATTATCAGAAAAATAGAGAGAAAATGAAAGCGTCAGCTATAAAGTATTATAAAGACAATAAACTTATAATTAATAACTCAGTAAATAGAGAGAAAAACCCTGAATTATATGAATGGTATATTAAAGACGCTAGTAATGCAGTATTTAAAATTAGACACGGTTCATTTAGTATTAAAGAAGATCACCATAAATATTTCTTTGGAGAGAAACAGTCATAAATAAAAAACTTATTTATTTCTCTCTTTATAGTATATATAAAATAAGGATGAAATATAATAAAAATAATTCTATAATTCAAACTTATAATAAAAAAGACGCTATGGATACATGGATAAAAGATAATATGGGTAACACTAAAATTAAAAATTATGATGTATTTAATAAAAATAAAAATAAAAATACAAATAAACAAACTATTGATTTATTACCAGCCAGACTTCCACCGTTGTATTACCAAAAATATTAGATTTATTTCATTTATATTATTATTTAAAAAGTAGTAATATAAATATTTTAAAAGGGTTTAAAAAGTTAAGGTTCTTCTATAGTGTATGTTTGTTTTAGTTGGGCTATATATGTTTCCAATTCATTAACACGGTCAGTCAAGTCTTTCTTATCATCTTCATTAGCAGACTGTAAAACAGTTGTATTTCCATTTACGGTAAAATATGCGTGTTTCTCTCTAATAATAGTATTATCTACATAGTGAATTTCAAAGTTATCTAACGCTATCTTTAATCCAGCAGGTAATTGCAATGTAATAGATATTAAATACTTATCAATTAATAATTTGGATAATGGTATTACATATCTGTTATAATTATCAGTGTTTCTTAATAAATATATGGGGAAATTTAAAATTTTAGCATCAATAAATTCATCATCTTCATTATCAAAATATATTATAACAGCATTAATAGAAATATCAGTATCTAAAATATCAGTTTTTATTTTTAAATCACAATCAAAAATATCATTTGTTAAAATGTTAGACGCATCAAAAATACCTGGATTAGCTCCATTATTCAATAATGCTATCTCTTCTACTCCTGAAGATACTTGCTTCTCTACAGCGTGTATATATTCATTACTTATATCTCTCTGTTCTATAACATTAATATTATTAAATGTTTTAACAGGTTCATAATTAGTATTATTCAAAGTATAATGGAAGTGTTCGTCTTCCAGGGTTGAAGTATCTATATTTACAAATGAAGCATCTATAGGGGTTTCTATCTTAATTACATCTGTATTCTGTTTTGTATAAGTTGAAGTTCCAGAAATCAATAAATCACGACTGTTTGTTGATATTAAAGGAGATGTTAATCCACCGAATACGAAATTAATATAACTACTTTGTGATGAACTTGCTAAACTTGTTGAGAACTGAATATAAATATAAATATTATTTGCTGGTATATCTAATGGAATATTAAAATTAAATAATAGTTCCATTTCTGTAATAGATTTATTATCATTATTTGGAAAAACATCATCTATATTATTACCATACATATTATCTCCTCTATAATTATGCACAGAATTAACAGTCTCTGTAGCATAGCATAACACCTCTATATTATTACCATTGAAAGTTGGGGCTTTTCCTAATATTCCCTGAGCCATAAATGTGCTGTCATTTGTAATATCACGATCATTAATATATGGTATATTTAATTTAACTTGTAATCGCCCTTTTTTAATAGTGGATACTGTTAAATCCTGATATACAATACCGTAAAATTGGAATAATGAAGGGTTTATTTTGGGTGTTGTTTGTAAAATATAAGCATTTGATTTAATAATGCTATCATTAATTATTTCTGTGCTAACTAAAGGGGTTATTGGTATATACATTTTAGTAGGTTTCGTGTAAAACGCTTCAGGATTTGATAGAATTCCTCCCCATTGTCCATAATTATTAAATTGTTTTCCAGTGATATTATAAGTTTTAAATGATTGTAATAATTCACCGCTAATTGCATCATCTACATATTTTTTATTTGTTGCGTCATTATCTTCTGTTGGCGTTCCTACATTTATAACTCTATTATTTTCAAAAGTGGTTGTTTTATCTTTTAAAAATTTACAATTAGTCTCAGTGCTTGGTCTGCCATTAGTGAAAATTAATAAATCATCATTAGACCGTGTTCCAATATATGCACCTTGTGTCGTATTAATATAAGTTGTTAATTCAACATCATTATTTTTTTGACTAAATCCATATGTTGCCTGATTACTTGATAATATCTGAGTTGAACCAGTTAAAGTTCCGCCTATTAAAGGAAGATATTTCTCTCCTTCTGTTGTTATCGCATCATCTACATATTTTTTCGTTGTTGCTTCGTTATCATTTTGTCCTGTTAATAATCCTGTAATTCTATTATTAGCCATGGCAATCCCCCCTGCCATAGTCCCTCCTGTCAATGCAAGTCGTGTATTTACACGGTTATTAACATATAGTAAATTTGTTAAATCACTATTAAAATTTGGTGCTAGTGATGTATATATTCTTTTATTTCCAAGGTTTATATCACTTGTAAATATTGATGTTCCAGCATTCAATGTTAAAACTTTTGAACCTCCAGTGTAAATATCACATACAGGACGCGGACATTTAATATTAACAAGATTATCACCCCCATTTGCATATTCATCTTTAATAGTCATATCTCCAATACTTAACTCTTCATTTACTTTTAGGTCTCCAGATATTATTCCACCAGTTAAAGGAAGGAATGTTCCTGTACTATCAATATCTATAACAACACTTGATTTGACCCCCTGCTCGTCGTTTAAATTTAATGTTTTAGTGTTTTTAACAAATGACAGCGTGTAATCACCATCACCGTTATGCGTTCCAATTCGTGCGTTAACATCTAATATATTGAGATTATTATCATATGGTAGATTATTCCACATATTAGAGGACATTATATATATTATGAATGGATATTAAAATAATTGTTTTTATATATATTTTCCTTTAATAGTCTAATAGATTAAATCAATAACGAGCCTGTAGTCACTTTCTAATGTTGCTGGTTGTCCTATGGAATTCAATAACCTGATATTTAAACTGTTAATATACGGTGCTACATTGAGTGGATATTCTGGAATTGTATTGCCTCTGTATAAAAATATATCACCTAAACTGACATTATTAAATGTTATGATTTCACATGTGCTTGATGAATTTGCTGGATTATTATTATTAATTGTTCGGACGATTGCTGATTCATTAATTAGCCCGTCAATCTGGATATACAATTCGTTCAATGGAATTACACTTGGAGGGTTTGGACTGTAATTTGAAAACGACAATGGATATTCACCGTTAGGATATCCTAATTTAAACCAAAATGTGCTGTTATCACTTGTGATTAATATTTGTGCGTTTTGATTTACTATAGTCATGTATGTGCGTAACTTGTCTTGATCAAAATTGAATATAGGTAACAAGGTTGTTCTATATTGGCTGGCTGGGTCTGTGTCAGTAAAAATAGCATTCTCAAAATATACATTCAATTTATCAAACAAATCCTTTTGTGTATGGTAATATACATTGCTTAACGGCGTGATATCAATATCATATTCAAATGTTTCTGTGTTAGTCCTAATAGCAAATTTTAATGACCCTTGACCTTGTTGGATTAATTTCGCTAAATACACAGTGGAAAAACTGGATACTCTTGCTCCTATAGCGTTATTTATGGACGTTTCAAAATTGTATGTTATATTATCAATAGTTTCATTATTGTTTTTAAATTTAGAATTCAATATTATCTTTTGCGGTTGTGCTGGAGATGTCATTATATATATATTTACATAGATATAATAAATATATATTTTGTTATTAAATACTTTTTAAAAAAAAGTTTAAGCAATTACTTGTAGGAAACTCTCTGAAATTACTAGCTCACGAGTATGACAGTAGAACATTAATGTATCGTCAGGTGCTTCTGATAATCCTTGGACTTGCAAACTGACACGACCACCTGTTAAGGAGGTATTAACCCCGCTTATACTATCAGGTTGCAATACACGATTGAGTGGGATCCCAATAACGCTCATTTGTATTCCTTCATATGATAACTGGGCGTCTACATTAGTTGATACATACCCGTTAATGAAACTACGAGAATTGATCAATGGACACCCTACGAGAGATTTTTCATTTTGGTTCATTGTTGATTTCTTTAACTCAGAATATGAGTGTGCAGCAGTGCGAATATCTTCACCATACACATTACGGCTATCTATATAGAGGTTATAATTACAATTTTTCATTGAAACTGTATCCCATACCTTGGTTGTGCAAGTAGGATACAACGATGTTGCACCAGTGCTTGATTTTGTAGGATACATGTACACAGCATTCAGATTCGAACAATTCAAGTTGTCCTTTATGTTGAAAGTTGTATTTCCATTGGTTGATTGAGAACTGATAAAAGCACTTGGATACAGGAAACTAACTTGTGAATTCATAACCATTTTACGGAAACTCATATCCACGCTTTGATCCATAGTTAGGAAATCCATTGATAATTTGAAGTTATTTACAGTATAAGTAGTAGGAGTTACTTTTGTGTCAAAACTTGAAACGAAAGCCAGTCCATAATCAGACAAAGTGAATTTTAAGATCAAAGGGATCGCAAATATTGGTAATATTGAACGGTTAATTTTTGCGAAATCAACAACCTCACGCAAAGGACAGCATATTTGATATGTGATTTTATTGTTAACATCATTTCTAACAATTGAATAAATGAAATTATCTGCTCCTGTTGGTAATATACGCCTATAAGTGCCTTCTGTTAATTCTCTGGATGTTCTAAGCCCTTCGTATGAGTTATACAGCCGTTGAGATAAAGAATTATATTGCACCAAATTTTGCGTTTTTGATGGTTCCAATGATTGCCCTTTACATTCGATCGTGTATCCTTTAAATAGTGATGAAGCGTTTCCGTTTTTGAAAAATACATTTGCTGATACATCCGAATCCAAGACGATTTCAAAGTTGAGCATTGCAGTTTCAATATCAACCCACTCGCTAGAACTACTTATCTGTAACTGTACTTCATTTCCTGGAGCTAATCCACTTGCATTGCCGTTTGGTAGGATATTACGGTTTGTTCTGGCAATCACAACATCATGTCCTACGCTTTTTTGAAGTAATCCTTTTGGAATTTCTTGAGTTAAAGATTTTGATTGATATCCACTAGCTATCATATTATACACTAAATAAAGATAATTATTTTTTATTTTTTATATTTATATCTATTCTTCTAATTTAATATTAAATTTTTTATTAAAATTCTTATAATATTTCTCATTATATGGTTTCTTCATATTACAATATATAAAATCATATTGAAAATAGTCTTTTCGTAAGTTTTCTGCTAAAGGTTTAAAATAGTCATCTGACGATTCATAAGCAATATCATCAAGCTCTTTTTTATTCATATTATTCGTAAAATAAATATTAGCACTTGAATTAACTCTTATTGATGACGGAACTAATTTATATTTTTGTGATGTGATAATAATATTTACTTTATGATGTCGTCCTTTAATAAATAAATCCACTAATTTCCCCTGACGTGTTGATTTGATACTTGTTATTAAATCGTCTATTATTAATAGGACTGGTCTACATTTATTCTCTTTTAATTTTTGATGTTGAAAATCTAATATACTATTAATAAAATCTTCATTGTAATTATCTATTATATTTTCTGGATTATCTTTCATCATTTTTTTTAAGTCTTTATAACTGTCGTCATTTTTATAGGTTGGACTCATAATGAATATCTGTGATGGTTTAAATACTTTGTTATATCCATATTCTGGATTTGTTAATAAATCATTTATCATAAAAGATTTCCCTGAAAAAGAAGGAGCATATACCGCCATTCGGAACCCACTCTTATCAGGTATTGGTAAATGTTTATGATTTTTTTTAAATAGTTCTATTTTTCGTTTCCAATTAATATCCATAAATATATATCTATATAAATTAATTATATATTTATTATAATTGTTTAATTACTTCATCGTATGATTGTTCTTCCTCTTCCTCTTCCTCTTCCTATTTTTGGTCTGTAATTTTGTCTTTTTTGTCTTTTATTTATTTTATTGAATATATTAAAATAATTCCCGCTAAACCTTGATTTTATTTTATTTTCCAGACGGTTTATATTATTCTGAATAAGAAATGTATCAATACCATGATATTTTTGAATTCTTGAATTTGGTAATAGTGGCTTTGTTCCAGGTTGATTAATCCCAATAGTATTTGATTTTTGTAAGTTCTCATTGGTTTCTGAGATTGGATCACCTACCATATGATAATGTATCAATTTATTCTGTGCTGTAGGGTTCCAACCTACTGGTGATTTTCCCATATTAAAAACCACAATCCTCCCAATTTTTTCTTGATATCTGTCTAATAATATTGATGCTCTTGAGCCTCCTAATGAGTGACCATATATATTATATGTTGATGTTTTATCATTTTCCAATATAATATCTTCAAAATCATTTTTAATATTAGATAATATTGTATCAGTATTTCCAGAAAATGCGATTGCCGCATCACTTTTTAAATCTTCTAATGAATTTGTTCCCTTAATACCAATATGATTATCTCCACTATAATCTTTATAATATACAAGGTCTTTTGTTTCTTTTATTAATTTTAACATATCTCTGCTTCCTATGAATTTCTTTCTCTCCCCTACAGGTTTGTAACTCTCTTTTATTACAGAAATAGGTAGAAAATAGTGATAAAAAGCTCCAGTTGTATCTTGTTTGCTTTTAAATACAGCATCTTCATCACCTCTTAGAAAATCCTGATAGTCATCTAAACTATATCTTTCTACTGGTAAAAATGATGGTTTATTAATTTCATCATTATTTATTTCACTACTATTTGATAGTGTCAATGGAAACCTGTTAAATGGATCTATTGCTCCGTTTCGTTGTTTTTCCTTTGCTATTTCAATCTTATAAAAATTTATTCTATTATCTAAATAGTCGTTCATATATAATTAATTGTTATTATATTTATTGATTTTTGTTTATCTTTAAAAACTAAATAATGGTAGTTCCGCTTCTACTTCTTGTTCTTCTTGGGTAGGTTTTGAAGAACTAAAAATATTATCTATATTTTGCTGTGTAGTTTTTGAAGTTTTTGAAGGTTTAAAATAATCAAGTATACTTTGACTTTCCATTGCACTACCACGCAAATTTGTTTTTTCTTGTGCTTTAGCCCTTTCTGATGGTGTTCTTGTGAGTGGTTCTTCTGGTGCTTCTTGTGTTTCGTCTTTTTTCCCTCTTACAATAAATTTTCTCCCTTTTCCTCTTACTTTTCGTTTTGGTTTTTCTGGTTGTATATTTGGAACAGTTGTAAGCATTCCTTTAATATTATCATCTACCGTTTTTAAAATATCATCCATTGTTTCATCTACTGCTTCTGCTATATCAGACTGTTTCGTTAATGTAGTATTATTAATATAATTGAAATTATTACTATATGGTGAGCTTTCAAATGCTGGTTGAATAATTCCTGCATTTTTATATTTATCTATATTTACACGATAATATAGCTCCATTAATTCATTCAGTTCATCTTGTTTTTCTTTTGGTGTTTTTTCTTTAATTATTGGAGTTCTCTCCATATCCTCAGGTTCATATTGTGGAATTGATACTGCATAAGAATGAATTTGTTTATATATCATATTTTTATCTGGGTCTATTACATTACCAATATTAACATTATTTCCTCCTTTTGGAGTAAAAGCCAATAAATTTCCTTTTGATTTCATTATTATTATACTTAATATAAATATATTAATAATTTTTTTTTCACTTACCATATATTATCTAAATTTAAATATGATTTTTTATTTTGGTATCTTTGTTCATGTTCTTCTTCTTCGCTTTCTTCTAAAACAGGTTGTTTCTTAATTGGTTTCTTCTTTGGTTGTTTCTTAATTGGTTGCTTCTTAATAGGTTGCTTCTTAATAGGTTGTTCATTTTCACTTTCACTTTCACTATCTTCTAAAACAGGTTGTTTCTTAATTGGTTTCTTCTTTGGTTGTTTCTTAACAGGTTGCTTCTTAATAGGTTGTTCATTTTCACTTTCACTATCTTCTAAAATAAGTTGTTTATTGGGTTGTTTTTTGAGTTGTTTCTTGGGTTGCTTCTTGGGTTGCTTCTTAATAGGTTCTTCTTCTTGTTCTTCTTGTTCTTCTGGTTTATATTCAATATCATCATTATCACTATTTTCTATAGGTTCTTGTATTGGTTGTGTAATTTCATTCATTTCTATTGTTTCAATCATAACTTTAGTATTTTTTTTAGGCATATATATATATAATAGAGATTTTTTTATAAATTAAATATGTTTATATTATATATATATGGATTTGTCTAATAATGATATTGTGGATATGTCTAATAATGATATTGTGGATATGTCTAATAATGATATTGTGGATATGTCTGATAACAAACAGCCTATTAAATACTACCGTGATTTATTAATATCTAAATTTGGTGCTGATAATAAAGATATTCAAAAATTAGGTTTTTTATGGAGTGATGTTGATAAAATACATAACAACTCTGTTTCTATTGATGAATTTATAAAAAACTAATTATTTCCATAAATTATCATAGTGTGCTTCAGGTTTTCTCTCTATTTTAGTCATGATATAGTTGTTTTGATTTCTTAAATTATTAGATAATGGTTTAATTTCTTTCTTCTTCTTCTTCTTATCCTTAATAGGTGTGTAAATAGTTTCTGTTATATATACCTCACCAATTAATGGTTTAGGTTCTATATTTTGTTCTTTCATTATAATATAATATAATAATATAATATAATGAACTGTGTTTTATATTATGGATATGATAATGATGATAATGATAATGATAATGATGATAATGCTAATAATGATAATTCAAATGGTAAAATAGATAGTAAATTTAGAGAGAAACTATTAGATAAGTTTTTAAATAATATTTCTAATATAGTTGATAAGAAATTTAGCAAATTGTGTAATAATGTTTAATAATATGTAAATTATATTTTGTTTTTAGTCTAAAATATAATTTTAATCGGTGTTATTTGGGTTAATTCGGCATATCAATAAGGCGTTATTGAATATTTATTTACCGCTCCATTATGGTCTTGTTTTTGTTTCCAAGTATTATATTTATCAATTTGGTATAAAACATATTGCTCTAAAATATCAGGATAAAATTTCCCAGTCTTTTTCTGTTTTCCGTTTTTTAAATCTTTCCATATGATAAACATATTTTTACTATTATGATATTGATCGTAGTTGTTTTTTCTTAGTTGTTCAAATAATGAGGTTATTCGTTTTTTAAAGAATAAGTATTCGTTTAATTCGTATTTATCAAAACTATCCAGATTTTCCTCAAACATTTATATTATATTATATATTGAGATTATTATTTATCTCTAAATTGTAATAATTGTTAATTACCTTTTTTATTCTGGTCTTTTGGTTCTTTAAGTTCTTTTAATATATATATAATTCTGGTGTTTTGGTTCTTTATCAAAAAGTCCTTTTTTCAAAAAGGAAAATGACCTGACACCATAAATGAGTTAGCGTGTCATTTTATTTTAGAGCAGTAATTATTAAGGTCTTGTTTCTACTATAGAGCAGGTAGAGCAGGTAGAGCAGGTTATATACTTCCACGCGATATTTAAATTTTTTACCAGAGCACATACATGTGCTCACCCTTTTTTTTTTAATTCTGACTGGAAGTATATAACCTGCTCTACCTGCTCTACCTGCTCTAAACACCAAACTCACACGCTAACTAGAAAATATAGAAAAACTAGCCACACGCTAACTCGTTTATGGTGTGAGGTCATTTTCCTTTTTGAAAAAAGCACTTTTTAAAAAATAGCTAAAGCACTTTTTAAAAAATATGTATTTATTTATTATTATTTAATACGGCGGTCAGTGATCATCTTCATCTTCACTTTCTACCTCATCTTCTGAAATCCATTTAATTCCAGACCAATATCTATTACCACAACTCATTCCTTCATTCAATCCAATCTTTCTCATCTCCTGATTAAATCTCCTATCACTCATATCAATGCCTTGTTTTTTCCTCCATTCACTCAAATCCCGTTTTTTAACTCTGTCATCACTCAGTCCAGTAATTTTAAAAGATTGTAGCAGTTGTCCGTCAATTGTCATGTCTCCAGTCCAGTTTTCCATAATTGATTTCATTCCTACGGGTTCAGCCATATTCAGGTTTTCCTGTAAATGTTGTCCAAAATATAAAATCAAATGTTGGAGTCCAACCTTGAACCATTTTTTTCTCAATGTCTTCTTAATGTTCGCATCAGCAGACTTTTCGTTATCTTTACAATCTTCAGGTGATTTTTGGACGAATGTATAAGGATATTCTATAAACTTGGATCTGGCTCTCATCGCATCATCAAAAGGCGTTATTTTGGGTAAATCATTAATAAACGCATACACTGTTGTTTGTAGGTAGAAATTGGTTTCGTTCTCACGCATTCCACGACCTTGTAATTTATCACCACCCGACGCAATCTTTTTTATAAGGTTACCGTTAAGGGTTGTCTTCATATTAATTTCATTTCCAAACAACAACCTTTTATGACGGGCTAAATAGAAGGGTCTCATTTTCATCGCTTCATCTTGGGTATTATTTGAATACGCCAATATTTCACCGTTAAATGTTCCAACAAAATCTCCAAAGGCTTCTTCCATCGCATTACAAGTTGTTCCTTTACATGAATTTGTTCCACCAAGACAGAAGTAGAAATTCTTCAAATCAACCTTTCCACGCAGTCCGTTATAAAACGCTTGGATTAGATAATTAGCCTGTCCGTCGTCTTCTTTAAACGCATTTTTAAATAATATATCAAATACCTTTAAAGCCCACTCCTTAGTTTTCTCAGTCTGGTGATAGAAATCCATATCAATCCTGTTATAAAATACGACGTCAGGGTCAAATTCATATAACTCATTATCTTCAAAATCAAATATTCCATTTTTAAACAACAGTTTTCCAATTGACGATCTATCAGTTCTATCCACCCAATCATCGTCCATTGATAATAATTTAATAATCGGTGCAACTCTTTTTAATGAGGCGTCA
>Ga0307981_1002412_pt1 | contig 15232 bp, 20 predicted proteins | sample OrgLakmetagen987_FD_201849 | JGI IMG/M metagenome (GOLD analysis project Ga0307981, IMG submission 201849) | Saline water microbial communities from Organic Lake, Antarctica - #987 | ecosystem: Environmental > Aquatic > Non-marine Saline and Alkaline > Saline | place: Antarctica: Organic Lake... | reverse complement strand
TGAACGCGGCACTCATGGTATCGCATTCCAATCGCGTCACCGCAGCAGTTGCGCTACAAAATGCAGGCCTCTCTATCGATGCTATCGCATTTTGTCTTCGATGGTCACCCGAGTCAGTCAAGCACTACCTTCGGGATTGCTCTCACGCATGGGCGAACTCACTCTGCAAGCTGTCAAAGGGGCTCTGTTGATCTGATGTCGACATCGCTAGCATAAGCTCCCCAGTCACTCTATACACTATATGATGCTTTACTCCATTCATTGTTGTTTAGATGCATTACTTTAAAGACTTAGTCTACTCACGCAGCAGCAGCAGCATCTGCTGCTCAATTGTCAGCAGTCGCGGCGCGGCCCGTCCCGAGCCCGTGATCTCCGACAAGATCGGGTGCACATTGTTTCATCAATCGAACGCTTGATTGAAACACGCGCACGACCGGCTCCACGCCGACGAGCTTGACATACACCATTGCCGATGTACAGCCACGGCAGTCCACAATACCTCGCTGACCCTTGTACGAGCCTCCAACAACTCGAACAGTGCCACCAACTCGAAACCCACGTTCCTTCGACGATCCTTCAGGGATCTCCATTGGCGGTTCCGTGGCCCTCTCCACAATGACTCGGCGCACACTACACTGCATCAGTCGCACGGTAGGCCCATAGTCTAATTCGACATACACCATCTTAGCAGTGCGCTGTGTTTCCAAACCGCACTGCCCTCGATACGACCCAGCGATTACCCTCGCGGGCATTTCGTCGGTCCCACTCAAGATTTTTCACTTTTGTGTCACAAGATACCCTGACAACGCATTCGCTAATAACTAGGGAAACGCTCATCCCAACTATCCCCAGATCGCCAACATGGTCACACCAATGCGCGCATTTTCAGGCTCAAATATTTTCAGTCAAGACCCGGGACCCACTCGGAGGTCACGGCAAAAAACCTACCCGATTCAACAACTCATTACGCTACACAAGCTTGTGCTTCGGAAGCTCTCTCAGGTTAGGCCCACTCAACGGGTATTGCCTGGATCTTCACGCGCTCTCCTTGCTTGTGGAATGATTAGTTGCGGGGAACACTCACAGAAAGGATCGGGGAACCGGAGGACAATTTTTTCTCTCTTGTGTTTCTTTCTCTTCTCTTCTGGGGTGTTTCTCACCCATCCTGGCTCTCTTCTGCTATCAACCCTGCGGGTTTCTTGGTGCACGTGTCATTCTCTCGACCTTTTGTTATGGTTGGGTGGATTTCCAGGCGCCTGGATGCTCTTTCGGGGTGGCGGTTTCAGCCAATCCCACGGGATTGACGGTGCTATCTCTGGAGATAGGTTTGTGTGTGCTCTTGGCGCCTCTGCCGCCAAACAGCCAACAACCAATCACATCTCACTAGCAGTTAGCATCTATCAGGCTCTGTCCTCCCACCGGGGGCAGGGTTCACAACAGCAGTTGAGCGACGGGGGGCAATTGAGGGTCTTGGCCATCGATTGCCCCTTATTTACGAGTCACACAGGTTTTATTATTCTTAGTTGCTAGTTTATTCATACGTGATGCCAAAGAATTCAAATCTCTGACGTTTCCGTTTGCGCACCACCACCCACCATCACACCTCTGTACGAACGGAAACTGCTGGGTGATTGGGTGATGCGATATGAAATTGAGATCCCTTGATGCATGATGCATCCGAAGTGACAGACGAGTGTCACCAAGGTTTTCAGTGCCGTCAAGAGGGAAAGATTGTCCAAGCACCACCAAATCTTTTGGTTCGCCAAACGAGTAGGCTCAGTGCGAACAAACAAGAGAGACACGTGATCGGAACCAACATAATCGTGCAGTTGTGTGGAAAAAGTGAGACGCCTCGTTAGGCCTAATTGTTTCGAATAAAAGTTCCGTCATTGAGCAGGGAATGTAATGGAGCCTGCCTTGGATGTTGTACAGCGTGCCCTCTTGGGGGATCCTGGAGCTCGGTCGTTCCTAGAGCAAACGTCTTCTATATATGTGCTCGATGCGACTGATGCATCGAAACCGAAGACCTATGGATGTTGGAACTTTATCCATCAAGCGATGAATGAAGTTGAGCGTTATGAGACCAAGTACGCACAGAGCAAGCAGTCGTTTGCTCTCATGAATGGAGCTGGACTTGTTGGCCACGTTCGTCTGGTAGCGACTATGGCCTTGCGTGTGGCTAGGAGAACACCGGCTACCGACAGGGGGCTCGTCACCACGTGTATAGCGAATGCCGCCCAGTACCACGGTACAGCAAGTCAGTCGCAGTGGCTTGTTGACTTGAACCTGGAGTTAAGAGAGATTGTGATGGGTCGTATTGCAGCAATGGCTTTTGACTTTAGCTTTCATCGGGGTGTAGAGCCACATGGCCATTCGGCGTTTGCCGACCCAGTCGTGATGGATACCTTTTGCGCCATTCTATCAGCCAACGCTGTATCGAGTGGGCCTCATGCTATCAGACACTTTGCTACCGAGTGGGTTATACCTTCGTCAAGTAATCTGCCTGCGTTTGCCGTGGCGTCGGTTGTTCGTCACTTGGCTTCGGAAGGGATGCGAAAGTCGGCCCCTGCCGGTACAAAAGATGCGCTTCAGCAGCTTTCTGTCCCGGTTATGTCGATAGTTTTGGTTCCAACCCTCGTGGAATCTCTTACCGAGGACCCTGAGGATGGGGATGACACAATGACTACCCAAGAAGATAGATGTCGGGTCGCGGTAATGTGCTTTGGGGGCCTGAAGAGCTGGTGCGATGCCACCGACCTTAGTCTACCACAGCTCAAGCATATCTGCAGCAAAAACAATGTACGTCGAGACAAGCCTGGTTCTAATTTATTTACACAATGCATATCCTCACATTTCCCTTGCCTTGCTACCTTGCAGGTCAACATCGTCGGGTTGATCAGTGATGCCATGTACTCGGACTCGCATGAAGTTGTCGATGTTCTAGCGGAGCTAGTGGAAACCACGATACTTCTGACAGATGAAAAGATAATGTCGGAGGGGCGCATGAACCAAGTTCGGTACATTATTCAGGTTGATGAATCATCTTTTCAGGCGCAATTCTCTGCGAGCCAGCTCAAATCGATCGAGACGAAGGAAATGGAAACGATCGTTGACGAACTGGTTTCCGCTGTCGCGTTGCAGCGATTCCGCTTTACCGAACGCCAAAAGAATGGTAAGGCCTGTCGTCTCACCGTCACTCTTTGTTGTGATGAATCGTTTGCTTACACCTGTGATTTGGTTGCTCCGATTTGGTTGCTCCAGGTGATCATGACGTGTGTCGAAACTTAGCCCGCATTGCAGCATCCGTCTGTCAAACGTGTGTTGATATTCCAGCCCGGACGCAGTCTCTCGAACCCGGTGCAGTCAACTTGCTTCTAAAGGCAGCATCGCATCCTTCGATCAGTATATGTGGGATTGTACTTCCAGTTCTGTGTCAAGCGTCGTCTTCGGATTCTTCTATCGTACAGCAGCTTCTTCCTGTTCTGCAACGGCGTGCAATTGCGCCGCATTATATGAAGTCTGGTCAGCTGATGCTAGGAGGGATGAGTGATGGCGACTTCCATACATTCCAGCAGTTCCGTGACCACGAGCTGGCCGATGCCCTCATTGCGTGTTGGAAGGTGAGCGGAGACAACTATATGGATTCTTGCACGTCTGCTGTGGAGGAATTCTGTTTGGATCGTTCCTCTATTGAAGTGTCGTTGCACTTGGAGGCAGCTCTTTACTGTTTGGAAGTCGTCGCTGGTAGCGCTTTTGGTTCAGATGCTCAGTTTCGGTATTCTCGGCAGTTGAGACGATGTTTGATGGCGCTTTCTCGAAAGCCTCAGAGTATGGTGGCTAATCCGCTGACGCTTGCACAGGTTTGCTCTTTCCTACGCAAGGTAAGTTTCCTACTCAAATCCCTGGGCGGCCGACACTTGTTTGATCAGAAACTCTAACCGGCGCTCTTTAACTTTCAGTACGCTCGCTGGTATAGTACCGAAGAGCTAGCAACGGAATTGCGAGTAGCCGCCGACCTTGTGATGTCTACTTTCAGGGTCTTGTTGTCATCTGCACAAGATAGCCATTTCCAGGAGATGATCCGCGAAAGCGCAGTTTCGCCCATGGTTGAGTCTGCGGTGGCTATACAAGTACTGTTGTGTCGTTATCCTGATGCTTTTGTGACGGATGACGCCATGGCTTTTCTAACTGGTAAGACGACCCGCGAAAGAGTCTTGTGTGGGTTTATCACGTTGTCGAGCTTACTCAATCTCTTTTTCTCATTGAATAGGAATGTGGGGAGCGACGTACCATGCCCGTAGCCATGACGATTTAGTAGATATCGACGCAGTAATTCCACTCTGCGTTGGACTATGTCATGTCTTGGCATCGCTTCCTGAGAACCAGCGCTTACAGTCTTTTCAAGCGTTAGTGTCGCCTTCGCTTGAGTACTTGGAGCGAGTATCTTCGGCTGCAAGAACCCATCACTCACCGCATCAAGCTCCGGCTCTAGCACAAATGGCGGACGAGATCAGAATATTGGCTGCAATGCTAAAAACATTCGCGGGTGCTGTCTCTTCCGAAAGAGTTACGATGGAAAGCGGATGCGACACCTCGCCTGACAGACATACTCCAGTTCAGGAACCAGTGTTGGCGATAGTTCAAAAGGGTTGGCCTATTGTGTCTGCTGTTGCTGCTAATCATTGTAATGATAAGGTAAATAAGGCGACCATGACTATGATGAAGGGCTTTCTTTTGCTCTGGCTAGAACTAACTCGAATGTGTGCTTGTTCCTTCACAGAATATCTCGGCAGCGATTGTCCATTTGCTGTCCGCTCTGATGCCTCCTGACTATGACAGCAAGGGCAGCTTGACGCTTCTCAAGAACCTGTGCAATGTTGCCTCATCGATGTTGCATGTACAAACCACCAACCCTGTTCATTTTGGATCTGTCTTTGAGTTTCTAGAGGACTTTGTACATACCCACGGAGACAAAATCGAGAGAAGCACATTGGAGAGCGTCCAAGGCGCGGCTGTCAACAGTCACGATAAGGAAGCCGCTGGCCTTCTAGAGAGTTTGCTACTTGGAACGATTGCAGCTACTCGCGCATCTCTTGGCAGCGTCTGGACCAGTCCGAAAGAGCAAGGACAAGGGCAGTCCGCATTCGAGAGCAAACCACCGCCTGCTCCCAAACCTGGATCCGTTCCAAATGAATCCTTGGCCGGGATGTTTTCGCTCTTGCAAAAGTTGCTAGGAATATGTCCCGTCTTTACTTTGAATTTGCCGGCTGGGCCTGGACTGGATTCGGAAGAAGATAGGCTGCTTCGTCGCGCGATCGACTCTGCAGCCGCTTCCTTGGACGACACCGACACTGATATTATTGTGAATGCCATTGTGTTTCTCACAACAGCGGTAAGTTTCCTTTGTGATTATGGCTGACGCAACGGCTAACTTTTCCAATGTTCACTCACCAATGCATTGTCTTTTTTTTGATCTTCGTCAACTCCTTGCGACAGGCAAAGCTCTTGCCGTCACAAAACGAAAGCCTCCAGTCCTTTGCATCGGAAGCTCTCTCCCGAACCCAAGGGGATGCTATCAATCGATTATTAATGGGCTGCTGTGGCAAGTACGAATATTCGACTATTGGCGATGCGGCCGAGCTTCTTTGCGCTCTTGTGCGCATCGGACCTGCGGCAGAAACCGAAGCCAATGTCGTTGCAGCTCTAAGCCAGGAATACTTTCTCCTGGGCAATCCAGCCAAAAATGCTACGCTAATGATTCTGAATCGATGCTCACAGAACCTGATGAGTGAAGCCGATCTTGCCATCTATCTTGAGGGTCTGTGGCACCTCCATCAAGTGGAGGACACCTCGGCTCTTCCTAGTAGCGATTCAGTAGCACGCTTTCTGCGCATGCACGGTTTCTAATCCAACATTCTATATTATGTTAAGACATACTTACTTGTTCTCTACTCTCATTCGTCTTCTCCTGGTATGACTCCATTTCGTAGCGACTTAATCTCTTGTCGAAGGTTCGATCGGGCTTGGTCTTCGAACGCTTGGCGCATGACTTGTGTGCCATATATGGGGTTTAGGAGAAAGGACTCGAGGATATCCGCTCGCTTCTCGCAGTAGACCGGTTTGCCCACGTAGCTGTATTCTTTGCGGATTAAAGCAGCGTATTGACAATAGGCTTGCCATTCTTTTCCCAAAACTGTTATGTCCAAGTCCAGAAACAGGCGTTGGGCCAGCGGATTGTCTGCTACCACCTCGTGTTTCTTGGTTGCCAGAATGTAGTCCACCACCAAAAGTCGGAGAGACGAGTTGGATGCATCAAGCCCTATTTCGTCGCAAAAGGACTCAAAGAGTTTTGCGCTATCCTCTTCGTTGGTCCCGGAGTGCACGTCGTAAACGGCGTCATGGAAAAATGTAGACAAGAGTATTGCTTGATCTTCCTCTGGACTGCATGACGGTTCTGGTGGAAAATCATTCTTTCGAACGAGATCATAAAAGGAGAGCATCTCTTGGAGATGGACTGCGGTATGATAATATCTCGCACTGTCACTGTGAGCCTCCCATATGCGTTGAAACCATGCGTTGTTGATCGCCGCGCTTGAGCCCAAGTGCCGGGTCGCTCGCGTCCAGTGCTGGACAAGATTCTCGCGCACCTGCACAGCAGGAGCAACTTGCGGCCCGCCTTCGAAAGCACTCGGATTAAAGTTTCCGCTTCCAACAAGGTGAAATGAGGCAATAATTCGTGACAAGTCGTCGACGTTAGTCGCAGTGGGATCGTTTCTAGGAGCGCTCATGATCCTGCGGTTGTTGTGTTGTGTAGCAAGTTAGCAAAGGGCGAGAATACAGAACGCCATTGTGCCCGTTGTGGAAGGAGGAAAATTCCAAAAAACGCGCGCTTTTTAAAATCAGAAACGGAAACCGGAGAGCGTTTCGATTTCTGAACTGCGTCATTCACGCTTTATTGAAGCGCGACGAAGGTCGACGATGAAGGCATACTGGAGACTGCCATCTACATTTACCAAACTTAAAAGTGTGTGCCACCTGGTTGTGCTGCTTCCATAGCACAGTGTAAGCGCTGGAATTCTCGTCAGTACTGAAGCAACCCGACTGGACCTTACTCCATATACCATGTTACCCAAACGAAACAAAAAAGGCGAAAAGGCACAAGACCAGCCACCAGTCTTTCATCCAACGATTTACCGCTACACCTGCACGGGGGCTCTCTTTCTGTCGTCTGAAGAAACGGGAAGCGAAGGCACATGCCGTGGCGTCCGCTCGAGACTGGAACTCTTGTCGGACTTGCAGATCAATTCCCGAGATGAAGCCATCCGAGACTTTTGCGAAATGAGCGAGTACGTTCTCGAGGGCGAGGGCGAAAGCGAAAGCGGCTTGGACGAAACAACAAAGTCCATTATCGTGTCACCCGCACTGATATACAAGGACGATACCGTTAGAAAGGATAAGAGACATTTACTTCCAGAGGAAGAGATTATCAAGAGACAAGAGTGGTCCTGCTATGGTTCGACCGAAGTGGAATACCTGGTCCTTAAAGACCCAATTACAAATAAGGAATCGATATGCGCCTTGACGCCACGTAACAATGGAATGTCGGTTCGGAGAATTGAAGCCGAAACGGGAAATATAACAAATATCATGATTGGCTGGGTCAGTATTGTGCTGGACACATCCTTCTTTGGGGATTCCGATACGGACGAGCAGTCCAGCAGCATGAACAAGAACAGCAACAGCAACCCCATTCTAGCAGATCAAGCAGACGATCCTCGTACTACAGTGGACGAACTTGCGGCCAAGCCGACACCCTCCGCACTGGATACGGCCAAGTCGGCCGTGATTAAAACATACAGCTATTCACTGAAAGTCATTGATCAAATGGGAACCAACGTGCGATGGCTGGGAGAGAATGTCCAAGACGACTTTCCGAATCGAATGGCCGCGTCTGGTCAAAGGATTGTTGGTAATGTCGGCAAGACTGCCGATCGCACTACCAAGTTTGCGGAGAAAATATTCAACATGTTTTGGAACCCAGGCGCTAACGACGATGAGTGATTGGGACTACAGAGCTAGATTAGAAAGTAAAGGAGAGAGCAGAATGATAGTAGGCCTCTCCAAGTTTAAGCTGTACTGTAGACTATGCCGTTGTGTAATTATTCTACAGTATAATCACCGAAAGAGGATCAAACTGTTCGACTATCTGGTATGTAGTTTATCGATCTGCATTTAGTTGAAGACATTAGTGCGACCGACTAGTCTAAACTAACTATAACATGACCTTCGCCATCCAGCCACATAATGGAAAGACGACCGTCGTCGACCGTCGTCGACCGTCGACTGTCGACGAATTCGTCACCCGGAAATCGCACGACCACGTCGCCGGTCACCGCTGCTCGGTGATCGACGTTGTTCCGCCAAAGATATGAGAATCATCATCGACACGCTCACAATTCAAACCCATTCTCGTTGTTATTCAAATAATCGAACATGGCTCTCCGTCAACTCCTCTCCAAGGCTCTCCTCCCAAAATTGGAGCGCGACGTAAGTTGCTCGGTTGCAGTAGAATTGGCAACCGTCGGTCCCATGGTCGACAATATGTTGGCTCCCCAAGCGTTTGCCTACAACGCTAGTACTAGCGCCAGCACTGGAGGAGGCTTGCACCAGTCGGCTGCACGTGCATCTCCCGCCTCGGACCGTCTCGCCAAGTTGTATTACCCAGTCAAGTCACAGGGAATGTTCAAGGGGCAAAAGGAAGGCTGGCATGGAACGATCCTGAAAAAATAAGATACATTTCTGTCGACCATCAAGTCCATCTACAGATGGATAACCGCGCAATTGCTATCAGAGAGGGGCTACAGTGAACGCAACTAGAGTAAACACGAACTGCAGTAATCTAGATCAAAATAAAATATGAGGACTAAGTTTGAGATACAATGGATGGTCTAGTTGTGTAGTCTAATAGGTAGTAGAACTGAGGACTTGCGTCAGCCACGATCTTCAGATAAATTCTATCATGTCCAAAACCGGCTCTGTTTATAGCTGAAACGCACTACACCGAATTGATTGCTACAGGAAACCCGCACGCAGTAAAGAAGATACCGTACTGTAGATCAAAGTAAGAGATATGAGATGCAATACGTAGTTTAATAAATATATGGATCTGAGCATGATGCGAAATCAAGACCAGTACAAAATGTTGAATATACATTCATTCGTTCTACTCCTCTATATCCCACGCCTCGGACGCGATAACCGGAGTCTTCATGACCATGGCAGCCTTGACTAGATCAATGTCGGCCACCGTGAAACTGCGAAAGTTGGAGTCCGTGTCTTCAATGATGGTTTGGTATCGGGGCCGTCCTTCCCGCTTGCCGCTCAACTTTCCACGGGCAACCATGGGGACGATCCGAACCCGTCCGTGTTGTTCATCATAGTGCAAGACAAAAAAGTACTCTCCTGCGTGTCCTTTCTTTAGCTTGACGACTTTGTTGAAAAAGTGGATGCGGCTTCTCGGGTAGGACCTGACTTTTTGCTTAATCAAGACCGTCTTGTCAATGGAAACAGGCGTATCGCTGGCTTCGGGCGAAGCTGGCACTCCTCGAGTGCCAATATTTTCGGAACCCAAGGGAGTGTCAATATTCTTGCTCACAGCTGAACCGACAGGCTGCTGGTAAGCGGGCCTCGCGGAAGGCGTCAAACCCTTTCCGGGTAAAGCCTTCTTCTTGGAATTTTTCTTGGTGAAGGACGGGTGGGTGGTATCGTGACCATCCAATGTGGAACGGTCTTTTGGAGCCGTTCGAGATCCCTTGGTACCCGCAGTTGGCGGGACAGCCAGCCACACACTCTGGTACTGCTTTTGCGCGTACGACAGAGGCTTGCTGTCTTTCGGAGAAGAGAAAAGGTGATCGGCTGGACGCGACTCGGACCGTCCATCAAGCTTGCGTCTCTTGTTTGCCGGTTCCACTCGAATGTTGGTTTGGCCAGGTCGCTTGGCACCAGGTTTTGCAGCTGCTGTGGCAGCACCAGGAATGGCAGTTGTTGCCGACGCGGGCACGGGTGAACTGGTGTTTGACTTTCGTCTCGCACCAACACCAGATGAACGGCGCCCATACTTTCTCTTTCCGCCACTTGCAAACATCAATTCTCCAGTCGGAGTAGCAACAGCGCCATTTCGCTTTCCGTTCTTGGGGCACGGAGTGGATGCGGCGCCCAGCTGCTCAATCGTCGGCTTTTGCTCCACAGCTAGAGCCAACATTTCTTCCAGAAACGACGGCTTCTGAAGTTCGGCGCAGGGCCGACCACAGAAAGAGCAGCTGTCCTCTTGCAACTCGGGCAACTTGAGGCACATCATGTAGCTTGGTCCACCGTGCAAATGCAAGCTAGACTCGGACTCGTTGGCATGCGTCCAGTGGCGATAGCCCATGATTTCCGCTTCTTGACCCTCGGCCAAGTAACGACAGACGGCACCGACTTGAACAAAGCCAAAGCGCTCGTAAAACGTCTTGGAAGCGTTGGTAGCCTGCAAGACAACGTACTTGTACGTGTTCTTGGAGCGAATATCTTCGAGCGCCATTCGAAGAGCGTACTCTCCGCAACCGAGTCCACCCACCAGAGAGATTTCCGCAATTCCTTCAAAGACGATACCTCCGACGTGTGGATCCCCCGCGCGCGGCTGCGCCTCGAGTTGGGCAGATAGAGACCCATCCGCGTCCACCTTGTTGCCGCCGCCGCTGCAAGCGGAGGTTGCAGCATTGGTATTTGCATCGTCCGCCGCCGCCACCATGCCACTCATGGCGTGCAAGCTATCAAACTTGAAGTAATGCGTCCAAGTCGTAAAGTTTGTCCACATGATAAAGCCCTGCAACCATCCTCCCGCCTTGTGACGAATCTGGAACCCATTTAGAGGATCGTCAATGTCTACACGATCCCGAATGTAGTCCCTCGACAAGGGAGCGTGAAATGGCTTAGTCGTATCCTTGGCCGCCAAGTATTGGCGCAGAGCAGCCGAAGTGCAAACCGCCGTCATTTCCGAGACTGTATCTTCCCACTCTGATCTCTTGGAGGGAATCCATACCACACTCGTGTCTTCGGTAAAGGGAGGTAAACGTGGAGCATCGCATTGCGTGCACGCTGGTGGAGCTTTTGTCTCGGCTGCACAAGTAGAAGTAGTACCTACAGTCAATCGCGAAGAGCGACGGGGCTGGGACGTATCTTCCTGGTGTTCTTGCAACCACCAGGAAGGAAATGTCTGTAAAAAGGGTCGGTGTCGTCTCGCGGGAGGCACCAACTGCATATCGTAGCGGACCCTACTTCGTGCCAATGGTATTTCTCGCTCCTTTTTTTCCCGAGCGGATCTCCGAGTCGTGTCGGGAGACAGGACAGCAGCGCGTTTCGTATGCTGGTGCTGTTGTTGAGGAGCGCTGATACTAGAGATGTTGTTTGTTTCTGTTCCAGGAACATTGGGACTCATGGGAACATCATTCTCCATGTTGGACGCGGCGCGCCGATGCGTGGAAGGATTGGATTTTGATTTTGCGGAGTCTTGCGTTTCTACCGTGGCCGCCGTAGAATTCAGTACGGAAGCCTCCGTGACTGCTCTTTTCCCCGACGCGAGAAACGCGTCGACCATTTGCACTTCATAGTTCACTGCAAAGGTCACATTCTTTGTCGGAGCGGATGATCGCAATGGAATGAAGACGTTGGACTCTGCTGAAGGCGGCATGGTGGCATTTCATGGAGCTGGAGGGGCTCTCTGGGATGGTTGGGCAGCAATGGACTCTATCGCTTGCTTTTACTCAAGGATCAATCCCACACCCGCTCGTTTGCTCGAAGGGGAGTTTCCGCGGTTTCAAGAAAATATCTTGCCTTCTGCTCGACCAGCTGGTACTTTTCTACGGTGGAATCCATGGAATAGACACTTGGTCATTTCTTGCCCCAAACGTTCTCATTTTGCAAAATAGCCTTTCCAGGTATGCGAATACTGACAATCACCAGAACTGTAACAATCGCTCTATCTTATTACAGTATGTAGACTATGTAGACTTAGATTCTCCATTCTGTTTCTCGTTAGCACGTAGAGCTTGGAATTCATTCTATATCGCTGAGTCTATTGGGGACTAACAAATTGGGCTGACGTGGAGGCCTCTTCTCCCGCCACAAACGAGACGATGGCCATCACAGCCCCACGTCTCTATCTCTCGCTCGTGTTCCAGCCAAAACCTTTGCAACTTCGCTTTTGAGGCTTCTTCGACGAGGATCCGACCAAATCCTGAGCCAGACGCAAAGAGACCTCTCTCGCCTTCCATTGAAAAACGACCAGTTAACACCAACCAAGTCTAGTAGTCTAACTGTTAACACAATGGCCTTGCAACTAAGCGTCCGTAAGGGACTTGCCTCTGTGCGCTCCTCCTCAAAGTTTTCGGCGTCTCCTTCCAGCTTGCTCACGAGATGGGCGTCGACTGATGCAGGTGATGTGATTGGAATCGATTTGGGAACGACCAACTCGTGTGTTGCCATCATGGTAAGTTCACTATTGCGATGTTCGTGTACGCCGTCTTTGTTGACTCGGGCACAACGATAGTAGACGATACATAACTGTATGCTTAATGGTCGTGGTCGTTTTTGGTTATACAAAGCCGTAAGTCCGTTTCAGAACACTTTTCTCACGTTTGGCCTTTTTCGTCTTTTTTTCTCGCAGGAAGGCCGCAATGCCCGTGTGATTGAGAACTCGGAGGGTTCCCGCACCACTCCTTCTGTGGTTGCCTTTACCAGCAACAACGAACGGCTGGTGGGTATGGCGGCCAAACGCCAAGCTGTGACCAACCCTGAAAACACTCTGTACGCCGTCAAGCGATTGATTGGCCGTCGATTCGCCGACAAGGAGGTTAAATCCATCTCGGGTCTCGTTCCTTACAAAATCGTCAAGAGTAGCAACAGCGAAGATGCATGGGTCGAAGCTCGTGGTGAAAGCTACAGTCCTTCGCAGATTGGTTCCATGGTTCTCGGAAAGATGAAGGAGACTGCCGAGGGATTCTTGGGAAGGGACGTGACAAAGGCGGTCGTGACTGTTCCAGCGTACTTTAACGACAGTCAGCGTCAGGCTACGAAGGATGCTGGAAAGATTGCTGGTTTGGATGTGCTCCGTATCATTAATGAGCCGACTGCTGCTGCCTTGGCGTATGGTATGGACAAGGCCGATGGAAAGACCATTGTCGTCTTTGATCTAGGTGGCGGTACATTTGATGTGTCGGTCCTTGAGATCCAGGGTGGTGTCTTTGAGGTCAAGGCCACTAACGGTGATACCATGCTTGGAGGAGAGGATTTCGATGAGCTGCTTTTGGAGCACTTGCTTGCCGATTTCAAGAGGGAGAGTGGGATCGACTTGACTGGCGACAACCTTGCTATGCAGCGTTTGCGTGAAGCCGCCGAAAAGGCCAAGCGTGAGTTGGACGGTCTCGCACAGACGGATGTCTCGCTTCCTTTTATCACTGCCGACTCCTCTGGACCAAAGCACATGAACTCCAAGATTTCTCGGTCGCAATTCGAAAACATGGTGCAGAAGCTTGTCGACAGAACCCTGGGACCTTGCAAGGTATGTACTTGAACGCTGGCAAAATCACTCGGTATACATGGTCCATTGAGTACTGGTGCTAACGCTTACTTTTCTTGGTTGTTGCTTTTTGTTTGCAGAGCTGCATGAAGGATGCGGACATTAGTAAGACTGAACTCCACGAGGTTATCCTTGTCGGTGGTATGACTCGAATGCCCAAGGTGCAGGAGACCGTCCAAGAGTTCTTTGGAAGGAAGCCTTCACGCGGTGTCAACCCCGATGAGGTTGTTGCCATGGGTGCTGCCATTCAGGGAGGTGTCTTGAAGGGTGATGTCAAGGATATCTTGCTTCTCGATGTGACTCCGTTGTCTCTTGGTATTGAAACTCTTGGAGGCGTCATGACCAAGCTCATTCCACGTAACACTACGATCCCGACGAAGAAGCAACAGACATTCTCGACAGCTGCGGATAACCAGCCCCAGGTGCAGATTAAGGTCATGCAGGGAGAACGTGAAATGGCTGCGGACAATAAGAGACTTGGAGAATTCGATATGGTTGGTATTCCACCGGCTCCCCGCGGTGTTCCCCAGATTGAGGTGTCGTTCGATATTGACGCCGATGGTATCTTGAACGTTAGCGCCAAGGATAAGGGAACTGGAAAGGAGCAGAACATTATCATCAAGTCGAGTGGTGGTCTATCGGACGACGACATTGAAAAAATGGTGCGTGATGCGGAAGCCAACGCCGATGCCGACGCCGAGCGTCGTAAAACGATTGAGGCACGAAACGAGATTGACTCCATGATTTACTCGACGGAAAAGAGCCTTGCGGATAACGGTGACAAGCTTGATGACGAGACCAAGGCTACAATTGAAAAGGCCATCTCTGAAGCTAAGGAAGTCAAGGATAGTGAGGATCTTGCGGCGCTCACCGAAAAGAAGGAAGCACTCAGTCAAGCAAGTATGAAGATTGGACAGGCCATGTACAGCCAGCAACAAGAAGGTGGCGAAGAGAAGAAGGACGACGACACAGTTGACGCTGACTTTACGGAGAAGACCGATGAAGAAAAGAAGGACGACGAAGAGAAGAAGACTGACGAAGAAAAGAAGGAATCCAAGTAGATAGTTTAGCTTAGTTCTTCAGTTAACATGTTTTTTTGTCTCCGAACGAAGTACAAAACGTAGAATGAATGCCATAACTGCAGAGCACAAAACAATTTTTATGAAATCCAATAGACTTGTTGGTAGTCCTACTCGCCAGCCACTTTAGAGCTCATCGGAGATACCCGCAACCGGCTGGTCCAAGGATGCCTGTTCCGTGACGAAGTGATTCCAAATGACACCGACAAAGAGACCGCACAAGACAACGTACATGTCCGATCGAAGGTGAGTCCAAGCATCGTAAATGTTCGTCAAGATTGGAAAGGTGCTTATCGCAAAGGCCGTGATCACGGTCTTGGCGGTGCTCATGATATCCGTACGCTTCTTCTCGTTGGTGACCTTGGGAGGAAGCTTTTCGCCCAAAATGGTCTTGCCAATCAATTGACGGACCGTCAAGGCCGCGAGACACATAATGGGTGGAGTGTTAAGCAACGGCATGCCCATGGACTTCATGCGACCCACTATCATGAGCGGAAGGTAGTAAAAGATTTTGAGATTGACGCGGTGCATAAAAATG
>Ga0307981_1002411_pt1 | contig 15233 bp, 14 predicted proteins | sample OrgLakmetagen987_FD_201849 | JGI IMG/M metagenome (GOLD analysis project Ga0307981, IMG submission 201849) | Saline water microbial communities from Organic Lake, Antarctica - #987 | ecosystem: Environmental > Aquatic > Non-marine Saline and Alkaline > Saline | place: Antarctica: Organic Lake... | reverse complement strand
TGAACCCGGACATACTTGATAAGATACTTCGCGCCATAATAGTTTTTCTGCATGTAGAAAAACTAGGATGTACGAATTCCTCTTGGAAACGTGTCATCTTAAACTACTGTGCCACCCATTCTGAAGCCACCTTTTGGTTTATTGCTAGGGACATGTACCTCCACATTCACAGCAACGCTTCCTACCTCTCGGAAATTCGAGCCTGCTCCCATGCTGGTGGCTATTTCTTTCTCAGCAACAAGCCCAAGAAGCTTCCACCCGCGCCAACCAACATGCCTCCGCCTCTCAACGGCGCCATTCATGGTTACCCATCCATCATACAATCTGTTCTGTCCTCGGGCACTGAAGCCAAAACCGGCGCGCTTTTTCATAGCGCAAAAGATGCAGCGCCTTTCCGTATCACACTGCTCGAACTTGGACACCCTTAAGAACCCACGTCAATACAGAGCGTCGCCCAAGACCAATATGTCGTCCATTGGTGTAAAGGCAGCAACAATCTCGCGAATTATTTCACCAAGCATCATTCCCGGTCTCACCATCGCCTCATGCGCTCCCGGTATCTGGTTGACCTACACAGACCAGCTTCCCTGCGAGGGTGTGTTAAACCTGCCGCGTAACCCCTTTCCGGGTTACACTCAGATCCCAACGACAGACAAGCCGTATTGCCTACCGGTAGCTCTCCTCTCCACCAACAATCTCACACGGCTACACCGATACGACCATCTGCCAACGCATCTCGCAGCAGCCTTCCGTGGTCTTCCACTGACTAGTTCATCTTTAGGATTGACATCGTTTCATCAATACAAGAATCGATTTCTGGATTTTTTTCGTTTCCAAAAAGTGACGTGGATGATTCGACGATGATAGTCATTCATTCGAAAACTTACGAATAGTCTTGTCTACCAACTAAGTACCCACTAGCTAGTAGACTACGATACGGTACCATAGCAGGTACTGGTACTCTAGTGTAGCTAGACTAGGAATGTAGCAGACGTTGCTAGCAGTGCCAATGATGCTCGTCTTGAGCTATCTATTCTTTCTGCACCGATACGAACTCTAAGACAAGCAATTCTTGTCAGGGCTGGTCAGCAACAACTGATAGTCTTTATCTATGAATAGCTTCTTTAATACATTGTCAAGACTACTTCTTTGTTGTCCCCTCTATAACGGTAATGCTAGCTATTGATAAAATATTCAAACGCAAGTCTCGTCGATATATTCCTCATCTCCACCGTCATCAAACTCTGCCTCGGTGAAGAGGCAGCTGGTGGTGGTAAGAGGATCGCGGACACCGAAATGTTTCTGCGTAGGAAAGTAGAGAATAGCTTGGCTGCTATTCATATACTCAAGTGACACTTGCACGAACTGTTTTTAACCCCACCAGTTCTGCAGCAACAGCCAACACTTCCCCGTGGTAGCGTCCTTTCTGACTCCTACCAGCACCATTGCATGGTCTGATTTCTTTTCACGATCAATACTGACTTGGCCCTCATAGCTGAACTTGTTGCGGTGGCGAAATGCCGCTTCCACGTAAAATCGATTTACCAGTCCGGCCCCGCGGTTGCACACGAGCTCAAAACAGATATCTTCGGTGAGATGGTTGGCATTCCATTTCGCGTTTATCTGGCCAGGGTGCTGAGAGAGATCATCATAGACATTGATCGCACTGCCTCCCCTGTCATTCATGATGCGATCGTACAGTTTGCTGCCAGCATACGTCCGACGAACGTAAGTCGAAACTTCCACCTTTTTCCACTATCCAGTTGCTCGCTTAACAGCGTAGGCGTGTGCCGTGAAAATAGCAGTTCTTCGAGCATTGCCGAGCTTAATTTGGGACGAGTTCACCCTCGCAAATCATGGCAAATTCTCTGTTGTTTAGAGGCGACGAGCGCTTCCAGTCCACGAGATCGTCGTGTTGAAACGGATACTTTGGTTCCCACGAATCAGGGCATTTCCCCAAATGAACATCTTTTTCTCCTAGCTGCATGATACTCTGCAGGCGCTCGCGCTCTTTGCTGCCCTTTTCAAGAATTTTATCGATCAAGCCCTGCTTATTGGTAGCGGTAAGATATTGGGGCACTTCACGAACAAAAAGGTATACCAGTATCATGAAATCCTCGCTGTCATGTGCAAGATGGCCGCAATTGTCGTTTTCCATAATTAGCGCCTTGATGACGTTCAGATCCGGAGGTGGGTCATCTTTCCCAATTGGCTGGGGAGGGTTTTTTTCCTCGATTTGAACAACGCTACAAAATCCTTCTGACCGGGCGTTGACGCTGGAGCTGAAGTGCCGACTGGAACGAGCAAGCCTCCATCGCCGTATACCGCCTGATCTAGTGAAGTCGCGTAGTCAGCATTCGATTCTGCTGCTGGTGCTATCATATCTTCCATCTTTCTCTTATTCTGGCTGCCTTGTTGATTTTCCGTCATCTTTATCTTGTAGTATGGTACGGTATATATCTGCTTCTCTTTCCTTCTCGCGGTAGTTTTTACTGGTTGTGTTATGTTGTGGATGTGGATTTAGATCGTTCACAGCGTGGACCGATCTACTGTAGGCGGTTGTCAGGCCGTCCGTCCCTTTGGACGTAAACGAGAACGAAACTGCTCTTTGGTTTCGTTTTGGTCGAAAACTGTCATTTCAAATGACCGTGACAACAATTCGTTCTTATATTTTATCATAAGAAAGAGCCTAATATCGTTTCATCATTCGTGTCATAATGGTCCGTCCTCCCCCCATATGTCCGGGTATCCCTGTGTCAATGGGTAAATGAACAAAATCATAAATGTCATGGCTTTCACATCTTATCATTCAGACAAACCAACAATAAAAGCAGGTTTCTCGTTTTCTATCGGGTAAAGATTACTGTACTGTAGTTTATTAGCAGGAGGTTAGGCAGTTAGCAGAGAGAAGCGGGATGAAATGTTATACAGTAACGGGGGAAGAAAGCAAGGTTAAACACCGTGGATTTTGATCGTTCAGCGTGGTGGACGTTAAAAAGTACCCAAATACAAAACGGTCACACAGTAGTCCACTAATGGAGGTCGTACGGTAGTTGGTAGCTGGTAGCTAGTACGTACTGTAATGTCTTGTCTAATGTACTGTACAGACCCAAGATCAACGTGCTTATTTCTTATTTACTATTTACGGCAACAACTATTAGCTAGCGAGGTGATGAGAGCATCGTGCACTCGTGGTTAAATGTAAGAACGTACTGCACAGCTAGCTTTAAGTCAGAAACGAAGGACATCTTAGTATCGGTGACCAGTGACCAGTGACCAGTAGCTAGTGACCAGTAGCCAGTACTGTACATCATTGCAAGGATCGGAACAAGGATCAAGTCATTTGTGGAAGACGAAGCTCAAAGACAAAGACCCAAAGACGCTGTACATTTAATCACCACGGGTAAGTCTAGGGAAGCCACGGCAGCGTTTCGTAGCGCTCTGGGTCTTCTCAAGATCGAACCTCCTCTCGCTGGAAGCTCTTCCTCTGCGCCGAAAGGTTCCTGCAAGCACCTCGGAAACCCATGGGGGAGTACACTTTACAAGAGCCATATTGCAATCCCGGGCCTCAAGCAAGAAAGTTCGCTTTGCTTTGCCTACAACCACGGCATCTTGATCATCGACGACGCCGTCCAGCAAGTCCTCTGCGAAGAAACGAAGTCGCGCTACAGCTCTATCGTCCTTTTCAACTGGGCGATGGTATTCTATCGTGAGGGAATGACGCGAAACTCGCAGTACCTCAAGAAGGCATCTATCGTCTATTCCAGTTGCTTACATGCTATCAGGATTGCAGTTTCTTTCAGGTCGGAGGAAGCCTCAAGTGATTCGAGTGATGATGATTTGCTCGCGTTACTTGTGCTGAACAACTTGGCGCGCTTTACTATGAGGATTGTGCATACGCCGATACATCCAGCTGCCTTGCTCAGGTGTCCGAAATGCTCGAGACCATCATTGAACGTCATGCGGATTGTTCCCAAACGCTTTGTCTCGATGATGCTGAGGAGATCTACCTAAATATCATGCTCTCGCTGCAACCGTCGCTCCCGCGGCCAAGGCGGCTTGAGCTCATAGCTTCTCCCACCGTTTCGTTAGCATCTATCCTTATTCGCATAGCTATATAATAAATACAAGTACATTCATCTCGCGCTTTACTGTTGTAGCTATGGCACGCTTCCCGGATCAACCTCGACGGCCGAGTCGAGCGATGAAGTTGTGGTATAGCTAATCAAAGGAAAGGCCAGCTAGTTCCACAGCCACTTCACTTTCACGGACAGCACGTGCAAAGATCCGCTTTACGTTGATGGCGTTCCTCGCATCTTCCAGCTTTTCCTTGACTACGTAGACTTCAACTCGGCTTGCGATCAATTTGATGCAGGCAGTGACTTTCCTCGAAAAGTACCTCTCGTTTGTTCAGTACGACCGGGAAGGCAAGGAGGACCTACCGAATAAGCTCATCATCCCTGCTCTACTCTTCCAGAGCCTGTCGCCGATATTCCGTATTTGTTTGAGAGTATCAGCGAGTGGTCTGCTTCATCTGAGATTCTCTGCGCAATAGATCATCCGTAGTCTAAGTTTCCATTCTGTGGGAACCTTGTTAATTCAAAACAAGGCTGTTCGAACTACCAGTCGTCCACTTCGCGCAGCTTCATGTTTCGTCAATGATCATAACTAATCCTTCAAAGCACCCCGCACGCGAAAGCCAGTCATTAGAGTACAAACATACCACGAATTGTCCGAGAAAAGGTGGTCTTAAGTCCTTAGCTACACTAATCTGCGTCGTGCGTGCAGGCGTTCAATCTGTTGGCGTCATGCACAAGATGGCTAGTAGACTACTTGTACGAGAGTCTCCGGTAAGACTTAGTATGATGAGACTAGAGGAGAAGGACATGGGGCTTGCTCAAGTGGATATAGTCTAGTCAGGTCTTTTCGGCAAAGTCGTGATCATGCGCAGTTACCATGTGCTGTGGTGTTGTCGTGGTACTGGCACAGGTAGTTTTGACAATGAAAAAGTCTACGTGCCGTGCGTATGTAGACATCGCTCCGATGAGTCGTTTTAAAGGACGGCCCCTTCAGATGCTCTAGCATCTCTTTCTGTTCCATGATTGTCAGTTCCCCGCAGCGTACTTTTGATTGCGTTGCGGCTTCGAATTTCAAACGTGTATCTCAGGCATGCTTCAAGCGGTTTGGTGTCGCAAACGTCGAGACCACCCGAAGCATTTTATCGCTTCCGCTTGGCCAAGAGCTTGGGTGGGTACTCGGAAGAAACGAGTCCCTTGACGGATAGCAGCCGTGCTGCACGTTCCTGCAAGGATCCCCCACACTTAAGCCCAGCCGCCATCAAGGCAGCCTTTAACCGATCCAAACCTAGAGCCTCCAATGCTGCAAGGTTCTCAAATCGCTCCAGATCTAGAGCCTCGGGTTGCACAGTAGCTTTAAGAATGGGTGCAGGCTTGGCAACTTCAGGCTCCAAAATGGGGCCCTTGGAATCCCCATCAGCAGCGGGCTTGCTTTCTTCCAATTGTTTCTCGTCATCGTCGTCTTCTGGAATCGCTTCCGGCGCCAAAAGTTCGCCCACCGGGCAGGCTCCCACGGGCAAGTAGGACATGCACTCACCATCCAACCGCAATTCCAAGATTTCTCCTTGGTTGCAGCTCATGGCAGGATACAAAGGCTTGGCCGTTTTCACTGTAATCTCCTGGCCGACTGGCTCGCCATTGCAATAAAACTGCATCTTGCCGTTCGCATGCGCGCAACCAATCACGTCGCCCGCTGAAGCAACAGGAGCATCGTTCCACACTTTTTCCTTGCCGTTGTGTAAAAAGAGTCGTTGACTAGGATCGTACGCCCAACTGTGCGCGCAGTCGCCCACGCCGTCTCCGGATTCGTCATTGGGCTGAAACTTGCCTGGTGCAGCCATGGCCCATCCAATCTGCGCCAGACCTGCCGTAACGAGGCGTACTTCATAATACACTGCTGACGTCGCGTTTGATTCTGATTTTGTTTGTGGTGCTGCCGCTACCAATATCATTCCCGCCGTGGCAAAATTGGACTTTGTCTGCAAGTGCCAGGAACCGGCCGTGGTATTCTTGTCGGCTTGCGCAGCAGCCACAACAACGACTTCTCCCGTCAACGTGACCAAGGCTGCCGGTGGATCCATCACTGTAGCAACAACAGTCTCTTGCATATGGGCTCGCTTCTTAGCAGCAGCAGTAGCCAAACCCTGTTGTAGCGCTGTTTCGAGACTGGCTTGGACTCTTTCCGTCGCCACTGTTGCTTGAGAAATGTACGATTGCACTTGCTGCTCCTGCCATGCTTTGCGAGTATCTTTTTTTTCCTTGGTGGCTTTTTTCTCCCACAACCACTTTTTGTAGAGAGTTTGCTGTCGCTTTTGCTGTTTAGCCGCCGATGCGGCCGCGTTTTCTCCCCACGAGGGCAAATTCGGCAAGTGCCATCCCGCAATCCCCGACGCGGTATCCAAGAGCGCTTGCACCATTTCGGCTTCAGTCGCTTGACCGGATTCGACCTTGTCGTGCCATTCTTTCCATTTCTGGTAGCCCTGCTGTTCGTTGGTGTGACGGAGACGACGGCCTTGCAAGTCACGGCAGGCACCAAAATCCGTGGTGGCTTGTTTTTGCTGGCGACTGCTGCTCCTCAACAAGGTTCCAAAGCCGCCTTTTCCACCCCGAATACTGCACGTTACGGAAACGGTGCAATAGGGTAGTTGCAAGCTGGTGACTCTGAGATGGTGTACGGGCCAAGCTGTTTTGGTGGCTACAAAGATCACAATTTCCTCGATCGTTGCTGGTGCTGGACACGTGCGGATGGTGGTGCTGGTGCTGGTAGCGGTAGCGGCACTATGGTGATTGTAGACCAAGGTGCCATTTTGAAAGCGCACCAGTAGTTGCGATACTGGAGGCTTTGCCGTCGCAAGCTGCATGGAAGCAATGGAGGTATGCATTACTGATGATGGGGATGTGGGAGAGGCAGTCGGAACGGACAGTATCGTTGCCATGGTCGATCGCCCTTAACTTGTCTTGTGTCGCTTTTTCGTTGGTCGTTGCGTTGCGTTGGTGTTGTTGCGTTCGTTTCGCGCTATTTTTCCGTTTTCCGCTTCTGGGGGGAACTGACGAAATCGAATCAATCGAATTAATCGAATCGAATCAATCATCGATCATCGCGACCATGATGAGAGCGATGATAGAGAGAGCCGACAGCACGCAAGACGCAACACACAACACACAACACACAACACGCAACACACAACACGCAAAAGCAGCAACCATCCACCAACTCACGCTTTTGCTCCGCTCCGCTCCGCTTTTGCTCTTCTAGACGAGCTCTGCACTGGTATACTGCAGTCTCCTTCCTCGTACCTATCTGCACCGTCGATTGCGCACAAGCAATTTCACACGAATATAGTCTATAGAATGCCAACGACAGGAACCCTCCACGAGATTTTGCACTCGTTCCAACAAGAAACGACGAAACGATCAGCCAAGGAGGCATCCAACGGTAGCAACATCAGCAGCAGTAACATGATCGCGGCAGCAGTTCCCTTGCTACTAGCAAGAGCCTCCAAGCGACAACGCACCGGTCCCTTGTACCCTGCATTGAGCAGCGACGACCAGAAGAGTAGCGTTGCTGCTACAGCTACTACTGCTGCTGCTGCTGCTGCTGTTACCGAAAAGGTAACAGACAACGCGCAACCACCGGATGTTATTTTGGAATGGCAAACCAGCAAGCGATGCATTGCCGAACTAGCGCACGTGTACTGCTTTGGTTTGCAGTCGGTAGCAGCCTTGCAAGACTTGCGAGCCGCACCCGATGCTATTTTGCCCGGAAACTTTGTTCTAGACAACAGCGAGTAGTGCGATGTACGGTATGCAGTAATCGATAGAGAGAGAGACTAGAGACTTGCCTATCGTCTCTTACTGGAGAGGAGAATCGAGAATAGGTAAGAGACGCGTAAGAAGTACTAGACTAGGAGTACCTATATAATATGAAGTAGTATCTTAGTTAGTTACAGTACTTACAACTACTACAAGGCAGCCACAATGGATGTGGCAACGTTGCTACTTGACGAAGAAGCCGCATCGTTGTTTCGTTCGACCGCGTGTGGCGAATCACCACCACCGTCGTCCGCAGCAGCAGCAGCAGCGCCTTCCGGTATCGCGGCCGGTCGCTCTCGGAGCGCTTGACTCGTCTTTTGCACGGCACGGCGGTATGTAATCTCCTTCCACACTGCGTTGGCTTGCTGATGCAAAAAGCGACCGCCGTGGCTGCCCACCGTCTCGACAATGCTTTGGCTCACCAGAATTCGTTGGTGTTTCGGAACTTGCTTGTAGACGGCCTTGTTGAATTCCACGACTCGTCGGTAAACAATATTCCCGCCGTGTTTGTTGATCAGGCCGCCTCTGCCACAGAGCACGTCCGCGGTGGCTGGCTGTAGGACAAAGCCAGCATCATTGACTACACTCTTGGCAATGGTCAGAGACGCGTCGATATCCGTAGTATCAGTTGCAGTTGCAGCAGTCCACGCGGCCTCGGTCAATTTTACCGTGGCTTGCTTTGTTGCGGATACAAAAGATCTCGCTGCAGTAGCAGCAGCAGGACCACCACTACGTGGCTGTTGTAAAAGACTGGCGGCAAAAAGCAAGCTGAGTCCAGCTTCCTCGGTGGTAGACTCCTCGCTGTTGTTGTCTTGTGTACTACTAGTAGTGACGGGGTTGGATCCAGTTGCAGCTGCAGCTGCTGTTGTAGCTGCTATATGAGAAGCACTGGGATTCGTGGTGGCGATGGCGGTGGCGGTGGTGGTGGAATCTACAGTGGTAGTGGTGCTGGCAGCGGCAGCAGTGATGGAATCTCGGGTTCGCTTGCCCAAGGGAGAGGACTGCTGATGTTGCTGCTGCTGCTGCTGGGATGAGGTGGTAGTGCTAAGGCTGACCCGATGCAGGTCACGTTCTTTAGAAATTGTATCGAGAGTTTCAGGGGTGCGTGTCGTTAGTGTAGTAGTGGCGCTCGTTTGGTTCTTCTTGTGCGCCTCGTTTGCTTGCTCTAGTCGCGTACTACGGGGCGAAGAAGCAAGATGCGTCGAGGTAGCGATCGCTGCCATTTCTTGTCCATTCGTTGTCTCTTTTCGGACGACGACCTCGCTAGTACTATTGGACATTTCGTTCCCTAACATATTGCTAGTTGCGTTCCCCTCTTTATGCTTCCCCATGGTGCTTTTGCCCCCTCACTCTTTCATCAATGGTATTATTCAGGCGTCAACAACCTCAACCGCAAAGAATCCATCAAAACAGCTTTTTGGCGGAGTCACGATCCAGCTGGAAGGCGTTTTCGCGCGAAGTGCGCGTATACTTTAGTCGAATGAGTCGCACAAAAGTCCGAATTTTTTTCAAGTTTTCGAAACGGCATTTTTCGGAACTACCGCCATGATATATGATATGGGCCATGGTCGAAAGTCGAAAGGCAGAGCACTAGCGTCGATCCACTTACTCCACTACGCTACGCTAATAGGCGCTCGCTGAACCATCTTACAAATTCCCGTACACTCGCATAAACTATGAGTCTACGTCGGATGAGCCCTCGGGAGGCGCAGCTCGTCAAGCACATCCAAAGTGAACCGAAAGAGCTTGAGCTCAATTTTGCGCTCGACTTTCCACGCAGCTCGCGAGCGTCCATGTACGACTTTGACGCCTTTCTACCGGCACTTGGATCGTCTACTCGTAGCAGTCGCAAACTTCGAAAAGTCGCAATCGATAGTCACAAAAAGCTGGGCATTGCGGAGGAGGATGAGTGGACATTCTTGCTGCTACGTACTATTGGACTATTGGGGACATTCAAGGCTTGCGCACGCTCACAGTATTTTATTAACACGGGTCTCGCCGCTTTCATCCCCTCACAGCATTCGCCGGTGCTTTAGGGCGCGGAACATCTATCAAGAGCCTAGAGATTCATGCAAGGACTATTGCTACTGAAAGTGACTGACCCACAAGATGAGGCAGCACTGGCGGACGGTCTTCGACAGTGCAGAACGTTAAGAGAGATTCGATTTTCGATGTTTGACACACCGCCGCTATGGTTATGCACAGCCATCGCTGCGTGTCCTCATATACAGCATGTCATATTCTGTTGTAATCGTGCTACCGAAGAAAGTATCCTCGCGTTGGCAAGATCGCCGACACTTCAATATCTCAAGTTAAGAAATGCAAGCCAAGAATCCTGGTTGCTCTTGAATGAAGAAATTCGTCAAGGGCGCTGTCACATCAATAATTTGATTCTAACGAGAGCCAGCATGGAATTATCGAGGGAATCCCTAAACCTTGACGATGTTACCAATAATCTAAAGATTATGGCGAGCACAATTGCTCAGAATCGTACTGTGGAGTTGATTTTGCTGTATCCTCCCAAGCCCAAGGGAGTCACAAACGAAGGCGGTGTCGCTTTCGCCGAGGCTCTTCAAGTGAATACAACTCTCCGCAAGCTGACATTGGTGGGCACAACAGTTGATAAAATATTTGACAAAGATGCCTACAAGGCCTTTGCGGAGATGCTGCAAGTCAACAGAGGCATCGAGCTCATGCTGCCTCCGCCCGTGAATGGGGCGGATGAAGAGACTCAAACCCAGTATGGTAGAATGTGCATTGAGCATTGGTTGAATAAAGACAGTGGTCTAGGCGACCTTTTGGATTCCAATCAGACGACGAGAGACGATTGGGTGGACGCCCTACGAAAGTTGAAATGCGCCGGCCACAGTACTGCATTACAAACTGGAGGGCTCCTCGAAGTCTGCCGCGTCGTCGACACCGGCAATGACTGACGTTGGTGCTTTTCAATTGAGTTGCTTGTTCTCGCTGCTTCAGCGGAACCCCGACATCTGTTGAAGCGATAATGAGTACAGCAACATTGCAAATGCAACTACTACGCATCATGATGTCCGCCCATAAAAAAGAAGTTTCACTGGAGCGAATTACATGTGGTTTTCAATTCATCATAGACTCCACCACAGTACATACTCTACTAGTAGGCAACTTTGGACCCTGAACAGTAGCTTGTAATCGAATCGAATCCTCTTCTTCTTGTTTATAGTCTAGTAGTGGTCGCCTTTTGGTTTTCGGAGACAGACGACGCTTGAGCTCTTGGCAGAAAAGGTTGCCGTAACCACTTACACTTCCTCGGCAAAACTTGTGTTTGTTAAGCATGTGTAATAATAAAGAGTGGTTGTTTCGTTCTTACTCTCGGTAGCTCCTACAGTACCTGGTACCACTACCGTACCGTAGCTCAGCACTCAGCACCTGCGACTTGAGTCGTTTGAATCGATCGAGTCCTTACAGGACTGAACGAAAAAGCGAATGTTTCACTTTTTTGGATCGGCATTTGGCATATTCTCCCTGAACCTCGAACCTCGAACATACTTCAACCATGAGATAAAGAGGTCAGCTTTCATCCTCTCATCCTCACTACGCTGCTCGTGCCTCTGCTTATAGCGAGCCATGAGACGCTATTCTCGCTTATGCGGTCGTGCTTCTGCAAGACACGTGTATAGAGTGGCAGTCTTTCTCACGGCTGTCTTGCTAGCAATGTGCCGTGCTGCACCGAGTCCTTCTCGCAACAGTAGTCCTCCGCGTCTGCCCCTAGCGCGTCTGCCCCCACCGTCTCTGTATACTTTCCGAGGAGGTTTTGACACTACAGAAGAAACCTTTGAGATTGTAAAGGATGAAGTCTTGCACAGTCACTGGCGTCGCTTGATTCGACGCTCTGTTGTCATGCCAGGCTCCACCAAGGCAATCAACTTTGAGATTGTCGCCCAGACCGGCACCGATCAAGCCGTGCTGGTCTTTGTTTGGAAGACGGACGCTGCTAGAACTGTATTGATTCGCGAGTACATGCCGGCCGTCAATCGTCGCATGGTGGGATTAGCAGCCGGCATGGTGGAAGACAAGCACAACGAAGACAACGGCGCGGACGATGATATTCGACTCACTGCCGCCAAGCACGAGTTGGAGGAAGAATGCTTGTTGACTGGCGGTACTTGGACGTGTTTGGCTACTGACGTGACCATGGATAAGTATAGTACGACACGATTATCGGTCTATCTCGTGCTGGACCCCGAGCCGATCCACGTCGACGACGCCAAGCCACGAGATGCAGAAGAAGACATTCACGTGGTACCCGACGTGTCTGTCGAACAGTTGCGCGAGTGGATTGCTGCCGGTGAACTGACGGTGGTTGGGTCATGGGCAAGTCTGTTGGCCTTGGAAAAACTGCGAGAGCTGGGCGAGATACCTCCTTTACAGCCTTGAAGTGACTCCCAGGAATTGTGTATCTGTAGAAACTAAGTGAGCGTTACCCTTTTTTTATGAAGTAGAATGAAATTACTAGACGTTAGCACGTGGGGTCATGTAGGATGTATCCAATCGAAACAACGAGAGGACTCTCCTCGCTTGGGGTGGTGTTCTTGTTCGTTCGCTCCACACCATTGCCTATTATTTTTTCTGGAACCATCGAAAGGCCAGCCATGTGAGACCCTAGATGCAAAACACTGGTCAGTAGCGTATCCAACACAATGCGTGGCTGTTGTCCATCGAACCAGTCGACCCGACGACAGAGTGAGTCGAGAGAGCCGCGTCGGATCAAGGCCACGGTACGTGTTACTTCTTGCGCCGACAAGACGCTCCCGGCACCAAGGGCCACGAGAAGCTTCCTCAACGTACTCTTTCCTTCGCACACTTTGCTGGCGCCAGCAAAATAGCTAGCCATCTGGGAAACGTGCTTCAATACCACGACGCTGGTAGCAGCCCTTAAGCCAGCCAAGGGCTGTGTCGTGTAGAGCGCAAAAGCTGGAATGACAAAGACACAGTGCTCCACCCAGGTGGGACAGGTCAAAAACGTCTTGTTGGACCACTCAGTAATGCATAGCGAGTCACCCCACGCCCAACCGATAATTTGGTGGTAGCAACTTCCACCCTGGTTCCCCCAAGGATGCTGAACCACTGTTTCGGGGACGCCGACTGTGGCGTGAATCTTCATCGAACGGTACCATTCCTTGTACTGGTAGACAAAGTCAATGTCTTCTCCGCCGCCCGTCTTGGGGAAAATGTCTTGAGCTAAATGGTGGGATTGTAGCGCGAGCCGCGGACCATGAGATTGGCCGTCACGCCCCATGGAGGATGGACCATGAGCTTGGAAATACCGTAAAAGTAGCCCACGTTGCAAGCCTGGAGCATGCTGGTCCAAAGGTTACTAGCGTTAGGTAGCTGGGTCTGCCCCACAAACGCCTTTGCATGTGGGTAACGCTGAATGGCGCCCACGTAGGCGTCCAATAAGTGCTGGTCCGGAATAACATCGTCGTCCAAGAACAAGATCCAATCAGCCGTGGAATAGTTGTAGCCCGTGTTGCGGGCGTAGCTGGCTCCACGATTCTTGCCATAGTGAATGACATTGATGAAATAGCTGCCGCCGCCCTCCGAGACTTGCTTTTCGTTCAACTCGTTAGCCAGATGTTTTACGGTCGCGACATGGTCTAGGCTCGGATTGTCCAAGACAAACCAGAAATTGACATAAACATTCACTGTTGCACGCAACATGGCAATTCGCTCCAAAACATCGTTATTGTTGATGCGGTACGAGGGCACCACAATGTCGAGACAGACGCCTTTAGATTCGCTTTCTCCCCGACACAGTTTGAGGTTGAGGTGGCGGAGACTGAGCGTCAAGATTTGTCCGCGCCACTTGATGCGATACTTACGGTACCGGGCGGCACCGTCGCCACCGATGGTGTTATTCAAGCGACACGAGACTTGAAAGGCAGCCGCGTTGAAGCGACTGTAAAGTTCGTAGAGATAGGGATCCCCGCCTTGGTTGACAAAATGCTTGGGCAAGAGCGATCCGAACTGCTCGACGTGCCGCTGATGCATGACGGGAAAGGTGGGAAACCCTGGAAATGAAATATCGTTGAGTGCCACACAGGCAGCTCCGAGTGGGAGGCCCGTGCTACAGGCAATCTCTTGAAAGCGTCCAACGATATGCTCTTGCCAGCCAGGATCCATGAGCCGAACATCGTCACCCAACAAGACAATGTAGTCGTTGGTTGCCTTGTGGGCCAGACAGTTCCAGATCTTGCAGACCTTGCCGTACAGCTCTGGTTGAATCTGGACAAAGACAGTCTTGCAGGGAATCAAAGTTACGATTCGTTCCTTGGCGGCAGGGTTCTGGAAGACGGGATCGTCCACATCAATGCCAACGATGCATTCCGTCAAGACTAGCTGCTCGAGCGAGAACGTTTTCTTCAAAGAGTCGCAGAATTCTTGCAACATGGTCCAGCAGGCTTGTTTATCAATCTAGTCGCTCGTATTGACTCGACTGGTTGAGTTCTAAAAAGCGATTGGTGTTCAACGCATTCTTGTTGGTGTTGTGAACTGAGTGTCGGGGCTTGGCTTTACTGGTACGGATCTGAGAGCAAATGGGCAACAAGAGGCTCCACGTTGCGAGCCGCGCCGAAAAGTGCCTGCGGTTGCAGTTGCAGTTGCTGTGGCACTGGCAGGAGCCGGGGCATTCTCGGGTACGACCACCACACCACTAGCACGTCGCTTGACAAAGTGCGAAACATTCGAATGGCGAAAACAGAACTCGAGCTGGTCATAATTCTCAATGATAGCCGCCAAGTTTTCGTTGGGATCCGCTTGCTTTATCGTTTCCCGCAACTTGAGCAAGGGAACCGTCGGGTCCACACCGAGAAACGCGCACAAGGCGGGTAAGATCGTTGTTTCGAGGACCGCATCATTCGCATTCAACTGCTCGTAGGTAATCCAAAAGGTATCCCGTCCCAGCATGGGTGACTTGTACTTGCGTTGGTAGGTGTCACAGTAATGATCGCAAAAAGGCTGGAATCGTGCCGGGCAGATATAGAGTCGAAGCGCGGCCGGGTACGGGTGCGTCATGTAGTGCCCCGTCTGCTCGGCACGAAGCGTGGCTACGAACACGGCGAGTTCGTCTTGACGATGGAGAATGATCTTCTTGACTCGAATGTCTTGGAGAATGGATCGTTGCCAGATGTCTCCGTTACGGACCTCGGACCAGTGATCGGGAAAGGAACCAACGGCCTTGTAATTAGGATTGATGAGACGATCGCTATTGGGATACTTACCCGACCAAACGTAGTTGAGAAAGTCCTCGGGAAAGAGATCCCGAGACATGACGTTCCAGCTGGGTCGGTTGTTGTTGTTGCCGTC
>Ga0307981_1002407_pt1 | contig 15264 bp, 10 predicted proteins | sample OrgLakmetagen987_FD_201849 | JGI IMG/M metagenome (GOLD analysis project Ga0307981, IMG submission 201849) | Saline water microbial communities from Organic Lake, Antarctica - #987 | ecosystem: Environmental > Aquatic > Non-marine Saline and Alkaline > Saline | place: Antarctica: Organic Lake... | reverse complement strand
ACCGTGGAAATTCCATCTGCTGGGTCCTCAGACCATTCAACAAGTTTGCAAATTGAATGCAAAGATTGTTTCAGAAAAGAATGGTAAGAAAGCAGGCCAACGAAAGTTAGAGCGTTGGCTGCAAATGCCTGGATGGATAGTTGTTACTTGTAAGACTGACCATGGTGAGAAGGATGCCGAGTTAATGGATGTTGCATCTAGTTTGTCAAGAGAAGATTACGCTGCATGCTGTTGCGCCGTGCAGAATTTGTGCTTATCATTTCATAATGCAGGATTGGGAACAAAGTGGGGGACAGGATCAGTAAATTTCAATTCTGATTTTCATGAGATTTTGGGTATGGAAGATGGAGAATACTGTGTAGGTACAATTTGGTTTGGAACTCCAAGAAATATCCCCGATGCTCCCATTAAAAAAAAGTCAGTTGAATTTGTGATCATACAACATGATTAAATCCTTGAAGACACAATGGGGTAAAACGCAAAACTTAAATATTGGCATACTGAAGCAATCAGAAGGGATTATGACGATAGCTCTTCTTGCTGAGTATAGATTAGATGATTATATCTCCGTTCTTATCACTCCAAGTTGAAAATATCTCCATTTTAAAAGTATTTTGTTCCAAACATCTCCTGATCGTGCTTCTTCTTTCTCTCGTTTCTCGTAGAAATCTTGACACTTTCAGCATCCTCTTGAATCTCGGGACGGTCCAAACGGTTAGCATAGGGAGGTTCCAACACTGCCCTTTGTGCATCATTCATATCCTCGTACATCTTTGCTGGCCATTTCCCATTTTCAGTGAAGTACGATCTACCGTAGACGTTGGTCCCGGGAGAAAATCTATACAAGCAGACACGACGCTGCGTCTCGGGGGTCCAAGCCATTGCGCCGTGCACTGTTCCTTCTGAAAATAATACCACGTCCCCTGCCTTCGTTGCTGGTTGTTGAATGAATTCACTGTACTTCTCCCCATCCACCATTCCATCTGGCATTTTAAAGTTACTTTTGTGGCTTCCTGGTACAACGCAAAAGCCTCCAAATCCAGGATCGTGATCAGTAAGCATAACGTTGCAACCAAGTAATGCTGAGCGAATGAATCCGTTGTAGCAGGTGTATGCCAATTCAGGATTGTACGCTCCTGAATTACAATCAACCGTTCCACCATGAAGTTGGAATCCTTCTGCACCCTTATCTTGCGCAATAACAAATGGCAAGTGATCCATTCGGTAGCCCTTGCCTAGAATTCCATGAAAAAGTGGAACAAGACGAGGATGTGCCAAAATCTTTTTAAAAATCCTGGAATCTTTCCCCCATTCCAAAACACCGCCAAGATCCTTCCTCCCTGGACCGCTGCCAAAGAACTTGGTGTCCTTCACAGCATTACGTAATTCATTTTCTTTACGTTCAATCATTGATTCTTGGTGTTTGTTAATTCCATCATTTGCTTCTGCTACTTCTTCCGGTGTGAGAACGTTGCGGATGATAATATAGCCATTTAGATCAAAGAGGTACCTGTCAGTAGTGGAGAAAGGAGACGATAATAATCGAGTAATAAGGTGAGCTTAGATGAGATTATGTCCTATGATAATAGTGTCGATGAAGGACAGTACTAACAGTACCTTTCGGCCTCTGACATCTCGAGTGGGTAAGACTTTTCTTCAGGAGAGGTCATTGTAGATGATTCTTGAAGGTCAGAAGGAGTAGAGTGTAGATTCCGGCGCTGAGATGAGTAGTTGAGGTGGTCGGAACTACGTTCTGTAAAAATTGATGAGAATCTGGCAGAAGCAGCAGGAGGAGTGGCTGAAGTCAAAATTTTCCTAGAAGTTTGTACACTAAATGCCCTGGTTAAGATGATCCTCTGACTGACAAAAATTGTATACATGAACAACAGCGATCTGAAGCTCCTCAACATATGATTTAATTGAGTTGTTAATACGGTCTTGATATGAGCCTACGGTCTACGGTATGCACAATAGTGCTCGAAGGTATGATAGATTAATTCTTCTTCGTTCTTTCTCTTTGAATACGACTGACTGATGACTGACTCAGAAATAATATTATTTGCGCGCGCAAAGGCGACGTCCAACAAAAATCACTACGATCGTATTACATACGAAGGTAGGATAGGTAGGTACTATCATCTATCATCTTTATTATGTTTGATAGACGTTATCACATTATTGCCATTATTGTGTCGATATATTTTTATTTAGTGTCGTTGTAGCATCAATCTCGCTCGTCACCCCTTTTAAGAGCTCGTTACTTCATCTCGTACAGCTTTTGCCAACTGTGAAATCAACAATTCCCACAATCTCAATTCTTCTTCTACCATTTGTTTCTCTTCTCCATCAAACCTCCGCAACTTCGTAATACATTTTATGCCGAGATCAATCAGATACTCCTTGGCATCTAAAACAACATTCACATTTTTCTTCTGATCCAAGATTCGAGTCAGCATGGACAAGGTCGTCTCGCGAATATCAGAATTATCTTTATTGGAAGAATCCACAAATCTTGTCGCTGCATATTGGATCGCATTTGCAAATAAAGAAATTCGATCAGAATCAGCAGAATCCGAAGTGATCAATGCCTGAAGGAAGAATAAAGCCTTTTTCCTCATGGTATCGCTCGGTTTAGGGAGTGGTTGCTTCGCAGACTCAAGTCTTTCTTTCAGATCATGAGAATATAAACCAAGAGCGGCCTCAATCATTTTCCTCCCTTCCTGATTCATGCAGAATATTTGTTCTGCCATGTGGTGATTTCGAATGGAGCAGGACATGGCTTGCAGTGCCCTCGCTTGAATGATCGTACATGAATTTGTCTGGAGATACTCTGCAAAGAATAAATCGATGAGTTTTGGAATATTCCCTTCTTCCAGCATCTTTTGTTGTACTGCTGGATTATTTTGATTGAGTGTTCCGAGCACAGCGAGGCATTGTGCACGAATGGATTGTGGGACTGATTTCGTCTGTGAGGCGCATCCAAGTAGAAAGGCTGTTCCGCCCATTGCCATGAATGATTTTGCAAAGTCGATTTGTTCCACTATATCTTGCAATTCTTGAAGTAACTTTTCAATTTCCTCTGTAGACAAGGCTGTTTCTGTGACTCCATCACCAGAAGGTATATCAAATTTATCTTCTTGTGCAAGTTTGTGCTGGGCATCTGCTGTTGTTGTCGTCGTTGCCGTTGGTGTTGTCGTTGGTGTTGTCGTTGTAATTGTTTCATTTGAAGCCTTAAGTGTGTCAAGGAATGCGACGAGATGCTTAAGAATAAATGTCATCCTCTCTCCCTCATTGATGATGCCGTTCTTCATGACTTCTTCGAGGAACTTTCTATCTTCTTTTGACATTTGTTTGAAGTTGGGACTCTCCTCTGAAGGCACTGTGCCGTCAACATGTGTCAGCGACCATTTAAGAAGGCCCAACCAGGCCCAGCTTGGTTCAGGCTGTGCAGACATTATGATTAATAGATAGGTGCTGGTTATGGTTGTGGTTGTGGTTGTGGACTTGGACTTGTTCTGTGACAGTGATAGCTTTCCTTGTTTGCGTTTTTTTGTGTTGTGCAGTTTTGGTTTTTGGATGGTTTTGGGAGTTTCTTAGTTTTTTTTTGCGGAAGCTTCAAGAACTCCATGCGCTGAGAGGATTGAAGGAAAGAATGAGGGCCAACCAACAAAACCGCGCAAATTAGGTACACAACTTTTGTACCCTTGCTTAATTTTAGAGCTTGATTAGAGTATGGTATCGTAGTAGCTTGCTCTAGTCGCTAGCTAGCGACACCCGAGCGCGACCGATATCCGATATCAATCTGTAGTAACTGTAGGTACTTCTAACTACTACTACTGCATGGCATCATCAGCCATCCATCATTCATAATACTACTGTTGCGGATAGTCCACACACAGCAAATACATCATAAAAATAAAAATTCAGTATCACCAGGTAACACACAAATTTTGATCGCGGTCCCCACAGATTAAAATGCAATGCATTACTTTCGAGACATTATGATATTATCTTTATGCAAACCGATAATCTCACAAGCATTCGCTTCAACGAGAAAAAGGCTTAGCCATCACACACATCGTCTCTACATATCAAGCCTCGTCATCTCGCGCTTTGGCACACCACCTACCACTCTTAAAAGTGGAATTAAACAAAACATGGCGTTGTCGCGATCAAGTTCGTCACTGACTCGCACTGAGGTTAGAAGCTTGAGAGTGGCAGAGCTAAAGGATGAATTGGCTGCTCGTGGTCTAGACACTACAGGTTTGAAAAAAGATTTACTCGATAGACTCTTGAATGATTTATCAAACATCACTCCATCAGCTTCAGCATCTGCATCTGCTAAATATATTCAAAATTATGCCAGGAAAGCTTCAAAAGAACCTCAACAGAAATCTACTGGCAAGCCGGCAAAATTAGTGGATATGATTGATCCTACAATTCTGTACGTGCTTCGATACCACGGTATGCAGCATCATCCTTCTGCTACAGCTTCTTGTGGTTTAATACTTTATAATTCCGAGACTGAAAAAATAGTTTGGTCGGGCGCACAATTCTATTCGGCAGGTGAATCCGCTCAAGAAGCTGAAATGAAGGGACTCTCCTCAGTATTGAACCATCTGTCAAAGGTAGGAATAAAAAAGTTGATTATTCAAGGACACGCCAAAGGGTCTACTGCGAATCAGCTACAGGGACATTTTGGTGTTAAGTCGAAGCATCTCCAAATGCTTCATCAGGGGATCGAGGATATTATGAGGACCTTGGAGGAGTGTGAAACGTGGGGCGTTGCTATGGATCAGGTGGCGAAGGAGCACAATCTGGCTAAGAAATCGTTGGAAAATAGGAATTCGAAAGGTTTTGATTTGTTTCAGATAGAGGATGAAGATGAATCTAGTAATAGTGAAAATGTGAGTAGTGGTATATCTTCGCTAGGAGATATGTGCACGGATGAAGCCGAACGTGGATTGGATCCTGTTGAAGACTACTCTCAAGAGGGAATCCGTCAAAATACAGAACAAGATAATCTCGTTAGCCTACCCTCATTTGCCCCGGATAAAAAATATGTTCTTCGCTTCGATGGTGGATCGAGAGGAAATCCTGGGACGGCTGGAGCAGGAATGGTTTTGTTTGATTCTGAATCGGGGCTAGAGGTATGGGCTGCGTTTCAATACCTTGACGAGACTACTAATAATGTTGCTGAATACTCTGCACTCCTTTATGGGCTGCAGTTTGCTAGTGCGATGGGTATCACACAGTTAGTTGCTGAAGGGGACTCTACTTTAGTGGTGAAACAAGTGACTGGTGAATTTGCCGTGAAAAAGGAGCATTTGAAGCCGTTGCGTCAAAGTGTGAGAGCACTTGCAGATAGGTTTGACTACTTTTCGATCAATTATATACCGCGTGCAGAGAACTTTCGAGCTGATCAATTGGCAAATGTTGCCATGGACGAAAAGTTTTCTATGGGACTTGAGGTGCTTGAGTACATTGAAGAAGCAGATGATGTATCATTTCAATCGCGCAGTCAACATCATAATATAGATGGGGTAAATGATATCAAAGCAAGCAGTCATGAATTGCAATCGCTAGAATGTCCATCAACGCTTGGATTAGGCAATCATTATGAGAATGAATTGCCAATACCAGAAGCGGACATATCAGAACGGCAACTTTCTCCTCATAGAACATATGTCCTGAAATTTGGAGGAAATGCAAAAGGGCAGTCTGCTGCAGGCTGTGCTGCGATCCTTTTGGACGATATTTCTAATGAGGAAATCTGGAATGGGATGTATTACATTAATGACCAACAAGGATCCCAATTCATTGCAGGGTATACTGGATTGATCATTGGTTTGCGTAAAGCATTATCTATGGGAGCAAAGAGACTTATCGTTGTAGGTTCCACCGACTTTGTAGTTAATCAAATGGCAGGCAAATGGAAGGTGAAGAGTGAAGTGATTAAGCCATACCACATGCACGCAAAATATTTATGCGACAATTACTTTGAGGACATTGATTTTGAATTCGCAAAAGAAAACGGCGGTGGAGAATTGAGGACGTTATGCAATGAAGCAATGGAATCCCAAAAATCTCGTCTCCAAGGTTTCTTGCCTTCGTGAATTTTGCCCAATTTTCCATGTTGATTCTTCTTCAATACAAATAAAAATAAGAAAATAAGTAACTACACTAGGTATGTATTAATTATTAATACGCGCGGGAGGAAAGAGGGTCCGACCCTTTAATTTTTGTTAGCACTTTTTATGCGAGGCACCTCGAGGCACGTAAGAAGTAAAAAGAGTGGAACCACACAAAACGAGATGAAGAGAAAGACGGAAATCAACAAACCCACAACACCGCTGTGAGAGAAAGGCAGCTTAGACCTCCTGTAAAAATGAAGTACAACATGTGGACACCAGACGATCAACAAAAGACTGGAGCGCACTTTAACACCAATCGAGAAAGGATTACTAGTACTAGTGCCAGCCAAGGAAGAAAACTCTCTCGTGTGTGGTTTGCACCATTCGTACTATGCTGTATCCTGAGTATTTTATCTATCAGATCCTCATCCAGTTTACTTGCAGAGTATGCTCACAAAGAATCATTGAGTAACATCGTGGTGTCTGGAAGAAGCAGTTCAGTAAATAACGATCCTCGCGCTTCAGAGAAATGCACAGGTATGAGTGATAAAGTTCTAGCGCAGACAACTACCCACATAGTCGGAAGATCAATTCCGAAAGTTGTCCGATTTATTCTTCAGTCAAAATGTATCCCGGAGGAAGTCGCGGAGACGCACAATCAAAATTGGAAACAAGCGAAGAATCACACCATCATTTACTATGATCAAGAATACGTCGATGAGTATATGTCACAAGAACACAAAGATTTCCCTGCCGCTGCTTCAAAATATAAATGTATCACAGATAATGTAGCGAGAATGGATCTTGTGAAACTAATGCTACTCTGGGACAAAGGAGGCATTGCTGTTGATTTTGGTAATATTCCAGGTCCGGCATTCAAGAATGGTGACATCATAAGTGATGCCGATGAATGTATATTCGAGGTGGATGCTGAGTGGGCTACTAACCCCCGTTTCCTTGCTTGCAGACCCCGCCATGCTGCTTTGTATGTCGCCATCACGAAACTTCTGGCAGTAGCACTTATTGACTTTCCAGGGTTTACTATTAGTATCGAAGGCCGAAGGTCTTATTTTGGGTATATTTCAGAATTCATGACGGGGGCAGATCATGGTAATATTAAGACAATCAGAGTCCAACAAAACGGTCAGCAATTTGATGGCCACAAGATTGTTCAGATAAATACAAACAGGACCAACGGAGAATTATTAACAAGTTTGGTTGTGAGCAAAGAGACTATGAGAGATTTGAAACTTCGGGAGCTCTCAAAATTGGAACAAGATCAGTGCAAGGTAAAGATGATCAACAATTCATTTGAAGTCGACATCGATTCACTGCTTGAGCTGGTCGGTGTTGGGGCAAAGGAGAATACTACTTGCCCGGAAGATTTGACTTATATTGGCAGTAGGTATAATGACGGAAGTATTTTGAAAGGGCGAAAGATTCCCAAGATCGTTCACAAGACAGCAAAATCAAAGTGCTTCGCAGACCTCTATGTTCCAGCGATGCACACATGGATGTTTGAAGACCATTCTTTCTTCGTCCATGACGATGAAGCAGTCAACAAATTACTCAATCGAGAATGGCCCGAATTTCCACTATTACAGCAAGCGCGGTCCTGTATTGCGACAGGAGCTGGAATGGCTGGTGCGTATGTATATAGTGAATGTCGTTTGGTTGCTCATCTTATCTACGAATTGACGACTGGGGACTCTTCCTTTTTAACTAGGATTCGTAGTCGAGTCAGATTTGAACTTCGCAACTACATATTGGACGTATGACAGTTACAAAGTACAACTAACCTTTTTCGTTTCTTATCCGCAGATCTTTGGAGGTATTTGGTAATCTGGGAATATGGAGGTGAGTCAAAAAGTGTATTAACACAATGCTTTGTAGACAGTTGAACTTAGGCGTCTATCCACGTCGCTCAATTTTCATTTTCCATTATCGCGTGTTCGTCACCGCCATCTCCTATAGGAATTTATTCGGATCTCGATGATGCTCCAGGTTTGGAGTTTCGAAATGGAACTCTCATAACTGACACGATGGACAGCCTGTTCGAACAAGAAAGTGGGGGATTCCCATCCCAGTATTTTTTTGCAGGTGAGAAACATATTGCTATGTTGCCAGTTACGAACAACTGTTGTTATCTCAAGCTGACCAATCTTTCAATGCCTCGTGCATCAATCAAATACAGCATCGCCGAAGCATCCTATCATGTATCATGCAATACATCATACAATACAACGCTTGCTTGAGGTGACATCTATTTCAGGTCAGTACGTTCCATTTGTCACGGGGCCTGGTGCTATTAAATGCGGAGCTATCACTGCGATTGGCCACGATAAGCCAGTGGCAGGAACGTACCAAGTCCCTGGACATAACAGAACAGTCACTGTCGTGGGTAGCCGTAAAAAAGCCAGACAAGGTGCGTTCTTACAACGAAGCATCGTCGATGAAAAAGGCAAACGATCCGATGCAGATGCCAAAATGGGAATGATACATTATTCCACGAGGAGAAAGAATGGCAAGAAAAATAGTTGCTTGCATGAGAATTACAAAATGATGCTTCGAAAGAGCACAATGTAAACTGTTCAATAATCCTTGATAAAGGACATATTCAATATGCCATTTATTGATAGTTTCAATGTATCGCATTATCAAAACCTCGAGTCGTCGTTCCTTTGATCTATCTGACATGTGGTAACATTCTGATACTGTTTCTGCTGCGCAAAATCTTTTGACGCATCAGCATTTACTAGACAAACTTATATTCTCTGTATCCCAATAGAGGGACATGCCTTCTGATAAGGTTAGCAATCGCTGCTTTCAATAGTTTAAATTTTAAGCTCTTCTGTAATGTTGATTCACACTGAATAACTGAATTGGCACCTCTGTTTGCATCCAAGTTGGTAGAGACCTCCATCCTCTGCTGCCTCTACCATGACTAATTTTTGATGATGATTTGTACAGAACTATATTGAGCGCTCAGTGATGCTGATTAAGGGGAGGTAAAACAAGTATGTTGGTTCTCGCGGCTCAGATGCCAACACGCGTATGATTATGTGTGGTTATTGCGCACAGACTAGGTGAAATATTTTGTATCACCCAATAATATTTGCTAATGACATTATTGTCGAGATCTCTCAACGCCAGCCAACATGGGCAGTATTCTCCTTTCTTGTCACATGGAATAGTTCGAGAACGTTTGTTGCAAAGAAAGTGCCAGTATCAAGAGGCTCGACTCTCTTTGAAATCTTTCGTCGCGTTCCCTATTTCTCAGTTCTCCCAGTTTCAAGGAAGCGAAATCCCAAATGTCTCTCGCGTCATCATACAATTTGTCAATACTACCAGGTATGTAGTGAAACTTCCGTGATTTGGAATAGAGATTTGCAAATGATTAACGAATACAGTCAATTCAGGTGTTCATTAAATTCGTTTTTAGTTGTGCTCTCTGAAATGTTATCCTTTCATAACAAAATATTAAAGAGATAGTTTATTCAACCTTTGTGCTTGTATTTGATGGTGTTATAATCAATTCCCATTCCATCAGATCGAAGCTTGAGAATAAATTGATGATGCATTTTCCCAACTACAAACTTACACAAGCGCTTCTGTGCCTTTTTCTTAACAACATCGATACCAAAAGTCTCATAAAATTTCTCGGGTGTGCGGACCATACCAAGGCCATAGATGTCCTCCTGTGGATGAATTTAAACAGAAATTAACGCAGTTGAGATAAACATATATACAATAGATGAAGCCTGTACAAAACTTGGTGAAAACTTACCTCCACATGACTCCATTCTGACCGAGATTTTTCAGGATTCATGTGCACAATACCCAAAAGTCGAGCCATGGCCTTCTTTCCCGTCCTGATGTGTAGTCAATAGAAAGAACGGTTGTTTGTGTGAGCCCACAATCTCAATCTTATAAAACACACAGACAGTCCATCTCCCAAAAATTTAATAAAAGTCAACGGTCAACCATTCTTCAAGAAATAAAACTCACCCTGCATACTTCTTGTTATTCTCCCAAAAATGGGGAACATTGGCACGATTCTGGTTCAATGCAGCATAATGATGAAAGCAAACACTTCTTTGCGGTGCATAATAGTCGTACCCAATTGTAAATCCACGAATACCAATTGACATCTCTTCTCCTTGGAATATCATGGGTTGATAAAAATCATAGGGAACGTTCACCAGAAAGTGACCTCTTGAAAACGAAAATCCTGCCGCCCACCAAGGTTCCAACTGTGGCATGGTCAAATCTCCCGGAGGTTCTTGTTCCGGCTGAGACAAATGACGCAAATGCGTTCCTTGTGGTCCACCCTCGTAATCCGTATTACACATAATGGGCCTCGTATTTCTCAAAGACTTTCCTGTTTTTTCATCAATCGACCCGACGATATCTGTGAGGTAAGTCGTCATCACTGTCATTTCATCTCCCGTCGCTTCCTGCTGTGATATAATGTCCACATCCCAATCTTGGGTAAAGGTCACATGTGCATCACTCTGCATGGAATAATATTCTCCTCTGTACTGTCTATGACCGATATGTCTCGCAAATACCGGTCCGACAGCTAGCGGTGCGTCCATCCTATAATTATCAATCTGGTCGTGATATTTACATATGTCCTGATCGGGCATGGTTTGACAAGTTTCTTGAATGGGTTCATCACAGATATCATCACCTTCCACAATTTGATCAACGACCGCAACTCGAATCCTTTCTGGATTTTTAGCTCTGTGGAATATGGAAGTAACGGTGTGTTTGCATTGCCAATCTCTGTAAGAAGCAATGGCGACAAAGATAGTCCTTTTGTCAAGAGGACATTCGTCACCTCTTTGGAAGTTTCCATTGGAGTCTGGTTCGATACATGTTCCGATGGCAAGGGCTTTTTCACGGGGCATGAGTTCATTGTTGTGAACTGGTAGAGACCAGAATGGAGGTACGGTGACGGTCATATCGGAATCTCCGGGATGTGGCAGTGTGATCCATTTATCTTGTTCTTTGTTGGTGGATGTAACGGGCCATGTGGATTTGGGGACACCAAGTTTGTACATGTCAGTATTGTTATTGTTATTTTTATTGGTGATATCATTGACGTTTGCATGGTCGATATTCTTATTGCCATTGTCAATATCGTCTGCTTGAGTATCAGTATCTCGATTTTCATCGTCACCAAACTGGTTTTCATTGGCAATGTTGAGTGCATGTTTCTTATTCATGCTGTAGAGCAGTCCTTGGTCAAGCTTTATATCCGGTAGGGATCGAATAGAAGAGGTGAGACCATATGAGTATACGACAAGGATGGATGCAATGAGTGATAGCGCCATGGTCTGGAATTTGTTTTGGGATCCATCTGCAGAAGAATGTGTTTTCTTCTTTTTACGGATGCGCTTTTGTCTATTTTCAGATCTAGTCGGTGAAGAGTCTAACATCTTCTACTGAAGTTCAAGTGACCTGAAGAATATTCAATAGTAAAGGACACGACACTAATGAATTCTGAATATAAGGATTGAAGTGGATCAGGATAAGGATCAAGGATCAAGCTACAACAGTAGTTCCACGGAAAAAGGAGTTAATGAATTACTTTTTTGTTTTGATACGACGTTACTCGTCGTTTTAGCTATTTTCATTTTCATTTTTACTTCAAATTTATTTGTAGAGTTCCTCCCCCCCTCTAAATAAATTCAAACGGCTACTTTTCTGGTAAAACGCCTCTCCTCTCCGCATTGCCTGCGATGGAAATACCGCCGCTCATTCATTCTTCGCCCTTCGTTACATTGCTCTTGTCCCATTTCCCATTGCAGTACGGCATAGCAGTGCATTTCTCTGTCACCACAACTACAACAACAGTACAACAACAATGGCAGGAAGACCAGGAATCATTATCCTCCGCGAAGGGACGGATACCTCACAGGTGCGTGGTTGTATCACTGAAGAAAAAGGATGGGGGGATTCAAAGTAGATTGAAGCAGCCGCTGTATATCGATTGAATCGATTGAATCGGCATGCAACTAACTCTCTCATCGAATTCTTTTTTTTCAAAATTGGAAAAATACCATTTTCTTCTTTTCGTTTCCTTGTATTTCCATTCAATCAATTCACTCTCACCTTCCCATCTTTGCTCTTCTCATATTAATCTATAGGGAAAACCTCAACTGATATCCAACATCAATGCATGCCAAGGAGTAGCCGACGTCGTCAAAACAACCCTCGGTCCACGCGGAATGGACAAGCTCATCTTCGACGGGCGCAAGGTAACAATCTCCAACGATGGCGCCACCATCATGCGCCTCCTAGACATTGCCCATCCAGCTGCTAAAACCTTGGTGGATATTTCAATGTCCCAAGACGCTGAAGTGGGGGATGGAACTACTTCTGTCGTTCTCCTCGCTGGATCCATGCTCAAGTCCATCAAGCCTTTTGTAGAAGAAGGCGTTCATCCACAGATTATCATTCGGAACATTCGTGTGGCAGCAAAATTGGCTGTACAGAGAGTGGCCGATCTCGCCATTCCGTATGATGTCAATACACCCCAGGGACATGATATGCTCATCAAGTGTGCTTCGACTTCTCTCAATAGTAAATTGATTTCCGGGCACCAGGATCTGTTTAGTCCCATGATTGTCGATGCTGTCAAGAGTCTTCATGATGCTGATGCATTGGATGAAATCAAGAGTCTTATTGCCATCAAGAAGATCCCAGGAGGTGATGTGAGATCGAGCTTTTTGGTGAAGGGGGTGGCTTTCAAAAAGACCTTTAGTTATGCAGGGTTTGAGCAGATGACCAAGAAATTTCAGAATCCAAAGATTTTGCTCTTGAACGTGGAGCTGGAGTTGAAATCTGAGAAGGAGAATGCAGAGGTGAGGATTGAGACTCCGGAGGAATATCAGACAATCGTGGATGCAGAATGGCAAGTTATTTATGATAAGTTGGATGCATGTGTTGATTGTGGCGCCAACATTGTTTTGAGTAAATTGCCCATTGGAGATTTGGCAACACAGTATTTCGGAGATAGAGGATTGTTCTGTGCTGGACGTGTAGAGGATGGAGATCTCAAGAGAGTCTCCAAGGCTACAGGTGGTACCATTCAGACATCCACGAATGGATTGTATGATGGTGTTCTTGGAACTTGTGGAAAGTTTGAGGAGAAGCAAGTGGGAGATGAGCGCTTCAATGTATTCGAAGATTGTCCTCAGAGCTTGACCAGTACCATGGTCTTGCGTGGAGGATCTGAACAGTTCATTGCTGAGAGTGAACGTAGTGTTCATGATGCACTCATGGTTGTCAAGAGATGTTTGAAATCCAATTCTATCGTTGCTGGAGGTGGAGCTGTAGAGATGGAAGTTTCCAAGTTTCTCCGTGCGCACGCATTGACAATCGAAGGAAAAGGTCAGCTCATTATTTCTGCATTTGCAAAGTCTCTAGAGGTTGTTCCTCAGCAACTGTGTGATAATGCTGGATTCGATGCCACTGATATCTTGTCTGCGTTGAGAAGAAAACATGCTCAGGATGAAGACGGGAAATGGTTTGGAGTTGATATTGCAGAAGGAGATATCTGTGATACTTTTGAGTCTGGCGTTTGGGAGCCATCTGATAACAAGTGCAATTCACTTGGAGCTGCTGCGGAGGCAGCATGCGTAATCTTGTCCATTGATGAGACTGTCGTAAATCCCAAATCGCAAGATCCCGGTGCGGCTGGAGGTGGAGCACAGATGCAGCAGCAGAAGCCAATGAGCAATATGATGGGCAATGCCATGGATCACGCAAACGCACAAAAGGGTGGAAGCCGTTCTGGAAATTTGGGCAATGGAGTCAGTTACATGCAGGGACGTGGTGGCTAAGTAGATGGATGGCGTACATTTGGGAAGCTTTCCAATTCGATCGAATCAGAAGAATGTGGATGAAGCAAGAATTGTGCAACACAATGCACTTTTGTAGTAACATTCCTAACTGCGCTAAGAAATCTATTACTCATAACTCTTCACTGGGGTCACAATCACTTATAATTTAATAGATCAAAGGCGAAGTTGGATTCCAAAAATTCAACACTAACGATCTCTAACAACTCAGAATATCATACGGTCTTGTTTGTAATATATCTGTTTTCTACAAAGAAGACACAATATAGTTGGTCGGCGCAGTACATAAGATAATGCAGACAGGCTTTAGGCACACCGTGCACCGTGACAAAATTATCAGCCGACGAAAGACTTTGAATCGCGCAGATGAATGAAGAGAGTCTACGGAAGGTCAGACATAAAGTGATAATCCTGGTTCATGGAGTCATCTCAAAATAGAGAAGTGAAGATACGACAACAGGTGTGGTGTAATGTGAAGAAGTGTGTGATGCATCATTTTCAACACTGATTATGTATGTGCAAAGAAGAAAAATACTATCTGTATTATCTCCTTTGATGCAGATACATGCACATTGTCACAATGTTGAAGAGGAAGAACGATTCGAATAGAGTTGTTTGAAAGGAATCAAAATCTCAGCAATTGTTATCCACCAAACGTAAATGTCAAGATGTCGAAGTTGTAATACAAGAAGTACCGGTATGACAGAAGGCAGTAGAAAATTTGTCACCGAGATGGTCCTCAACTTTGTCAAATCCATCGAACACTACAGACTCCACAATTCCTTCAGTTTCCATTTTGATTCATTGAACCAACCTTCTTGAGAAGAAAATAGTGGAGCAGCTGACGCTATGATGGTACAGTAGTTGCTAGTTGGAGCCTAATAAATCTTGGCTTCATTATTAATTATTAATTATTAGAGATTCGGAATTCGACTGGTGTTTGTCGAACCCGGAGTATGGTGACACCTGCTCACGTTGCAATGCCGCCATGCAATGCTTCAATCAATTTTCATCTACTATCTTTCGTAATATACACCATCTAATATTGTACTTACAAGAGCTCAAGATCACCCTTACCTCGATAGGATGCTCAAATCGAGTTTGAAATACGCTTTGTTGGGAATCATTGGATTTCAATGGAGATCCAGTGCATTCACACCTCAATCGATTGTGCGTCCGGCATCTTCCACTTCGACTACATACGTACCGATATTGAAAGATCAATCTAGATGTAGTATCAGACAAATCGGCATCCGCAA